>Ga0206123_10002997_pt1 | contig 14212 bp, 8 predicted proteins | sample Helgoland_Spring_2_FD_160086 | JGI IMG/M metagenome (GOLD analysis project Ga0206123, IMG submission 160086) | Pelagic subsurface seawater microbial communities from Kabeltonne, Helgoland, North Sea - Helgoland_Spring_Bloom_20160316_1 | ecosystem: Environmental > Aquatic > Marine > Epipelagic ...
GACAATGGAACCTCTTGAAACGGTTGCAGAATTTCTCGTTGCGAGTGACGACAAAGAAAGCCGCACAGAATCGACCAAAGTCTGCATTGCTAAAGTCTCAGGTTCCCGGGAACTTGACCTGGATATCCTAATCACTGATCCTAAATTTAGTGATCTTTCTGTGATGAAAATTTTTGACAAAAACATCGAAGCAGTCGCTGATTTAATTGCTGCTCACAACACCACACTGGTGTTTGCTAACACCAGAAAAATGACGGAAAACATCGTGCTCAAGTTGCGCCCTTACCTTGGCGAGCTTGTTGCTGGACACCACGGATCAATGGACAAGAAAATTCGTCTCGATGTGGAAAAGAAACTCAAACATGGACACCTGAGGGCGGTTGTCACCTCTTCCTCGCTGGAAATGGGCATCGATATTGGTTCAGTCGATTTAGTCTTGCAAATTGGTAGTCCGGGCGACATCGCCACCGCATTGCAACGAATTGGCCGTGCTGGCCACCACGTTGGCGGCATCCCAAGGGCGAGGTTCCTTCCATCAAGTGTGGATGATTTATTGGAACTTGCAGCGCTCCAAGCGGCCATCCAAACTGGAGATATGGATCGTCTGGATTTCCCCGAAAATTGCTTAGATGTCGTGGCTCAATTCATGATTGGTTTGGTTATTATCAACCAAATTGACATTGATGAAGCCTATGAAATCATCATTAATGCGTGGTCTTATCGAAATTTCGAATACGATGACTTCATCGAAGTGTTGGACATGCTCGAAGAAGAACGAAGAGTTTGGATTGACTGGGAAGAGAACATCTACGGAAAACGTGGTTATTCTCGTATGATTTATTACACCAACATCGGGACCATTGCCCCAGACAATTCCTACTTGGTGTTTAACGCAGAAGGATCAATCCTCGGTCAACTCTCAGGATCATTCGTTTCAAATTTACGCGGTGGAGATGTGATTTTGCTTGGTGGTTCAACCTACCGTGTCACCAACATACAAGGCACGCGGGTCAACGTCGCATCCGTGACTGGCCATCGTCCGACCGTCCCCTCTTGGTCTGGAGAAGCACGTTCTCGCTCGAGGGAATTGTCCAACGCCCTCCTCGATCTTATCGGCCATTGCATCGTCTCCCTTCGACGAGAAGAGGACCCACGGATTGTTCTTCGTGATGCATACGGTCTTTCGACCGATGTTTCAAACGCCATAGCACGGCACTTGGAAGAGCACAGTCTCGATTCTTTCCAAGTTCCAGATCCAAATCGCATATTGGTCGAACAAGTGCTCACGGGTGGCCACCCTACATACATGATCACAACATGCAGAGGGAGAGGATTCAACACGGCCCTTGGGTACTTCATGGCAGGTCTTGCTGAATCAAACAACATCGCTGTCATCGAAATGTCCTTTGATGAAAATGGTTTGCTGATTCGAACTTCGGAAGAGGTTGATCCAGGACAAATGTACGCTGCCTTCCGCAACAACAACCACAACGAAGTGATTGAGCGCTATGTCGTAAACACACAAATTTTTGCTAAGCGATTCAGGGAAGTTGCCGGACGTTCAATGATCATTCCTAAGAGAATAGGAGCTGAAGAAATCAGCCCACAGCAATTCCAACAAAAGGCCGAAGCACTCCTCAACAAGCATCGAACAACCGATGACAGTTTGCTCATGCGTGAGGCAAAAAATGAGATCATGTTCGGCGACATCGACATGAAGAGTTTGGAAATCTTCCTTCGCTCATGTGTGGATGGTGATGCGAGGATTGTCCACAATAAAGTCACAGTACCTTCACGGCTGGGAATGTCGCTCTTTATGTCGGCGTTTGAAGATTTGATGGCAATGAAAACTCGGGCTTACCTCGTGAAGGACATCGACCCAGCCATCCTTCAGCGACTGCTTGGTACACGCAGTTTGGCTACAGAATTAACTGCGGAACAACTGGATAAATTCTACCTCGACAAGGCACCGATTCCTACCAATGCAAAAGAATTGATGACGCTCATGTCCCATGGTGGTGGACTCGATCCTGAATTCCATAATCCGTTGTACAAAGAGAAACTTGCCGGAATCGAACTTGATACAATCCGTGGATGGGTCACGCAATTATCCGATCATGGAAAGATTACCAAACTCGATGGCACGGGTTCTGAACAACTCGATGGGAAGTGGTTTTCGCCCTTCATGGCTGAGATCCACGGGACACTCGGCTGCTTAGCAGTCAATGGAGGAAAAGAAGTCAATGATCTTCGAGAACTTCACACACGTGGGCTATCTTACAAAATTGCAACAGCGTTTTCGGAACGCAAGCCAACGGCTTGGGAAGACCAAGTTCTCGGTGATCCGCATGAGGCCATGCGGGTCAAGATCATCGAAATGCTCGGCAGCGAAGGTCCTCAAACTGGTGACCAATTGGAAGAACGATTGCCATTCCCTCGGACGATGGTGGACAAGATACTTCACGAGTTAGAAACCCGAAACGTACTCTCAGTTGGATTCTATAAACAAACGGATGAAGCCGAATATATTTTGAAAATTGACGAGCACAGGTTGGTTGACAGTTCAGAAGATGTCGTGGAATACAGGTGGGTTCAAAACCTCGTTTTGGACAAAACATTCCAACAATATGAAGATGGATTTTCAGCTTTTGATTCCCATGTACTGTTCCAGAAACAACAAGAGTTGCTGTATCGAGTCACAGACTTCCGATTCAAAGATTGGCAAGACATGCAGCTTGATTCCGACGTGATCATGGGGCGGTTGTTGCACAATCGAATGGGATACACAACCAAAGACACCATCCCGATGCTTCTTGGTTTGAAACCCGAACCGTGGGTCGGTCCGATGGAGGAGGAATTGCTCAAGCGTATTCCAATCGGTGAAAACGTCACCCGTCAAGAAATCATGGCTGATTTCCCAAAGGGTGAGGAACACAGATCGCTTCAGCGCGACATCAAGTATGCCATGTCGAATCTCGAGCGTCAGATGCTTGTTGTCAAGCAATTTGAAGATGTCCCAGGACGCCGAAGGAGGCTGTCCTTATTCCATCGAGTGCACGATGTGTACGAACCTTTGGATTTCGAAAGTGCATTGGTTGATGTGATCAGGAGAATGGGGCCTGTAAAGGGCAACACCCTTCGGTTCTATGTCACACGTTCGTTTGAAGACCTCACAGTAGCGTTGATGAATTTGGAAAAGGATGGACGGATTGCCAAGGTCATGGCGCTGGTTCCAGACCCAGAAGCGTTCTATTGCATGCCAGAGGAAGTCGAATTGCTACAGCAACCTCGCCGAGAAGATCGCACAATGCGTATTTTGACTCAATCCGACCCATACGTTTCCCGGTTTATTTGGGAAGTTCGAAGCGTCCTCGACAGAGGTTGGTACCTGCCCGTGTTCAAGGGCATCGATCCAATCGGCAAGGTGCTGATGTTCAAGGTCAATGATTATCTTGTCATCAAGGACTTACATGTGCCCACAGCTTACATTGACGAGTTTTGTGAAGCTTTCCAACTCCTTCTAGATAACCACGCTGACCAATTGGTCGATGTCGCGGTTTTATCCAACTTCAACAGCGAACCAGTTTCAAGCCTTGGTGATGCGACTCGAGAAGCATTGGAACGCATCGGCTTCAAGATGACTGGCGAGCGAATGATTCGCGGAGGAGTGGTGGATCCTCAACCCAGAGAAATCGCCGAGCGAGCCTTGTTCCACCGGCATAACCTCCACCAAAAGACTCGGATGGAAAACGAAGTTCTTGCCCTCAAGGAAGTGACAGAAATCCGAGATGATTTCGCACTCCGTGGACGCTGTGAGCTGTACCGAGTGGACCTCAAAAGCATGGCAAGCGCCAATCGCTTGCATCAAGGCATCAACTTGAGAGGCCACCAAGTTTGGGCGACGTACGAGCACTTCCAGAATTTATTGGCCATTCGGGGTCAGCCATTCGAAGAAGAACTCTGGGATATTGTGGAGTTCTTCAGCAGCAATTCCGACCCTAATTTGTTCAAAGAACGCCATGCATTGACCCAATCCGAATTCAGAAAGCTGGTCCAACCGCTCATCAGATCAGGCCACATCGTTCAGGATTTCCGCGGTGGCTTCAGAACTGTGAAGGACAGGCCAGGCATCGATCCAGTCGAATTGCGCAGAGAGTACATACGAGCATTGGTTCAAGATTTCCCGGTCATTACGTTGAAGCAATTGCTAAGGCTAGCAGGCACACCGTTCAAGCCAGAAGAGATCAAAGCCGTGCTCACCTCGTTTGAAGACGACGGTACGCTTGTGAAAGGATTCCTCATCGATGAACTCGACCAAGTGTGTTGGGGTCGAAAGAACCTCCTTGAAGAGGCAAAGAACATCCCCCCAATCAGGGACTTCGTGCTTCCTCCAAGCGACCCAATTGCCCCATATTTTGCTGATATCATGAAGGAGCGATTTGGCTTTGGTTCAGCGTATTTGGTGTTCAAGAACGCAGAACCAATTGCCGCATTCAAGGCAAACACACGAAACAAAATCATCGATGTCAAGGACTATGAAGGTTCAGAAAAAGCATGGAGAATCGTCAAGGAATTTGCTTGGGAACACCAGATGCCTCTCCAAACAGAATTACGAATAGGCGGGAAACGCCTGAAGTGAATTCCCGCCTAAATTGTAAAAACAGTGCACCAATGTGTTGAAGAGTGTCCATACATTGGTGTGGGCATGCGAAAGAAGGCTCTGCTGCTTGTCAGCCTGTTTTTTGTCAGTGTGTTGGTCCCACTCGCTGGAACAGCAACCGCTCAAGAAGTAGAGGATGTTGTCATCCTCAACAGTGCTGTCAACCCGGCAAACAACCACACATACTACCTGTTGAGTGAGAGTTCATGGACCGTTGCAGCACAAGTAGCCCGCGGTTTGGATGGATTCCTAGTCACAATTGATGACGCTGAAGAAAATCAATGGGTGTTCGACACCTTTGCCTCGTGGGACAACCAATCCCGCCACCTATGGACAGGTCTTGCTGATGTTGACCAAGACGGCACCTACAATTGGCACAATGGTGCGCCCTTCTACTATCGGAATTGGGGCGCTGATCAACCATCAGAAACTGAATATGAGGGCTATGTCCACATCGCAGGAACCAATATGGGCAACATCATGCCGAGTACCTGGAACGATTTGGAAACCGACCCGCAGTACTTCCCTGTGTACGGCGTTGTTGAAGTCGGTCCCGGAGCAGATTACTCCTTGCGTTTCGCGGATGATGGTGATAGAATCGAAATTCCTCATGACGATCATCTCAACATCACGGAAAGCCTCGTGCTCTCTTCTTGGGTGTATCCATTTTCCAATGAAGGGATTCAATTCATCACCATGAAAGGCGATTATGGTTGGGGCATGTACCTTAATGATGGCGAACTTGCCTACGCATCTGAATACAGTCTTTCACAGCATCCGACTTCAAACCAGACCATCCCTGTCGAGACGTGGTCGCATGTGGAAATCGAAGTGATCGAGAACATCGGAGGTCACTTCAGAATCAATGGAGCTCCTGCAGGAACCATCTCAGCAGAGGACGCAACCATCCCTGCCGGTGATTTTGGCTCAAATGATTGCTTCACCTCCGGAGACGATTGTGATGAATTGTTCATTGCAAGCATGGGAGCGGGCTGTGAGTGTAATTACTTCCATGGCATGATGGATAACCTCTCCATTGGAACAAACCTATCATTCTTGGGCGATGAAGTGACATGGGTGTCAAATTGGACCTTCGCCGAGGGGGAAGGAATGGAAACATCTGACCTCAACGGCCAATCAGTCGGCGACATCTTTGGTGCTGATTGGGTGATGCCGGACGGGACCATTGTTGCTCAAGCAATCGAAATAGAGAACGGAGAACAAATCGAAGGCATCTCAGGCCAAGCGGGCGACAACCTCCTGTTCTTCGCTGAACTCGAACCAATGACAAAAGAACTCTTTTTCAATCTCTATCCAACTGAATTCAAGGATGAGGAAATCATAATTGACTTGTACTTCGGTCACAATCGGGTTCCAAGTTCTTGGGATCATGATGGCTCAATAGAAGCCATGTGGGGCTATGCATGGGAACAAATCAATTGGCCTGATGAAGGCACATGGTGGGTGTTAATCGTCCCCCAAACCGACATTGACGGATTTGAAATGGTCGTAGAATGGACGATAGCAGACCCTCCACCATCGGAAGATGAAATGACTCAGTTAATCAATGGGATTCCAGTCACAGGGCAAACCATCGATGCCGGGCGTCAAAGCGATTTTGAAGACCGAGTGTTGTACTATTACGTTGACGTGCAGCAAAACCTCAGCAGCCTCACAGTCAGCACCTATGGTGGCACAGGCAACATCGATGTTGGTCTTTCATGGGGAACAGTCCCCGATCCATTCGAATTTTGGTTCTTTGAAGAACCCATTTCTTCGGAATCAAATAATCCAAATCAAGGAAAAATAGTGTATGATTCTGGTCAAGGCAACGATCATGACGCCACCCTCTACGATGTAGAGCCTGGGCGCTACTATGTTACGGCTTACACCTATGGAAGGGCCTTAGATTACACCATAGTTGCAACCATGGCCTTTGCACCAGACAACACAGAACCAGAAGACGCAATTGAACTGTCACCCGGGATCGCTTATGGTCCTCTTACCGGATACGATGGTCTGGATCAATACTTCAAAATCGATGTACCAACAGGGACCGAGCGAATCGAAGTGGATCTCGACGAAGGCTACGGTGAAGCAACCATGTACATGCGATTAGAACAATTCCCAACGGCTGGAGAATTCGATGTCCAATCATCAAGCCCTGGAGCAGGTGATAAAATCGGATTCAATGATCCAACACCCGGGACATGGTACATCCTTCTCAGCACTGAAGATGTCTTTGCCAACATCATGATCACCGCATCGTTTGAAGACCGATACATTTGGACCTATGACGGGACACCCATTGAACTGTTCAATGGTGAAGAAATCAATGGCTTAGAGGCACCAGCAGAAGAAAACTTGCTGTTCTTTGTGGTGTTAGAAAACCCCGGGGTGTACCTCGAAATCAACACCTATGGCGGATCGGGCAGCTTGGAATTGGTTGGCGAAGGAACTGTCCTGATGTTCAACTTTGATGATTTCTTCCCTGAGGAGGACGGGGATGGGAAGACAAATGGTCGACAAGGACCCCCCGGATTTGGTGAGTTCGACAGTGAAAATGTCCAGGTGAGTTCAGAAGGTGAAGGCACCGAGCATACGCTGTACATCGAAATGCCGGCAAACGGTCGTTTTGACATCACGCTCTTTGCCGAGGAAGCAATCAATGATGTGAGCATCATCGCGATGTGGGAGGATTCTGAATTACCTCCTGTCGATGGACCAGACGAACCACCGATTGGTGAAGAGATCAGCGTCGATTGTGAACAAGAAGCAAAGGATGCCTTTGAAGAAGCAGACGCAGATGAGGATGGCGTGGTCAGTGAACGTGAATTCAGGATGGTGTCCGGTGAAGATGACGTGATGTTCTCGACTTTGGACCTCAATGCGGATGGAGAAATCGAATACCGAGAAGCCTTACAGTACACGTGCTCATGTTCGATGGAAATGACCATGCTCTCTTCACAACTATCGCCCCGAAGTGATGGACTCGACGTGAAGACATTCTCTGATCTGGAATTCAAAAATAAGTTTGATGTGAAAGCGATGGACACCGACAAAAATAACATGATCGGTGAGGAAGAAATGGAAATTGAAGCCATTGTCTGTACGACCACATTTGACGCCTTTGATGGCGATGGGGATGGCGTTGTTGATGAGGATGATGCATTCCCCGATGACCCTTCAGAATCACAGGACACTGATGGAGATGGTGTGGGTGATAATGCAGACTTAGCGCCAAGCGTTTCCAACGACTTGATTTACGGATCCATTGGATTGATAGGGGCTATTGTCACCTTTATTCTCGTCATTGCAGCGTTTGGATCATCGAGAGCCAGCAAATCCATGGATGAGGATTGGGACAACATAAAACAACAAGACATCGCCTCACAGATGCTTGGTTTAGAACCTGAACCACCAATGAATGCTTCTCAACCTTCACAGACCGAAGACCTCTATGGAGCCACCTCAGAACAGCAACCGTCATCAGACGTGATGTTTGCACCTCCTCAACAAACAGGAAGCGCAACCCCCTCTATGGAGGCATTTTCAGACTTGCTTGAACCAGCAACAACGAACGCAACCGCACCGTCCGCTCAATTGATGGGCATGCTTGACGCCACAGGGGCAGAAGTTCTGGAATACCCCGCAGGAAGCGCAACCATTTGGACCCGAGCATCACCAACTGATGAATGGAATCAACGCTGAAGTGGTTGCTTTTTGGGTTGAAGTAACCCAAACGGTTTGAGCAAACGCACGATGTGGCGATGTAATTCTGGCAAGAGATCAAACATAATCAGTGCCATGATGAACATTGCAAAGAGGGAAACAAAACGAGCGATGTAACTGTGACCAAATTCAAACACCGACATGCCCCAAAGGGACCAATCAACGTAGGTTGTATGCAACCAAATCAAACCAGCGTTTCTGAACAGATTGAGAACGTGAATCAATGGGACGGTAAGCAGCAGCACTCGGCAACGTCGCTTCCAGTCGATGTCAAGCACTGCGATAGCGCCAATGAAAATCACCATCGATTGCAAAGCGGTGCAAGCCAAGATGAAGTTGATGCCAATAGCACTTCCATCGATCAACAGCAATTCTGTTTGAAACATGTATTCTTCAGTCGAGGAACCCATGAACCATCGGTTCCCATCGAATTCCTCCCATGTCACCTGGCCCTGAGCGGTGTTGACCCAGGTTTCACCCATAACGACATGATCGCCGCCAGAAACCCGTAAGAACAACGCAGCTTGCCCTGCAACAAACCAAATTGCGATGACACTCAGCCAAGGGACATGTGCAATGAGCAAGTATGGGCCTCCAGCATAAGCCACTGCTCCTCGAGCCCAAACGAGTGATGAACGTGTGCGTTCGTCATCTGCCTTGTGCTCCCAGAGTGCCATGCCACCAGCCATCGGGAGTGCCATGACTGAAAACAGCGTCAAAATCAAATCGTCATGAGCGTAATAGAGACTGGCATCGTTGAAGAAAAATAAACCAACGAAAACCCATCCGATTTGGGCCAACCACACCGACGAGGAATTCCTTCGGTGCCAAGAGATAGCAAGGGAAAGAAGGCCAATTGCGCCAATGATGGAGATGACTTCATTCGACACCAGCATGGTGGAGACCATGAGGCGGTGGCATTTCAACCAAACCCCAACCAAAGCAAAACGCCTTCAAATGAGTCGGTTAGGAGCGACCATGCGGGGTGTCATTGTCCAATTTACCCCAGCACCGCTTCCAGATGGAGCGCCCGAGCATGGTGGGATTGCATTCATTGACCGCGATGGGGTGCTCAACATTGGTAGTCCCGATTACATCAACACACCAGAGGAATTGGTGCTCTTGGATGGAGCAGCGGAAGGAATTGGCCAGTTGCGTAGAGCAGGATACCTCATCTGTATCGTGACCAATCAATCCCCTATTTCCCGGGGGTTGTGGGGCGTGGAACGCATTCATGAGATTCACTATGCCATGCGAGAGATGATGATGAACATCGACCCAGATGCTCACTTCGATGCAGTTTTGGTTTGCCCCCATCGACACCGTGATCGCTGTCAGTGCAGGAAACCTATGCCCGGTATGCTTCGGTTAGGTGAACATCTCTTACGGCACGAGGCTCCGCTGGACAAAGAACTGGTGATGGAAATTCCACCCGGGGCTGAAGTCAACTGGTGGAAGGAGAAAAGGAAACCCAGTCATCCATTCGATGCTATGGTTGGTGATCGAAACAGCGACATGGGAGCCGGATGGGCACAGGGAGTGCGTTGCTTCAAAGTCAATTGGAACATCGGTCTAAAAGGGGTCGTCGAGCGTTTGATCGATGCAGATGACCTTGGTGATTCATTCGATCCTTTGAGGTGATACGATGGGATGGCTAGGTCTTGATGACACCGACACCGTGGACGAAGGGTGCACGACATTCAGCCTCCATGCACTGATTGAGGCTTTACCCAATGATGTGAAGGTTGGAACGTTGAGGTTGGTTCGACTTTGGCCATACGCACAACAACGCACGAGAGGAAACGCAGCAGTGGCCGTCGAACTTTCGCCAAGCAATGAGGCTGAATTTCTTCTCTTTCTGGATCGATATTGGCGGGAACACCTGCAACCGTTGAAGGGAAATATTTCCCCTGTGGAAGACGGAAATCGGGCACAATCGGCAACAGATCCTGGTATGGTTTGGTTCAGTAATCGAACAAAGAATTCAACGTTTTACTTCGATGCCGTTCGAAACCATATTTCACTTGGTGCCATTCCTGAGGCAACCAAAAGTTGGGGGGGTATGGGACGAATCGGAGCGACGGCTGCAGTGTTGTGGCCGCAGGATAAGATGACGTGGGAGGCAGTTTGTTGGAGGAAGAAGGAACGATGGTCGACCTCCGAGCGTTCAGTTTGCGATGAAGCGCTAGCAAAAGCAGATCATTTGCCGGGGACCTTCCTCACTCGAGACCCACGCACAGAACGAAGCCTTATCTCTCCGCGTGGTACATGCCCCGTTCTGTTTGGTGTTCGCAGCCGAACAAAAGATACGGCAAAAGAAGCAGCGAGGCTCTTGACATCAGCAGAAGCCACTGAACCGTCAATTGCATGGCGAGTGTTTTGTACGAACCAAGCGACTGATGATCATCTTGACCATGCACTCCACGCCAAAGTTCAATCAATCGAAGTGCTGAGTCGTGGCACAACAGTCATTCAGACCAACGCAGGGAAATGGCTTGCCTTTGCTGAATCGGGAGATGTCAAACATCTAGCACAATCGCTTTGCCCGGGCGATGAAATCGAGGGAATGGGGCTCAATCCCGAGCAAGGCGTACTCCATCTCGAACGGTTGCGTCTTCATACGCCAGCACCAACGAAGGAACGACCGATGTGCATTGCTTGCAATCGGCGCATGAAATCAATGGGTAAGGGACAAGGAGTCCGTTGTCCAACCTGTAAAAACCGACAAAATGAGGCCTGGATTGAGGGTAAGACAAGGATGTCGAGTCCCTGGACTCAACCACCAATGGATGCTCGGCGACATCTAGCGAAACCATTGGATTGGAATAAAGAACCCAACAAGAGCCGCAATGGCTAAACATAAACAAGGGATACGAGGCTCATGGTGGAAGAACAGACAACCAAGACCATCGCTTATGTTGCCCTAGGCCTGATGTTTTTGGCAATGGCTTGGTTTATCGCTCGAAAGGCGGGTGAAAACCGCGATAAAATGCTCGAAGCAGCTGCACCAAAGGTCGCTGGAGATGACGAACTTGAAGGCGGAGCGAAAAACCCTGAACAATTTGACGAACCAGATGAAGATGCCCTCGATGAGATGGCAGAATTACTTGGTGAAGATGAAACCAACGACGATTAATCAAGTTGGAATCCATCATCCGTAAGGCGACATTCGTAATGCTTGTCGCCACAAGTGATCGAACGAACTGGACCATCATTTGGCCGTTCGAGGGTCCAGATTTGGAAGCCGCCTTCGATCATCGCTGCTTCTGAACGAACATTCAGGTTTTTTTGGTTGTTTCCAGCGTCAATGCCGCCTTTGCTGATCAGAAGAAGCGTGATGGCTGAATCAAGTGAATGACCCAAAGTGCTGGCATCCTTCACTCGTCCCTTTGGGATTCGACCGCTTTGGTCGCACCAATCGTCCAATACGATTAACGAAACGCTTGGTAAAGCTGTCGATGTCTCAACCAGTACATCCACCGCCTGTGTTAGGGAGCCAACTAAATTCATGGCGTGAAACCTTGATGAGTCCGCTAAACTCAGGTGTTCAAACAATTGACCAAAACGCACCCCATCCGGCATTTCTGGGGCGGCCCAAAGCACACGACCTCCTTGCTCAATTGCATCTGCAGCCATGTGCAAACCCAACGTTGTACCACCAGTGCTGCCTTCAACGGCGAGATGAATTCGACCTCCGTCATGTGGAAAGGACATGCGAGTCATGAAATGCCGTTATGTCCACCGTGCAATATACTTCCGATGAGTGAGGGAAGAGCAACCTTCATGCCCTACCGGCCTTACCGGAGTTCATGGGCGACGAACTCGTTGTGCGAGAAGGAGAACGAATTCCACGCCGTCCGCTTCCAGAATTCGAGGAAGCCACATCCTTTGGCCATGCCATTTCAAGGGACGGTTTCTTTGGGACGGCAGTGGCCGACAAGAACCAATATGGCCCGCTGGCCATGATGATTCTTCTTCTCATCGTCGCAGGCGTAACCGGCCTCATCATCAAGCTCATCGCCTCTGCGTGAACGGTGAAGAAAAAGCGGTGAACAAACCCGTTTTCATTCACGCCTTTGCACGGTAAACATCAAACCCTTGATGTCATTTCCCGACTCTAATGGATGAAGGTTCAGTCAATGTTGAGAGCCGTACATCCTCTCAAGATAAGCGCTGGACCATCATGGCCGCACTTCTTGGTACGAACACTGCTTTCATGCTGTTCCAAGGCATCGAACAAGAGCGCACTTACTCATGGATTCGGGAAATTGCGCTGACCATCATCGCCGCAGCGATTCCCTTCCAAGGGATTTACTTCTTGATTTACACCTTCATTCTTGAACATGAAGGTAAGTTAAGCGAGGCTCACATGAACCGCCTCCAAACCGCTTCAGCAGTGTGCCAATTGATCGCCTATGCATCGCTTCTCGGCGTTGTCATGATGTGGTACAACATATCTGATTATGTGGGTGTGTTTTTCGTTCTCTCGACCATAGCAGCCGTGATCCTGATTCGCATGGTGATGCGGCCGATGGCAGAAGATGCAGCCCTCAACTCCACATCTTGAGACGATAAAATCTGCCAGATTTGGCATGGATGGTTGACGGTAAGGTTGATGAATCGAGGCGTAAGCCTTCAACCATGTCCTTCTGCCCACTCGACTACCGGTATGGCTGCCAAGAATTCAAACACATTTGGTCCGAAGTGGGTCGCCATGAACGACAACTCGAAGTCGAACGAGCCTTGATTTGGGCGCACATGCAACTCGGTCGAGTTTCAAAAGCCGACTACGACATTGTCGCATCGATTGCAAACCCAACCTCAGTCACCAAAGAACGGGTTTCAGAAATTGAGGCAGAGACCCGTCACGACATCATGGCGTTGACAAAAGCGATGGCGGAAGCGGCTGGTGAAGCTGGTTGGTGCATCCATCTTGGTGCCACCTCGAATGATATTGTGGACACAGCCGTGGCCCTCCAACTGCGCGACAGCATCGTGATGCTTCGAGAACAATTGTGCCTTCTCATCGGTGTATGTGCTGATGTCGCAGAGCGGGAACGCGACACCGTCATGCTCGGTCGAACCCACGGTCAAGCAGCCGTGCCAATCACGTTTGGCTTGAAAGCCGCAGTTTGGCTTGATGAGTTGCGAAGACAACTTGTTCGACTCGACGAAGCGACACCACGAATTGCCGTCGGGAAATTCCTCGGCGCTGTGGGCACAGGGGCTGCCCAAGGTGAGAACGCACGTGAACTCCAACGCCTTATCCTCACCCACCTCGGCCTCGGCGTTCCTCTCGCTACGACACAGGTTGTTGGTCGAGACCGTTACATCGAATACGTTTCTTGGCTTGCCAACATCGCAGCAACATGCGAGAAAATACTTCAAGAGGTACGAAATCTCCAACGGTCCGAAATCCAAGAAGCGGGAGAAGGCTTCGATATCGAAAAGCAAGTTGGATCCTCAACAATGGCCCACAAGAAGAACCCAATCAAGTCTGAAAACGCCTCAGGCCTCGCACGAATCGTTCGCTCAATGATCATCCCAACCTACGAGAACGCACTTTTGTGGCACGAGCGCGACTTAGCCAATTCAAGCAGTGAACGGTTCACTCTTTCCCACGGTTCTGCCTTGTGTGAAGATGTGATTGCCAAAACGCGAGACGTCTTGACCAACATGTGGGTCGATGCTGAGCGATGCCTCGAGAACATCAAATCACAACGAGGGCTCGTTATGGCTGAAAAAGTCATGATCGATCTTGTTGAGCATGGGATTCCCAGAGATGAGGCACACGAAATTCTTCGTGAGGCCTCCTTCGCT
>Ga0206123_10003001_pt1 | contig 14203 bp, 13 predicted proteins | sample Helgoland_Spring_2_FD_160086 | JGI IMG/M metagenome (GOLD analysis project Ga0206123, IMG submission 160086) | Pelagic subsurface seawater microbial communities from Kabeltonne, Helgoland, North Sea - Helgoland_Spring_Bloom_20160316_1 | ecosystem: Environmental > Aquatic > Marine > Epipelagic ...
TGGTGTGCCAGGCTGACTCGAAGTCCTGCAGGCTGATGTTGTCGACGGTGCCGAATACGGCCGAACCCGCGTTATAGAGCAGCGTATCGACCGGCCCCAGATCCGTTTTTATGGACTGGAACGCCGAGGCCACAGCCTCGCCATCGCCGACATCGCAGACGTAGACGTCCGCACCGTCGACTTTGGCGGCAATCGAGTCGAGTTTGTCGCCGTCGCGTGCGAGCAGCGCGATCCGGTAGCCGGCCGCGGCAAAACGCCGGGCCAGTGCCAGCCCGTTACCGGGGCCGGCACCGGGGATGGCGCAGACGGGTTGGGCCATGATGTGCGTCTCCGTTTACATCCGCTCGATGATGGTCACGTTGGCCATGCCGCCGCCTTCGCACATGGTCTGCAGGCCGTAACGCCCACCGCTTTTCTTGAGGGCATGCACGAGGGTGGTCATCAGTTTGGTGCCGGAGGCGCCCAACGGATGGCCCAGGGCGATGGCGCCGCCGTTGACGTTCATGCGGTCGTTGTCGGCCCCGGTGGACTGCAGCCAGGCCAGCGGCACCGATGCAAAGGCTTCGTTGACCTCGAACAGATCGATGTCGTCGATGGACAGCCCGGTCTTGTCCAGCGCCTGCTGCGTGGCTGGCAGCGGTGCCTCGAGCATGATGACCGGTTTGTGGCCGATCACGCTCATATGATGAATACGCGCCAGCGGCTCGACGCCGAGCTGCTTGAGCCCCTTCTCGCTGACCACCAGCAATCCACTGGCACCGTCGCAGATCTGGCTCGCGGTGGCTGCGCTGATCACGCCATCCTCGGACAACAATTTGACGTCGCCGATGGATTCCAGCGTGGCATCGCCCCGGATACCTTCGTCCCGGGTATGCATGCCGTCGCTCTCGCCTTCGGCGTTGCGGCTTTCGACCGGAACGATCTCGTCATCGAACGCGCCGGCTTCGGCAGCACGCTGGGCGCGCTGGTGGCTCTGCAGGGCAAAGGCGTCGAGATCGCCGCGTTCGAGGTTGTACTTTTCGGCCACCATTTCCGCGCCGACGAACTGACTGAACATTTCCACGTCGGGGTAGCGTTCGCGCAGTTTCGGGCTCATGTACGTGCCCATGCCGGCTTTGGCGGGTACCGTGATCGAGGTGCCGATCGGCACCCGGCTCATGCTCTCCACGCCGCCGGCGATCACGATATCCTGGGTGCCGGACATCACTGCCTGTGCGGCAAAATGCAGACTCTGCTGCGAAGAACCGCACTGCCGGTCGACGCTGGTTCCCGGCACCGATTCCGGCAGCTTCGAGGCCAGCACCGCATTGCGGGCGATATTGCCGGTCTGTTCGCCGATCTGGCCGACACAGCCGAAGATGACATCGTCGATAGCGTCCGGCGCGACGCCGCTATTGTCGACCAGTCCGTCGATGAGCGCGCCCGCGAGATCGACCGGATGCCAGCCGGAGAGACGGCCGCCACGGCGGCCACCGGCGGTACGCAGAGCAGAAACGATATAGGCATCGGGCATGAGGGACACTTCTGGTGACAAAATACGGGCGTCTTTTTTGCCACCATGTGGTCCCGATGTAAAGAACAATTATCTCTTAACGGCATTTTTTGCAGGCGAGCAGACATGTCCAGCACACCGTCCGGATCCCGGACATACCCACAGATCTACGCGGTCGTGCGCCGTATCCCGCGTGGCCGGGTCGCGACCTACGGGCAGATCGCGCGCCTGGCGGAACGTCCCGGGGCCGCGCGGCTGGTGGGTTACGCGATGCACCGCTGCCCGCCGGGCCTGCCCTGGCACCGCGTCATCAATGCCGGTGGCCGAATATCGTTACCGGCGGGCAGCACCGGCGCTCTGGCGCAGCGCCGACGCCTGGAGGCCGAAGGCGTGCGGTTCGCGGGCGATCGCGTAGACCTGAAACGCTACGGCTGGAGCCCGAACGGCGCGCCCGAGTAACGGGCTGCGGTGTAAATACCGGTGCGGTCTCTCCAGAGCTGCTCACGGCTGATAAGCTCTTGGACCGATATATTCCAACCACACTCCGGGAGTAACCATGCAAATTGACGATCGCTGTTTTCTGATTACCGGCGGCGGATCCGGCTTGGGTGCGGCCTGCGCGCGTCTTCTGGTCAATGGCGGCGCTAAGGTCGTGCTGGCCGATGTCAACGATGACGCGGGCGAACAGACGGCAAAGGAACTCGGCGACGCCGCACGCTTTGTGCATTGCGATGTCACCAAGGAAGACGACGGTCGCGCGGCCGTTGAAGCCGCACGCGAACACGGCACCGGCCTGCACGGCTTGATCAACTGCGCCGGCATCGGCGTGCCGGCGAAGGTGCTGGGCAAGGAAGGGCCTCATGATCTGAGCACTTTTTCGAAGGTCATCCAGATCAATCTGATTGGCAGTTTCAACATGATCCGGCTGGCCAGCGAGGGCATGGCCGCTGGCGAAGCGCAGGACGGCGGCGAGCGCGGCGTGATCATCAACACCGCATCGGTCGCGGCGTTCGAAGGCCAGATCGGCCAGGCGTCCTACTCTGCCTCCAAGGGCGGCGTGGTCGGCATGACCCTGCCGATCTCGCGTGAATTGGCCCGTCACGGTATTCGCGTAATGACCATCGCCCCGGGTATTTTCGATACCCCGATGATGGCCGAACTGCCGGAAGAAGCGCGTGAATCGCTGGGCAAGATGGTGCCCTTCCCGCCGCGTCTGGGTCAGCCCGATGAATACGCCCGTCTGGCACGCGATATCATCGAGAACCCCATGCTCAACGGCACGACGATTCGCCTGGACGGCGCGATCCGGATGCAGCCGAAATAAGGGCGTGGCATTCAATGTCGGTACGCCGGCCACGGGCTTTGGACCACAGGTGACACCATGAAACATCAATCCCTGGTCTGTTTGGCCTTGTTGGCCGGCGTGCTGATGACCGGTTGCGGCAGCGAAGCGTCGTTATCCGTCGCCGAAGGGTCTGGCCCCCAACCGAAGTTGCCGGAACCGCAGAGTTCGTTGATCCCCACGGTCAATATCGCCGATGCGCAACGCTGGTCGGCACAGGACAAACCGCAGCCTGCCGATGGCCTGGCGGTCAAAGCGTTCGCGCGTGGCCTCGACCATCCACGCTGGCTTCAAGTATTACCCAACGGCGACGTGCTGGTGGCCGAAAGCAACGCCCCGGCGCGCCCCGAAAACGCGACCGGCATCCGCGGCTGGATCATGAAAAAGGTCCTTGCGCGCGCCGGCGCCGGGGTGCCGAGTGCAGATCGCATCACCCTGTTGCGCGATACCGACGACGACGGCGAGGCCGACCAGCGGCATGTGTTTCTGGACGGTATGTACTCGCCCTTCGGCATGGCGCTGGTGGGCGACGATTTCTATGTCGCCAATACCGACGCGATCGTGCGGTACCACTATCAGGACGGTGCGACCGAACTCGGCGGTAACGGCAAGGAGCTTGTCGCCCTGCCCGCCGGTCCGATCAACCATCACTGGACCAAGAACGTGATTGCCGCTCCGGACGGCGACCGGCTTTATGCGACTGTCGGCTCCAACAGCAACGTGGCCGAAAACGGCATGACCGCGGAACGCGGTCGCGCCGCGATCTGGGCAATCGATCGCGCCAGCGGCAAACATCGGCTGTATGCGACCGGCCTGCGCAACCCCAATGGCATGGCGTTCGTGCCCCAACCCGACGGCAGCGAACAACTCTGGACCGTCGTCAACGAACGCGACGAGCTGGGCAGCGATCTGGTGCCCGACTACATGACCTCAGTGCAGGATGGCGGGTTCTACGGCTGGCCCTACAGTTATTTCGGGGATCACGTGGATACACGCGTCAAGCCGCAAAAGCCGGAACTCGTGGACCGAGCGATCAAGCCGGACTACGCGCTGGGTCCGCACACCGCTTCACTTGGTCTGGCCTATAGTGAAAACAACGCTCTGTCTGCCGGCTTTCAGCGTGGCATGTTCGTCGGCCAGCACGGTTCCTGGAACCGTAAACCGCGCAGTGGCTACAAGGTGGTCTTCGTTCCCTTCGAAGACGGCCAGCCGGCTGGCCAACCCATCGACGTACTCAGCGGGTTCCTGAGCGACGATGGCAAGGCCCGCGGGCGCCCGGTCGGAGTCGTGCTGGATAACGACGATAACCTGCTCGTGGCCGACGACGTGGGTAATACCATCTGGCGCGTAAGCGCCGACACGACAACCGCCCGATGAAGCCAGGCCCAACCATGCCGATTTGCAACAAATGACAACAGCCCCCGACGAGAAAGCGCTCTATCCCGAAATCGAGCCGTTCGACAGCGGACAACTCGCTGTCTCGGACCGGCATACGCTTTATTACGAGCAATGCGGCAACCCCGGCGGCAAACCCGTGGTTTTCCTGCACGGCGGGCCAGGTGGCGGCGCCGGACCGACAAGCCGGCGGTTTTTCGACCCGGACTGCTACCGCATCGTGTTGTTCGACCAACGCGGCTGTGGTCGGTCCACGCCGCACGCCGAGCTGAACGACAACACCACCTGGCACCTGGTCGCCGATATCGAGCGTCTGCGTTGTCACCTGGGTATCGACAGTTGGCAGGTATTCGGCGGTTCCTGGGGGTCGACCCTTGCCCTGGCCTACGCGCAAACCCATCCCGAACAGGTAACCGAACTGGTGCTCCGGGGCATCTTCATGCTGCGGCGTGCAGAAATACTCTGGTTCTATCAGAGCGGCGCGAACGCCCTGTTTCCCGATGCCTTCGAAGCCTACCGGGACTTCATCCCCGAGGCGGAGCGCGGCGACATGATCCAGGCGTATTACCGGCGTCTGACCAACGCCGATCCCGACACGCAGCTGGCGGCGGCGCGGGCCTGGTCCGTCTGGGAAGGATCCACGAGCTTCCTGCACCCCAACCGCGATTACATGACGACTACGGCCGGCGAGCGCTTTGCACTGGCCTTTGCGCGCATCGAATGTCACTACTTCATCAACGGCGGTTTTTTCGAGCACGACGATCAGTTGCTGCGCAATATCGACTCCATCCGCCACATCCCGGCTGTGATCGTGCATGGTCGTTATGACGTGATCTGCCCACTGGCCAACGCCTGGGATCTGCATCAAGTGTGGCCGGAGGCCGATCTGCAGATCAGCCCCCGCGCCGGTCATTCGGCGTTCGAGACCGAAAACCGTAGCGCCCTGGTCGCCGCGACCGACCGTTTCCGCTAAAACAAGACGCGTTAGAAACAAGATCCGTAAAAATACAAATAGAGGTCCGCAATGAACGAACTGTCACTGAACCAACGTATCGAGGCCGTTGTGGCCAATCGTGTCATCAACCTGCCCGCCGGCGCGCTGCGGATACTGGCCGGCAAACCGATCGTGCGCGAGGGCCAGACGCTGGATGTGCAGACCCAGATGATGCTGCGACTACAACGCCTGCGCAATCAAGCGACGTTCGGTGTGGGTGAAGTCGCCGAAGAGCGCGCCACCATTGAGGTGCAAGCGAGTCAACTCGCACCACAAGCCACAGGCCAACTCGACGTGCGCGACATACAACTTGCCGGCGGTGCCGGGACCATCCCCGGACGGCTGTATCGGCCGGCGCGTTGCGGCTCGAATGCACCGGTGCTGATCTTCTACCACGGCGGCGGCTTCGTTATCGGTTCGCTGAACACCCACGACGACGTCTGCCGCGCGCTGGCCGATCGTGCCGAGTGCGTGGTCATCTCCGTGGATTACCGACTGGCTCCGGAAAATCCGGCGCCCGCAGCAACAGAAGATGCCATAGCTGTCTTTCGAGACATCGTCGCCCGCGCCGACGAGTTCGATATCGACGCCGCTCGGATCGCCCTGGGCGGCGACAGCGCGGGCGGCAATCTGGCCACCGTCGTGGCCCAGCAGACCCGTAATGATCCGACCGAGGCCTGTTTTCAGCTACTGTTCTACCCGGTTACAGACCACGCCTACGATCGCGAATCCCGGCGCACCTTCGCGGAAGGGTTCTTTCTGGAGCAAGCCTCGATCGACTGGTTCAAGGGGCACTACATCCCCGCCGACATGGATCTGAAGGATCTGCGAATATCGCCGATTTATGGCGATGTGGCCGGGCTGCCCCCGGCACTCGTTGTAACCGGCGGCTTTGATCCGCTGCGCGACGAGGGTGAAACCTACGCCGAGAACATGAAAGCCGCCGGCGTAACGGTGGAGCTGCGCCGCATGCCGAGCATGATCCACGGCTTTCTGAACTTCGCTGGTGCGGTTCACGGTGCGGACGCCGCACTGACCGAAGCCGCCCAGACACTCAAGAGCGCCTTGGATCGGTAATTTCCTGGAAAACCCGCGGGCCCGCGTGTGCCGTTATCGTTTCGGGCGGGCAAATCCCGCCCGAAGCTCCGTGCCGTCGATAACGCCATTGTCGTCGGTATCGAGCCGGCCGAAGTAAGGCGTCATGGCCGACTGATATTCGCTTTGCGAGATGTCGCCACTGTCGTCGCCGTCCAGGTTGCCGAACCAGGCGTCGCGCGCTGCCGCAACGCGTTTTTGTGCGTCACTATCCTTGTCGTCCGGACTCGACGCAGCGCTCTCGTCGTATTCGCTGCGGGTAACGACACCGTCCCCGTCCTTATCCAAACGCTCGAACGCTCGTTTCTGAGCCGTTAGTGCTTCCTGGCGGCTGATTGCGCCGTCGTCGTTGGCGTCCAACGCCGCCAGTCCGCTCTTGGGTTGCGCGACGGCCAGAGTCGCAACACTGCTCAGCGCCATCGCTATCGCTAGCCATACCCATCGTGAATCAACCGTCGTCATGTTCTGTGCTCCATTCGTGATGCGTTGCGGGCAGCGCTTATCCGGCGATATTGCCACCGCCATGCAGACAGTTTAGCGGGGACGACGTTCACGCGGGTCGTTCAAAGCGCGGCCCATGGCTTTATCGCACGGGTCGTAAGTGTCTACTACGGATCGGATAAGTCAATAACTTGATTAAACTGCCCGTGGAGGCCGGACCGACTCGGAGCAATCCGGGAGATGACAGTCATTTTGACAACACTGCCGCCTTACCTTAGATTCCGCCCTGCTCCGATAAACCACGTCTTGTTAAGTCGTGAGGGGAATCCGGTGTGACTCCGGAACTGACGCGCAGCGGTATGGGGAATACGGATTGCACGACGCCACTGTCCAGCATGGATGGGAAGGCGCAATCCGAGGTTGAAGCACTCTAGCGACCACACCACCCCGAGTCCGAATACCCGTTTGGAGCCAGGCGTTTGATCGCCTGTCGCCGAGCCTTCGCGTGTAAGGTTATCGGACTCGGTCGCTACGCCTTGTCTCGCCGGTCTCGATATCGACGTGAGGCTCCATCACGAACTCGGTTGTGCATGGAGACCCGCAATGCCTTCTTTTTATTGCCGCGCGCTTTCGGGCGCGGTTCTGTTTTGTCTTATCGGTCCGCAGCTGGCCGACGCGCGCACACACCCGTCTAGCCAACTGACAACTGTCGAGGTCGAAGGCTCGGCACTCGAGGAAACCTTGCCGGCCGAGTTGTCGGCCTATGGTTCGCAACTTGAGGTCATCGATCGCCAAACGCTTGACCGAACCGGAATGAGCGACGTGAGCCAGGCCCTCGAACGTCTGGTTCCGGGGCTGTTTGTATCCCCCGCGGGCGGGCGCGGCAGCTATGTGGATGTCTCGCTCGACGGCTCGCGAACCAAGGACGTGCTCTGGCTGGTCGACGGTGTGCGCATCAACAATCGCCTGTACGGCAGCACCACGCCGCTGGACTCCATTACTACGCAAATGGTGGACCACATCGAAGTCCTCAAGGGCGGCCAGGGATTGTTCTACGGCACACAGGCGGTCGCGCGGGCGTGATCAATATCGTCCTGCGCGAGCCCGCCGATATGCCGAGCGGCCAGTTGCGCCTGGGCACCGGTACCCTGCACGACCGTCGCGTCAGCGGTCATGCCACAGGGCCGGGTATGGGCGGCGAGTGGCTGGTGTTCGGCGCCTACGACGAATCCGAAGGCTATGAGCCGTTTCGTCCCGAGGCCTATCAGAGCAACGCGTTACGCCGGAATCGCGGCTTCAAGCGACACTCAATCGGAGGCAAGTATCGTGTCTCGCCCCGGGCGGACAGCTTGCTGGATCTGCTCCTGGTGTACAACGACGTGGCCGCCGACAACGCGAAACCGGCCAACAACTTCCATTCCGTCAACGACCGCGACGAATACATCGCTTCGATCAAGTGGGACCAGCAGCTCTCGGACAATCTGGGTTATTACTTCAAGGGCTACTACCATTCCTGGTGGACGGACTATACCCGTATCGGACTGAACGACGACGGCGATGAGTGGGGCTATGACGACTATGGTGTAAATATCACCGGGCGCTACGTGGCCGACGGCGGCAGCCAGGTGCTGGCCGGCTACGATTTCCAGTCCTATTCGGGACGCGACTACGTATTACGCATCGCCGAGCAGGACGAAAGCGTACATGCCGGCTTCGTCCAGTTTCGCCCCGTGCTGCCCTTTTCGCCGGATACCTATCTGGCACTCGGCGCCCGTTACAACCATTCCGACTTCGGCGGCGACCACGTGATCTGGAACGCCAGCATGGACCAGCCATTGCCGGCCAATCTCAACCTGAAAGCATCCGCGGGCACTAACTTCATTCTGCCGACGGCCTATCAGCTGTTTGTGGTGGATCCCGCCTATCCCGTCGGCAACCCCGATCTGGGGCCGGAACAAAGCCGGAACCTGCGCACCTCCGTTAGCGGCCCCGTCGGGCCGAACGCCCAATGGCAACTCGGCGGGTTCTATCGTGAGATCGACGATCTGATTGCGGTTCGGGACGGAACATTTCGCAATGTCGATGACGGCGTGCGCGTGCGCGGCGGCGAGGCCATTCTGAATTTCGGCGGCGGTACCGGCTGGCAACTCGATCTGAGCGCGACCTATGCTTCGTCTCAGCCGACCGACGGCAGTAAGCAGATTCCCGGCATCCCCGAATGGCTGGCTCGCGCCAGCCTGGCCTGGGACGCATACCAGAACCGGCGCGGCGCACGCGTGACGGCCCGTTACGTGGGCGACAATACAGACCAGCTAGCGGACTTCGGCGACCAACAGATCGGCGACTATACCGTGATTGACGTCAGCGCCTATCAGCGCTTCGGAGACCGGCGCCAGCACCAGGTCACGCTGCGTGTCGAAAATCTCACTAATCGACGCTACGCGACTGATGTCTCGCAGGCCGAATCGCCCGATGGCGGGGTGTTCCGCTACGAAACACTGGGCGTGCCGCGCAACGCGCAACTAAACTACAGCTACACGTTCTGATGGCTCGTCTCAAGAAAAGGGTACAGCGGTTCCTGATACCGCTGCACCGTTATCTGGGCATTGCCCTGAGTCTGGTGATGCTCGCCTGGTTCCTCTCCGGCGGCGTGATGGTTTTTCACGGCTACCCGGCGTACGGCCTGCAGGAGCGGCTGGCGGATCGGCCGGATCTGTCTCTCGACGCGATTCGGCTGTCGCCGGCCGAGGCGGGCGCGACGCTCGGGCTCAAGCAACCACTCGCGGCGGTGCGTGTCACCGAAGTCGGCATCGGCCCGCGCATGCATCTGCGCACCGAAGACGGCGGCTGGCACAGCGTCCATGCCGACACCGGAACCCCGGTTGCGCCGCTCGACCGCGATGCCGCCCGCCAACGCGCCCGGGCGTTTGCCGACGCGCCAGTTGGTCGTGCAACCCGGCTGACCGAGCCCGATCAATGGACCTTTTCCGGGCGGCTCGCGGCCTTCTACCCGTTATGGCGCATCACATTCGACGACGACGCCGGCAGCGTCATTTACCTGTCGGAGTCAACCGGCGAAGCCGTGCACCGGACCGATCGCCGCGCGCGGGTCTGGGGCTACGCGGGCGCAGTGATCCACTGGGTCTATTTCACCGAGTTGCGTCAGTCGAGCGGCGTCTGGCGGCAACTGGTCATGTGGCTCGCCGGGCTGGGCTGCCTGATGTGCCTGAGCGGCATCGTATTGGGCCTATGGGCTTGGCGAACCCGAGCACGACGCCGAAGGGCTGGCGGCTCCGTCAGCCCTTATCGCGGCTGGTATCGCTGGCATCATTTGCTGGGCCTCGCGTTCGGCCTCGTCGTCTTCACATGGCTTTTCAGCGGCTTGCTCTCGCTCGATCCGTTTCGCTGGGCGGCCAACAGCCCCGACCAGACCAGCCCGCGTGCCTGGGTTGCAGGCGGCGCGCTCCCTACACCGCCCACGCAGTCCCTTGCCTCGATGACCGTTCACTGCGACTGGCCGCGCGATGTACGACTCGTTGAATGGCAACCGATCGCTGGTGAGAACGGCTATCGACTATATACCGCTTCCGGCGACACCACCTGGGCATCGCACCAAGGTGCCTGCGCGGTTCAACGTCTATCCGAAAGCCGCGCCCGATCCATCCTCGCGGCGCGCCCGGGCCACGCGCTGACCGATTTGAAGAAGCTGAACGATTACGACGCCTATTACTATCCGCGGCGCAGCAATCGCATCGCAGACAAGCCGCCGCGGCTGCCCGTCTACCGTGCGCGTTACGACGATGGCTCATGGGCCTATCTGGATCCGTCCCGCGCCGAAATCGTGGCCACATTCAGCCGCCCGCAGCGCCTCGAGCGCTGGCTGTACCGAGGCCTGCACGACCTCGAGTTTCCGAGCCTCGCACCCGGCAGCAAACTATGGCATGCCGTGATTTTCATTGCGCTCACCGGCGGCACATTACTGAGCACCACTAGCGTCTGGCTCGCCTGGCGACGACTGCGGCCCAACAATCGATGATTGCGATCGTCTCGTCCTCCGGCCCGCAACCCAAAAACAATTGACCGACGTAATAAGTATGTGGAATTGGGACGCGTTGGCCGGTGGGCGTGATGCGCGCGCTACGCCGCGCCTTCTGTCACATGGAACCCCGCGCGATGGAAACCCTCGCGGTAGCAGGTACACGATCGTCCATAGAACCGGCGCCCGGTAAAAGCGCCCGAATAACGCCTAGTGGCCGATCATCATCCGGATTTTCAGGCTGTAGAACAGCCACAGCGTGCCGCCGACCAGCACGAACAGAATGACTGTCGTGAACGCGGCGAATATGGTGTTCCAGCGTTGTTCGTCGGACATGTCCAGATGCAGGAAAAAGCGCAGATGGACCAGTATCTGGGCCACACCCGCGAGCGCAACCCCGATCAGCGTGGCCACGGGTGGCAACCAGCCGGTGGCGACCAGTGAGAACGGAATGATCGTGAGAATAAGCGCCAGTACAAAGCCGGTCAGATAGGCACCAAGCGTTGGCGCATGGCTTTCAATGTGCTGGTCTGTGTGGGTCGGAGACGAACTCATTGCGTCACCCCGGCAAGATAGACGGTGGAAAACACGGCGATCCAGATCAGATCCAGAAAATGCCAGAACAGACTCAGGCGAGCCATGCGCGAGGCCACGGGTCCGGTCAGGCCCTTGCTGGCGATCTGACCCGTCATCACCGCAATCCATATCAGACCCGCGGTGACGTGCAGACCGTGCGTTCCGACCAACGCGAAGAACGACGACAGGAACGCGCTGCGTTGTGGCCCCGCCCCTTCGCCGATGAGGTGCGTGAACTCGTAGAGCTCCATGCTGATGAACGATGTGCCCAGTACGAACGTCACGCCCAGCCACGCCAGCACGCGCTGGCGATGCCCGGCATGCATGGCAATCATGGCCAAGCCGAAGGTCAGACTGGATAGCAGCAGCGCCATGGTTTCGGCGAACACGAGCGGCAGCTCGAACAGTTCCTGCGGCGTCGGCCCGCCCGCGGTACGCCCGGACAGGTTGAGATAGGCGACGAACAGCATCGCGAAGATGATGACGTCGCTCATCAGGTAGATCCAGAAGCCGAAATTGACTTCCGTATCGGCACGAGCGTTGGCCTTTACAGCGGCTGGCCCGACAAGATTAGTAGACATGACTCATCTCGTTGCAATGCGTGAAGCCGTTATTCCTGTGCATGCCGGCTACGGTCACGATGCGGATACCGGAGCACCGGTGCTGGTCAGCGGCGGCCGTTCGTCACCGAAATCCTCGAGGGTCTTGATGTGTTCGAAAACGCCCGACGCCTGAAGCTGGTCATGGCGATTGTTCTCGATACGCTCGACCTCATCAGCGGGAATCCAGTAGTCGTAATCGTCACTGGATGCCCGCAGGATGACGGCGGTGATGATCGCGAGCAGACTTGCACCCACCAGCCACCAGATATGCCAGATAAAGGCAAAACCGAACACGAACGAGATCATGGCGATCACAAAGCCTGCGGCCGTGCTCTTCGGCATGTGAATATCGTCGTATTCGCCCGGGCGCGTGTAGGCATCGCCCTGGATTTTCATATCCATGAACGAATCGCGATCACGCACCGTGGGAATAACCGCGAAGTTGTATTCCGGCGGCGGTGACGATGTGGACCATTCGAGCGTACGCCCGCCCCACGGATCACCCGTGATGTCCCGGTTTTTCTCACGGTCACGGATGCTCACATAGATCTGCATGAACATTGAGAAAATGCCGAACAGCACGATCAGCGCACCGATGAAGGCGACGATCAACCAGGGCTGCCAAGCGGGATTGTCGTAGGTGAACATACGCCGCGGCATGCCCATCATGCCGAGCATGTATAGCGGTACGAACGCCACGTAGAATCCGACCAGCCAGCCCCAGAACGCGCGCCGGCCCCATTTTTCGTCGAGCGTGAAGCCGAACGATTTCGGGAACCAGTAATAGAAGCCCGCCAGAAGGCCGAACATCGTGCCCGGGATCAGCACGTTATGAAAATGCGCGACCAGATACAGGCTGTTGTGGAACTTGAAGTCCGCCCCCGGAATGGCCAGCAGCACGCCGCTCATCCCGCCCATGGTGAACGTGATGAGAAAGCCCAGCAGATAGAGCATCGGCAGCTTGAACTCGATGCGGCCGCGGAACATGGTCCACATCCAGTCGTAGATCTTCACGCCGGTGGGAATGGCAATGACCATGGTCGCGATCCCGAACGCGGCGTTACGCGTGGAATCCTGCCCCATGGTGAAGAAATGATGCGCCCAGACCGTGAACGACAGAAACGCGATCGCCATGGTCGCCCATACCATGGATGTGTAACCGAACAGGCGTTTGTTGCAGTAGGTCGCGGTGATTTCGGAAAACACGCCGAATGCAGGCAGCACGAGGATATAGACCTCGGGATGGCCCCACATCCAGAACATGTTGATGTACATCATCTGGTCGCCACCCATGGCGCCAGTGAAGAAATGGGTGCCCACCGTGCGGTCGAGTGCGAGCAGTGCGAGCACCACCGTCAGCACCGGGAAGGACAACACCATCAGGATGTTCGTACATAGCGAGGTCCACACGAACATCGGCATGCGCATCAGCGTCATGCCCGGCGCCCGTTTCTTCATGATGGTGACCAGGAAATTCACCCCGGTCAGTGTGGTGGCAATACCGGATAACTGCAGCGCCCAGATCCAGTAATCCACGCCCGTACTCGGGTTATAGGGCAACTCGGTGTATGGCGGATAACCGGTCCAGCCGCCGGTGGAGAACTGGCCGACCATAAGCGAAACCATTACCAGCGCGCCCGCTACGGCCGTCAGCCAGAAACTCAGCGAATTGAGAAAGGGAAACGACACATCGCGGGCGCCGATCTGCGTGGGTATCACGATGTTCATCAGGCCAACGAGAAACGGCATGGCCATGAAGAAGATCATCATGGTGCCGTGGCCAGTGAACAGCTCGGCGAAATGCTCGGCCGGCAGATAGCCATCCGCACCCGGTCCGGCGGTGGCCTGCTGGGTACGCACCATCATGGCATCGACGAAACCGCGCACCAGGAAGATCAGCGCGAAGATGATGTACATGATGCCGATCTTCTTGTGATCGACCGTCTTGAACCACTCCTCGTAGAGATAACGCCACTTGCCGTGATAAGTGATCAGACCCGCGATCAACAGCCCCGTTCCGACCATCAGGATGTTCGCGAACATCACGATCGGGCTGTGGAACGGAATCGCGTCGAGTGTGAGTTTGCCGAGCATCGTTGCGTAGCCTCAGTCGAGCTTATTTATTGTGCCGGGACGCGGCGTGCGGACCGCCGACGTGATATGCGTTGCCATCCGCACTGTTGAACTCCTCGATGACGTGCGAGTACAGGTTTGGCCGCACCCACGAGTA
>Ga0206123_10003012_pt1 | contig 14185 bp, 5 predicted proteins | sample Helgoland_Spring_2_FD_160086 | JGI IMG/M metagenome (GOLD analysis project Ga0206123, IMG submission 160086) | Pelagic subsurface seawater microbial communities from Kabeltonne, Helgoland, North Sea - Helgoland_Spring_Bloom_20160316_1 | ecosystem: Environmental > Aquatic > Marine > Epipelagic ...
AACGGCAGAAGAGGTAGATTCCTGTGTATATGTGCCAGTGAAAGTATTAGAAGTATTGGAGATTTCATACTGCCACTGAATAGTAGAGCCGTGAGGTACTGTTGCTGATACTGTACTGCTGGAATCAATTGCTACTTGATTGTTTAATGTAGATGTTACAAAATCTCCACCATCAATAGAATATTGGACTCTAAAGTATGCTGCAACGTTTGCAGAACTGGAGTTAGACATTGTAAAGGTTGAAGTTTTAGATCCAGCAGAACAAGATCCAAAAGAGGAAGAAACAGAAGTTGCTAACACGGGACAATCAACTATCGCACTAGTTCCACCAAAACTATAGCTACCAGAAAAAGAATTACTAGTTGATGAAGTTCTATATTGCCATGTAATATTTTCTCCATGTGGCACTGCCTTATTGAAGGATGTCGTACCATCTGGAGAAACTGCTTGATTAGAGGCTACGCTTGTATATGAAGATTCAGAACTCAATTTATACTCGACTTGAAAATATGCAGTTGTATTCGCTGAACTTGAATTATTAATTATAAATGTTGATAAAGCAATTCCTGAACCACAACTACCAAGTGAAGAAGATACAGAAGTGTCTAAAACTGGACAGTCAACAGTAGCGCTTTCTGATAGTGTTGTGAAATCTCCTGTAAATGAACCAGATGTATAGGATGACTTATATCGCCATGTTATTGCAGTTCCATGTGCAACAGATTGTGTTAATGATTCAGAACCATTTTGTACTACAGATTGATTTGATGCTTTCTCATTCCAGTTTGAACCTTCATCAATTGAATACTCAACATAAAAATAAGCTGTAGAATTGGCAGAATTAGAGTTGCTTAGAGTTAAAGTTGAAGTTGATGAACCAGCTGAACAACTGCCAAGAGATTGTGATGCAGAAATATCTATTGTTGGACAGTCAACGGCAGAAGAGGTAGATTCCTGTGTATATGTGCCAGTGAAAGTATTAGAAGTATTGGAGATTTCATACTGCCACTGAATAGTAGAGCCGTGAGGTACAGAAACTGATGTAGTCTCTGAGGAGTTTATACCAACACTTTGGTTTGTTACTGCATTTTGGAAACTACCACCATTAATAGAATATTGGACTCTAAAGAAAGCAGCAGTATTTGCAGAACTAGAGTTAGACATTGTGAAAGTAGATGTTTTAGAACCTGCAGCACAAGATCCAAAAGAGGAAGCTCCAGTTGTATCAATTACAGGACAGTCAAGATTACTGCTTGTTGTAAGTGTTGAATAATTTAATCCAGTGAAATCGTTATTTATATCAGAGGCTTTAAATCTCCAAGTAATATTTTGACCATGACTAACTGAAGTACTCAAACTTGTATTAGTTGCACCTGCTGAAACTGATAAGTTTGTAGAAGCATTTACATAGGTTCCACCGTTAATAGAATAATCAACATAATAGTACACAGTCGACGAGGCAGAATTTGTAATTGTAAGAGTTGATGTTGCACTACCAGAGGAACATGATCTAAAAGCTGCGCTAATTGATGATGAGGAACTCTTAGATGTAGGTGTAGAGGAACAAGAAGAGGCATCTATTGTAATAGTCGAGAGTGATGTTGTGCTACTTGTAGGTTCTCGAAGATTTTCAGTTGTGTATTCTGCATACCACGAAATTACAACATTAGCTCCATTTGTTTGTCCAGGTATTGTAAGTGAGGTGTTTGTACTAGCTGAGTTTACTTGTTGTGTTGATAAGTTTGTTGAACTTCCACCATTAATAGTGTATGAAGTATAAAAAGTGACGGCCTTATTTGAACTTGTGTTATTTAAGGTTATGTCAATTTCTCTGTTTGTTCCATCACATGAACCTTGAGTAGCAGTAACAGTAGGATTAAAAGTAGTTGTCGGTGATCCTCCATGACATGCTGCTGCATCAACATTTGATGTGCTTCCCATGTCTGCACCCAGTTGAGCTGACCAACTCCAAGAACCAGAAGAATAACTTAGCTTTCGAACTTCACCATTATTGTTATGTAATATATATATTTCAGAACCTCCAAAGCCCATTACTTGTGATGCATTATTAGTCGTCCAATCACTTGGTTTTGAAACAGAGGTATCTGTGAAGGTCATAGTCATAGACTGAGTAGAAGCATTAAATGATGTAACGTAACCTAATACAACCTGTTGTCGATCGTTGTTGTATCCAATAATTTTTGGTGAAACACCACTATAAGTAGGAAGTCCACTTGGGTCCTCTATCCACGCAAAATCTTCAGTATCTTTAAGAGCTGAAACCATGCTGATTTGATTGCTTGAAAAATTCCATTCGTCATATGAGCTGGAACTAGTCAAATTAGACCCAGTAATTTCGATTAATTGACCACTTCCCATCATGCCTTTACCAAACCCTAGAAATTCATAACCATTATGTTCGAAATATCCCGCACCATCCCAGGCCCCAGAGTTTGCTAAATTATACATAACGACAGCACCGTTACCAGTATTTTTATCGATATATACAAGATCTGGACCACCGTTTCTTGCTACAGCCCATAAATTTCCTTTAGTGTCCATCATGGCTGCAGTAACTTTGGTAGAACCCCAGACAGAGCTTTGGAAATTTGTATAGTAGTTATTACTTGATGAGTAAGTGTACTGAGAGCCATTGTGGCGAAATTGTTGAATAGTCAAACGATTATCATTGTCACTTGCAGTGATTCTATACCCAATTGGTCTTCCATTATTATCAAAACAGGCAAATTGTGATGAAGCATAAGCAGGTTCTGGATCTACTGTCTCAATAAATGTATAGGAAATGGATACAAGCATTAAAAAAGATAGTGTTACAGACAGTAATTTTTTTAATGTGTACACGCTAAATATTCCCCTAAAGAACTTAGGAACGAAGAAAATTGAACCAATAATTTGATATATCATAATTTTATTTAATTACTTTTAGTTTAGATTAGAATCTGTTCTAATACAATAATTTATTGTATATATTCAATAAATTACTGCTGCATTGTATATATTTGAGTTCTAGCTTATATGACTTGATAGCTGCTTTTTAAAAAGGTTTTTAATGCTTTTTAGGAACCATTCATCGTCATATTTTGAGAAAAGTTCAGAGTTTTCATCAAAACGCATCCAAATATAGAGCAATCCATTGAAACTGATCCAGGTATCCTCAGTTAATGCTTTGTATTTAGGAACACCATGTTCTCGACAATAACCTTTTATCATTTCCCCAAGTAGCAATTTGGGTTCACCAAAAATGAAGCCCTCTAAACTAGCCATCTCTCTGTAGTGGAATAGTGTTAATCTTGCTGCCTCACCTATTTCAACAACACTTTTTGCGATAGCTAGTAGATAGTAGTTAACTTTGTATTCTAAGCTTTTAGATTGAACAGTCACATCCCTTAATGATTCTTCAACATTTTGCAATGTAAGTTTAAAAATTCCGTGATAAACATCAACAAACCCATTTGGAAAATGGTTATAACCTGAAGACACAGCAACTTCAGCTTGTTTACATACATCAGTGACATTAAGCGTATTTACATCAACAGAATTTTTATTCAACAGTTTTATAGCCGCATCAATTAGTTTGTCATGCACAATTAAATATTTAGTTTGTGCTGATAACACTCTGCCGTCTAAGATTATCTCTTCACTCACATTTTCTATTATAAAATGATTTAATTAACTTGTTCTTTTTTTTCCAAGGATCCTGTCACAATTAATCGGAGCTTATCTGAAAACTTTGGATGACATGTAGTTAGAGTAATTCTCTCATCTCCCCTATTGTAAAGATAACGCTCACCTTCATCTGGATCTACAATAAGAATCTCATCAATAATATATTTATACTTGTCAGCACCAACCGTAAGCATAATTTCATCTCCAGTTTGTAATTTATCTAAATCTGAAAAAGGTGCTCCATAAGTAGTTCTATGGCCAGCTATTCCCACGTTTCCACGATTTCCAGGTGTAGAGGTTTTTGTATAGTAACCAGGACCGTAAGTCAATGCTTCTGTACTGGTTCCTGTTACTACATACTGCTCAAGATTTATTTGTGGAATCTCTAACATGCCAAAAACATCTGGTATATTCTCAGTTGCGTCTTCACTAAATATATTATTGAAGAGTTCATTTAGACCGCTATTAGAGAGTTCCGTAGAATCATCACCTAACACTGGAGATTCATATGTTCCTGGTTCTGTATTTACTTTTTGTGAAAGGATATTCTCTGATTCTCGCAACTCCTCTGAATTCTCATCATTCATCATAAAAAGATTACGTAACTGTTGTTGTGTCTCAACTTGAGTTACGTCAGAGAAATATACTTGTTGGATTAAAGATCCTGCTGTAAATAATCCAAGAGAGATAAGTGCTGTTCCCATAGCGAAAGTTAACCCACGGTTAACTGATAATCTCATTATTTTTGGAGCTTCTAAATAATCATTTCTGCTCTCCCTATCTACTGCAGGAACTCCTGTGAAGTTTATTGTGATTAATCCATTCGTCTGTTTATGAATATATGAAGCAAATTTAGACTTAAGTTGAGTGTTTGAGATATCGTAGGAGTTCAAAAAAGTATCTCTTAATGTGTCATAACCCTCTATAAGTTTGCTATTAGTGATTTCGGTATTCTCTCGTTTTGTACCAAGTGCTCCAAAATTAAATCCATATGGCTCCAATCTCTTAAAATCGATGATTATTTGTACTTCTTCATTAAAAGTACTTTCTAATTGGTGTTTTAACTCTATTGCATTGGTATAAACGCTATCAAGGCTATTTAATTTATTACTGTAGGTGTTTTTCTTTTTAGCATCAAAAAGTATGACACCACTTACCGAGAGCACTACCCATATAAGGGTTAGTAGTTCATTGGTGAACTCTTGACCTATCAAACTTTGTTAGCCTCTTCTTCTACGAGGTAACCAGTTTATGAGGACAATACCTGCTGAAGAAAATATTACAAAAAAGAATACGTACAGTTCTAGAAAAATACCTGTTGCAGCAATGGGGAGTTCATCTTCCGTATAAACATACTGAACAACATAATTACCATCAGTTAAGTACACATCTTCATCGTAATCATCCCATTCGAAGAAGTCATTTCCATCATCCTCCGTTAAAGGCGTATCACAACTTCCATCAAATCCTGTATCACATACCTGTTGTGACTCCTCCGATTCTGGAGTTGTTATTGGTGGACTGGTTGTTGTGGTTGTTGAATCACTTGTGTCTTCATAACAATCTGTTAATTTCTTGAAAACACCTACTGAAGTTCCTCCCCCAGCCCCATCAGAAACAAAGAATTTAATCCTATAATATGAGCCCTCTGGAACAGAAGCTACAGTAGTGATAAATTTACTTTCACCTGATGCAACTTGATAATTCGTGTTTACAACGGTTACATTTTCAATCTTCATTAAAGTTGTAATACTTAACGAGACATTTGAGTTGGTGTTATCAACAGTCAACCCATATGAGGCTGTTCCATCATCATTACAAACTCTCACATTTGTGATAATAGGTTTAAATATAGGCTCAACAACTGGAATTGTTGTTGTGGTGGTGGTCGTTGTAACTGGTGGATCAGGTTTACATGGATCATATGACTCATATTCAGGAGTAAGCACGTCCGTACTAAAATATGTTCCATCAGCACCCTCTTCAGCTGTAATTTTATACATCCATTGAATTGAAGAACCATACGGTACACTTATATTTCCAATAGCTACCGCCTCACCTGGAGCAACGACTGTGGTTCCTAAAGGTGTAAATGGCCCTGTCATATCTGTCCTGTAGAGAACGTCAAAAAATGCAGCTGATTGAACATCAGATGGTACTGAAGCACTGAAGTTTGCTTTTGCCTCAGGATATCCACAGCCAGTCGTAACTGAAGTTGCAAAGGCATTACCAGTTGTATAACAAGACACTTCATCACTTGATGCGGTGGCGATATAATCTTCTGTAAACGTATTGCTTGTATCTGAAATTTGATATCTCCAAGTAATGGAACTACCTGTTGGTACACTTGCCGAGAATGTTGCAGATGCTCCAGCAGCTATTTCGTCATTTGTTGCTGCTTCACCCCATGCATTTTCGTCAAAACGGTACTCCACTTTAAAAAATCCTGAAATATTTGATAGAGAGTTATCTATTGTCAGCGTTGATGCTTTTGAACTACCGCTACATGCCCCTAATGCAACTGATGCTGTTGGCTCAAGTAATGGACAGTCTGCTGCGATTGATAATGCAGTGGAGTTTGGACCTGTTGTTACATAGGTATTAGTAAAAGAACCACTTGGCAACCTTTCTTCATATCTCCAGTAAATTGTTGAACCTCCAGGCACGACAACTCCATCTAGTGTTTTCGCTGTATTGTCTTGAATCTCTAAGTCTGTTACGTCAGCTCCAGAAAATGTAGCGGCTGTCCATGTAGAGTTATCAAATGAATAATAAGCTTGTATGAATCCAGAAATATTTGATGAGTCTAGATTTTGAATAGTAATAAATGATGTAAATACACCATCTTGGCAAGACGCAGTTGGTGTTAGTGTTGCTGTAACTACAAGTACAGGACAATTGACAGCTGCACTTTCATCTAATGTTGTATACGACCCTGTTGAGAAGTCCCTTGGTGTAATAGATGATTTATACCGCCAAGTAATAGTCGAGCCATGTGGAACATCGACCGTTAAGGTCTCCGTTGCATCAGCTGCAACTTGTGTATTAGTGTCTTTTTCGATCCAATCACCATCATTGATTTTGTATTCAACGAAGAAGTACGCGTTTCTTGTTGCTGCTGCGTTTTGCATTGTAAACGTTGAAGTTGCTGGACCATCATTAGTCCCACTTACACTCTGTAAACACGAGCCAATTGCACTGGAAGCAGTTGGATTGATGTATGGACACTCTACTGCCTCACCATCATTTGCTGAAATTACAGGTGCATCAGCTATAGCAGCAAAGCTACCACCATCATATTTAGCTTGATATCTCCAATCTATTGTGCTTCCATCTGGTACTGCTTGGGTAAATGTTGCCGTTGCGTTCACTAAATCTCTACCGGACCCAGATCCAAATGCGGCACTTTCTGCAGTGTGGTCGGTCCAACTTCCATCATCTATTCGATACTGTACGTAATATTTAAGTGGTGTTGTAGAAATATTGTCTTCGTTTTCAAAATTATCAGTGTATGTATTTACATCTATAGAAAGAGTTGAGTCAACAGAAGCACCTGAACATGTACCTAAAGTAGTAGAGGCTAGTGACGCTGCTGTATTACAGCCATCTCCAGGAGTAGGAGGACTTGAAACTGTTGTATAATCTGAATCAGAAACTGGGTCAACACCATTAGCTGGAATTGCTAAAGAAGAGTTGAGTGCATAATATCTCCATGCAATTGTGTCACCAACTATAAGATCTTCCAACGTATATGTTTGAGATGAATCAATATCTACTGATTGATTTTCTACAGCAGTGACCCAGCCAGCAGAATTTTTGTTGTATTGAACTCGGTAGTAAGCAACTGTATCTGCCCCACTGCCGTTATTCATCGTAAAGACTTGAGGCAAAAATCCAAATGTTGTTCCACTACATGTACCATTTACAACTGAGACAGTCGTATCAATAGTTACACTAGGACAGCTGACTGTGTATACAGCTGCATCGCCTGTATAAGAAACATCAGTAAAACTTGACGGTGTTGTTGTATATGCTTCATTTTGAACAGCATATTGGAAATCTACTGTATCCCCATCTGTCAAAGTTAGGGAATATGTCTCAGTTCCACCTGCTGTCACTTCTTTTGAGTCCCATCCATCCACAGTAGTAAAATCTCCCCCGTTAATGCTTACTTGTAGATGGAAGTGTGCAGATATTTCAGCACTTGATCCATCATTTTTAGCATCAAAAGTGAAAACTTGTTGATTAGATCCAGTAGCTCCGCAAGCTCCTATTGTAGTTGTAACACTTGTGTCAATTTCATGTGGACAATTTGCTACATCGGTAAATGTTGTATTAGTCCAATCTTTAGCTGCCGCATCAGCAGAATCAGTACCTATTTTATATCTAAATTGTTGTCTATTTCCATCTGAAATTCTGCCAGAACCTAGGGCTTTTTGTGCTCCTGCGGCTAATGTTCCTGATTGAGCTACTCCCCAAGTACTTCCACCATCCACACTTGACTCTTTATAATAGAAAATAGAAGAGCTCTCGTTATTTGTTATAGTGAGAGTTGAAAAGGACGTTCCTACTCCGTACGCACCGTAAGTTGTGGTACAACCTAACCCAGTTCTTCCTATTTCTATGTTTAATTCACAACTAACCGTATCACTTGCAGTAAGATTTTGTGGGGTTAATCCTCCAAATTCTCCATCCATATCTGAAGCAGTAATTCTCCATGATATGCTTTCACCATTGCTCACTGCTTGAGAGATTGAGGTATTGGTTGCGCCTGTACCAACAGACAAATTCGCAGAAGCTGTGGTGTAGCTTGAGCCACCATTTAAAGAGTACTCAACTTTATAATAGGCTGTTGCGTCTGACTCATTAGTAATTGATAATGTAGAAGTCCTTGTCGCATTAGGTGCTGAACTTGAACACGTTCCTAATGTTTGTGAATAACTACTATCAGGCGAAATCGGTGTAGTAACACACTCGGAAGCATCAACAGTAATTGTCTCGCTAAGTGTTCTAACTTCACTTGTATCCGATTGGTTAGTTGCAGAAAGAGTTACTGTTACTAGTCCATTGCTTGAGCCAGTTGATACTATAGTTGCAGTTCCTCCTGGTTCAAGCGTCGTATCAATAGCTTGATACGGAGGTGAAATTGATCCTAAAAATTTAACACTAGGTGTTATTTTCCCACTAGCTTCTAGGTTTGATAATGTAATAGTAACTTTCTTTCCTTCACCTGTACATGAACCTGCAGCTACCACGCTAAGAGAAGGTTCAAAGTATTGTCTTGGAGTACCTGTATGACAAGCAGATCCATCATTCTTGGAGGTTTTTTGCATATTTCCTAATGAAGTTCCAAACGAAAAAGAACTGCCATTGTATGAGATTTTTCTAACCTCACCATTCCCATTGTAAACTGCGTATACTTCTTCTCCACCGAAAGCAAAAGTCGCACCTACGTTACTTCTACTTGACCAACTCCCTCTACTTAAGTAGTGATCTTTAACCTTAATATTAATAGCAGTACCGTATGCCTGTGTTATATAGCCAAGTACTACCCTTTGAGTAGAAACGTCATAACCAACAAAACTTGGATCTATACCTTCATGTTTTGGCCAAGCAGAACCATCTCTAAGCCAAGCAATATCATCAACTGTGGCCAATCTTGCCCGCGTACCATTGGTGTCAACATTAAAATACGCTATAGGCGCGCTTGGTCCTTGATAATTATAGGAACGTGTAAGCCTCCAACCTTTTGCACCATTAAAGAACCCTTTAGCTGACACAATGAATTTTTGATTATTGTGCTCAAAATACGTGGCTGCATCGTATATTCCTTTAACCGATATGCTTCCTCCTACTTGACTACCTCTGTTACTATTTGATGGTAAATAATAGAGCTGCAATTGATCCCTATTAGTTTTAGCTAGAGCAAACATATGACCTTGATCATCCATTGCCGATCCCTTAATATCCTTAAAATTACCAACTGCAGTTGACCCCAACTTAGTGTAACTTTTTACAGGATCAGTTTTTGAAGTCTCTACGTTGTATCTATAAATATTTAGAGCACTACTACTTTGTTGAGTTTGATAACCATACAGATCTCCGCTTGAAGATTTACAAGCAAAGGCTAGAGATGAGTTAGCAAATGCAGGTTGACTGTTAACTACCTCGATTGTTGTAAATGCAAGAGAGAATACCATTAAAAAAGAAAGTGAAAAATTTAATACTTTTTTCAAGTTTTTGCCCTATTTTGTTGCCCTTGTTTGCTAAATCCTAAATAAATTAGTCTTTATATGTAATTATTTTACATGGAAATCCTTCCAAATAGTGTATTTCGGAATAATTTCTAAGAGAAAATTTTCTTACTTAAAGTATTATTTTTTAAATAAAGTAAGAAGAGATTACATCCACTACACCTTGAATTTCAGAAGAACACTCTTTATATTCTTCTTTTTCATCAATACTGATGTTCTTAGCTTCTACAAGTAAAGGAGAGATCACATTGCTAAATTTCTCGGGTGAAGCAGTAGCAATAGCAACAGTTGGGAGATTTGAAGTATGCTCTAACGCCATATTTATAGAAGTTACAGAATGTGGGTCAAAAATAACTCCGAATCTAGCAAATAGATCAGTGATGTTATGCTCGATATCACTATCAAGGTAGGTTTTTGACTTAAATATGCTCTCTACCTTAGCCATAGCATCTATGTTTAATGTAGATGAGTTAGAAGCACTGAGATTATCATAAAAACTACCTGTCTCTCCTTGTAAATCAAAAATAAGTCGCTCTAAACTTGAGGGAATCTGAATATCCATACTTGGTGATAGACTTGGCTTTGTCTCATTTGGTTCTAGCACCCCACTTTCGATAAATCTTCTTAGTACATCATTAACATTTGTAGTACAGAGAATCTCACTTATTGGTAAGCCATGCGCTCTGCCGTACCAAGCAGAGTAGGCATTGCCAAAATTTCCTGAAGGTATTGCTACATTTATTGGTGAGCTAAATTGTTTTGTCAGCCAGACGTAATAAGAGATCTGACCCATGACTCGAAGCCAGTTAATAGAGTTAAGAGAGATGATTCTTCGCTGAAATGGATTCGTTGCTAATAACTCTTTTGCTATTCTCTGACAGTCGTCATAAGAGCCCTCCACGGCAATATTGAGTACATTGGGTTGAATAACTGTAGTCATTTGTTTTCTCTGATATGCACTAATTTTATTTTTGGGATGTAGAACAACAATATCAATATTATCTGAATCTTTTACGGCTTGGATCGCTGCACTACCCGTATCTCCACTAGTTGCAACAATGACTAGTCCACGTTCGCCCAACTCCTCTAAACGTTTATTGGCAATGGCGCCAAGTGGTTGTAAAGCATAATCTTTAAATGATTTTGTCGGCCCATGAAAGAGCTCCATAACGACTGTAGATTCATTTAACTCTCGAAGTCTTGGCTCAGGTGATTCCATAAAGCCAGAATAGAGAGACAGATCATCCACATATTTTGCTGCAGCACTATCTAATGCAATAAAAATTGTTTTAACAAAATCCTCATAGGAGAGGTCTTCTTGTGTAAGGTGTGAAAGATTTTCTAGGGTGAGTGAATCTGGAAGGTAAAGGCCATTGTCTTTTGCAACACCAGATAAAATTACTTCATCAAATGCTAACGACTCTGTACTGCCTCTTGTTGAGTGATAATTTACCACTTAGCTGTAGACACGAAGTGTTGATGTGATTTTAGATACCGATGAAAGAGCAGTTAGCTGCATCAAGGAGGTTTCTAATGCTTTTTCAGGTGCTTCATGGGTAATAAGTACAAGCTCAGCTTTATCCCCACGACCCTCTTGAATCACTGATTCAATACTGACACTATTCTCTCCAAGTGTCCCTGCAATTTCTGCAAGCACTCCCGGTTCATCTGCAACAGATAATCTTAAAAACCAACTAGATAGTACTTCATCAAAATCCTTTTCTCCATGTTTATTTTCTCTGAGTGGATACCAGTTTGATTGCTTACTATTTATTTGATGACACGCACTAAGCACATCTCCAATGATTGCACTCGCAGTTGGTTCAGCACCAGCACCTGGTCCAGAGAATACAAGTTGATTAATGTTCTCTCCCTCAACAACTACTGCATTTAAAGCACCTCTAATAGAAGCTAGAGGATGTTTTGTATCAAGCAGTACTGGAGTCACTCTTGCGTTAAACCCCTCTTCATTTTCTACAACTGCTACGAGTTTGATAGTTTTACCTAGTCTCTTTGCCCATGAGAAATCCTCTTTTGTGATGTCTGATATACCCTTCGTAAATACTGCATCAGCTACAGGGGTTGCGCCAAAACAAATCATAGATAAAATAATGGCTTTATATTTTGCATCTATGCCTTCAACATCATTTGTTGGGTCTGGTTCTGCATACCCTAACTCTTGTGCTTCTTTAAGTGCATCTTCGTAACTACTTCCCTCTTCCATTGCAGTGAGTATGTAGTTGCTTGTTCCATTAATTATTCCAGAAACTCTCGTGAGCTCCTCTGTTCGTAAACTTTCAATAAGAGGTTTCAGAACTGGAATACCTGCTGCAACTGCTGCTTCAAAATATAGATTAGTTTTGTGTTCTTGTGCAAGCTCTATAAGCTCTTTCCCACAGTCAGCAATAATATCTTTGTTTGCCGTAATCACAGATTTTCCACTAGTGAGCACTGTTTTTATATATTCTTTTCCGGGATTTATACCACCAAGTACTTCAATCACAACATCAATCTCATCATCATTAATAATGTCATCAATATTGTCTGTAAGGAGTTTTTTATCTAGTGATCTATCTTTATTTAGATCTGCAACCAGAACTTTTTTAACGGTGATGTTGAGCAGTGAGTTGTCTACATTGAGTAGACGCACAATAACAGCAGAGCCTATATTTCCTGCACCAAGTACTGCTATATTGACGTTTGATTTACTCATAATTAGTAAGAATAGATGTTACAAACAATGAAACAAGAGTTTTGTTTAATTTATTCTATGTCGGATAAAGAACGCTTAATGGTTTGAATGTTTCTAAATAAATAAATGTTGTCATCTGAATCAAAAACAAAATCAATCACATAGCCGTATGATAAAATTATTGAATTTTGCTGAACACCTTGATTACTAAAAACGGAAATTAACCGTGTTCTATAATTTAAATTACCAATAGGTGTTACGTATTCATTTAAAAAATAAATATTGTCATTGCTGTCCAGACCCAAGTGCAAAACTTGTCTTCTATCCCATGCCGTGTACTCGGGTCTATAAAACCATTGACACGTTCCTGTGGAATCAAGTTTTACTAAAACGTAATAGTGACCTTTCGTACCTGCGTCAATACTTGTTCCGCAAATCTCTGTTTGGGTGTGGTAAACATGGTATGTTGCAAATACATCTCCATTGCTGTTAACAATAATGTCGCCTCTCCCGGTAGCAATTTCATTCCAATGCCATACGTAATTATCAGAAGAATCTAATTTAACTATCAAGACCTCGTCTGAAGTTGTAGAACAGGACAATGTTGTACTTTCAGAACCATCTACATTAGAAAATGTATTAGTAAGACCATTACTTTTACACCAACCGGTTAAATATTTGTTATCTTGAGAATCAACAAATACTCTATGGCCAGAAGTATGAGTGCCTGTTACGGTTTTCAGCCATTGCACATCTCCAGATGGATTTATTTTCATGTAAAAAGCCCTACTAACATTTACTGAAGAAAGTGTGAATGTTCCAAAAGTAATCGAAGAACTTGTATTAGTAGTTTGTTGTAGCATAGTTCCAGCAATATATATATTTCCAGAAGAATCTGTATCAACTCCACGCCCATAATCAATTCTTACACCGGAAGTAGTGGTAACAACCCAATCAGGGTCACCATTTTGATCAAGTTTGAGAATAAAGGTAGACCCACCCGGTGTGTAATGTGGAGGTCCTGTAGCAGTCTGTGTACCAGTCCCAAAATCTATAGACCCCTCAAAGTATCCCGTAACAATAGTATTGCCACTTTGGTCAACAGCCATGTCATATACAGTACTTTGTGAAGAACTGCCAAATGTTTTTAGCCACTCTAAGTCACCCAAATGATTTAATTTATATACAAATATGTCCTCCTCACCAATCGTTGTAAGTGTTTGCGAACCGAATGTCGTATCGGATTGAACATAAGTTCCAGCTGCGTATAGATTGTTACTTGAATCAATGTCAATTGCTGATTCATAAAGGTGTCGTGAAGAATAATTTTGTTCAAAAGTGTAATTAGTAGACACAGGAATAGTTGTAGTTGTAGTTGTAGTTGTAGTTGTTGGTGTTGGAGGATTTGGATTTATAGTCAAAACATAGCCTGACTCTAAAGCATCTTGTTCATTTCTACAGGACATAACTGTATTTGCTTCTCCTGAAATTGTATAAAGAGTATAGGGTTGAAAACTTTCATCATCACAAGTCACAGGCACTGTAGTAGTAG
>Ga0206123_10003013_pt1 | contig 14176 bp, 10 predicted proteins | sample Helgoland_Spring_2_FD_160086 | JGI IMG/M metagenome (GOLD analysis project Ga0206123, IMG submission 160086) | Pelagic subsurface seawater microbial communities from Kabeltonne, Helgoland, North Sea - Helgoland_Spring_Bloom_20160316_1 | ecosystem: Environmental > Aquatic > Marine > Epipelagic ...
TGTCTTCTTTGTCCTCTTCTTTAACTTCTTCTTCTTCTTCTTCTTCTTCTTCTTCTTAGAGTTTGATGATTTGAGACAAGACAACAGAAATTACATCACCTAGAACGAGATACACAACAAAAAAACTGACGGACGATGAAAAAACAAAAACGAAAAAACAACCAAAAAAAGGCAAGAAAGAGTTGTTTTGAAAAAAAATTCAAAAAAAAAATCGTTTGTCTTTTTTTCTTCTTCACTCAGTTCTTTCTCTCTCTCTCTCTCTCTCTCTCTCGCCCACATTAAAAACAACATTGTTAACAAGAAGAAGAGTATATGATGTCAAAACGGAGAGTTCAGACGGTGCAGTTCGACCAGACTTCTGCAATCCCAACCCCATACGTCGTTCATTTGTGCTCTTTGCTCGAAATCGCGTGCCAACCAAACGCAGAGGTTAAAGGGATTTCTTCGGTAGGGAAAAAGAAACGACTCGATGACGATGATTTTGATGAGAGGGAAGAAGAAGAGGAGGAGAGGAAAAAGTATTACGACGCGGAAAACGCGTACGAGAGTTTAACCTTGAAGTTTCGAAAAAAAATCGTTCGGTTCGTGACGAAAGAGGTTTTGATGGAGAGAGGGAAGACGTCGTCGTCGAATGGATTGGTGTTGTGCGAACCAGATTCGGAGGAGTTTTGGAGACGAGTGTATCGGTTTTTTGTGCTTCCTTCTTCCTCCAAGACGAAGAAGAAGACAAAGAAGAACAGCGAAGAAGAAGAAGAAGAAGAGATGGAAGTGTCGAGAGCGAATAATAATAATGGTTACGATGAATACGAAGAAGAGTACGCCGATAATGATGATGATGATGATGATGAAACGAGATGCGATAAAGCGCAGCAAATCGAGGATTTCTTCCACGTGTTGCAAACGAAGGAGAAGTATTTACTCGAGTCGGTTGACGAACTGGTGAGAAAATTTGAACGTCTGCCGAGATGTTTAGCGAGGGAGGCGAGAGATTGTTTCGCGGTGTCGAGCGGTGAAGATTTAGCGGTGAGGAAGATTGATCCGGAAAGTGTGTGCGGGAGGTTTTTACGACGACAGTTGGTTGAATTTGAGCGCTTGTCGTTTGACGGCGTGTGCGAGTGTCACGAGATGTTGAGAAGGTATCGGGAAGATTTCGATGCGTTCGTGAACGCGGCGGCGGAAGAGATGAACGGTGGAGAAAAAGGAGAAGTTACTTTTTTGCTGCACAGAACGAGCAAAGCGAACGAACGCGCGATTGTGGACACGTTGGTGGAGAAGTGCGAACGATTAGGGGTTAAGAAGAGTTCGGCGAATGAAGAGGAAAGTAACGACGAGGAGGACGAAACGCTTCCGTTTGGCATCGCTATGGGTTTAGGAGGTATTCTTGACCCGAGAGAGAAAGATAACAGCACTAGAAATACTAACAGTCGCAGCAATAGTGGGAATTCTGGTTTTCCGACGAAGAACAACAAGAGCGTAGGCGCGGTGCTTCGTAAAGTTTTAGCGGAACATGAGAACACGGCGATTCACAACAGGCATCCGCGCGCGAGACACGTGGAGAGTTTAAAACAAAAAGATGTCGTCAACGCTTTGTTCCATTTACACAGACACTTTGAAATAAACGGAGATATCCCCGCGGACGAGTCTGTTTTGTTGCACGAGTTGATTAGCGCTGGTGGTGGAGGAAGTCGCAGCGCGCACTCCATAACGCCCGTGTCGCAATCTGGAAGACGAGCAGCGGAGGCTTTAATTGCGCTCGGCGCAACGCACGCGCAGTTTCAACATCGAAAAGAAACCGCGAGAGCGTTAGAGGAGGCGACGCGAATCGCGCAGCAATCTGGAGATGAAGACGCATTAGCGAAAGCGTTAGCGTTGAGTGGGCTTTTAGCCGAGTCGGAGTATTTCGACGACGACGACGACGACGTGGACGTAGACGAGGATGAAGATAGCGATGAGGACGACGACGAGCCTTTCGAAGAATCTTTAGACAACATCAAACAACAACAACAACAACAAAAGTATAGTTCCTCGACATCCTCTTCGTTATCTTCGTCTTCATCAGTCTTGAAAAAAGCGAAGCGATCTCGAACACTTTTACGTCGGTGTTTAAAGCTTGGAAGACAGTTGAAAAATCCCGCGCTGGCGAGCTACGCCGAGTTGGCGTTAGCTAGACAAGTGGCGGCGTTTCCGAACGATGCTGGAAGAGACCGCGTTATGGAGGAACGTAGAGCGGCATTAACGAGCAAAAACGCTGGCGTAGCGGCTGCAACGACGAAAGGTACCACCTCGTTCGTTTCCGCGCCTACATCGACTCAAATATCTGCACCAGAAGTTGTTGAAAAAGCTATTCAAAACGTCGAAGTTTTGTCGCATAAAACAACGCTCGTTGCTTCCGCGCCAGCTACGAGAACGACCGCAGAACATATGCGCAAACAAGAGATAATTTTACGAGAAAAGGGCGCTTCGAATAACCCGTCTTCCGGAAATACCGGAGGTGCGAACGGCGGCGCGAATACCACCGGACAACAACAAACGCAAGGCGGCGGTAACCAATCGCTTGATGCTATCGCCGTCGCACAGGCGACGTCTTTGATTCGAATGAACGAAATATATCCCGCTTCTTCGTCCACGATGGCGTCTTCGTCAACATCTGGTGGGAAAGTTACGCACACGTCTTTAGGCACCTTACAACGTTACGCCACTTTTGACACCGCCAAAGAAACGAAAAACGCCATCAACTGTTTGCGCACGCCGGCGTTTTCGATGCAATCGACGACGTGGTCGACGCGGGGCGACGACGGGTTAGCGAGGGTTGCCAATTTGAAAGCATTATCCGAGGGTACTTTGAAAGATGCTTCGCCCGTGGACGCCGCGCGAGCATTTGCAGTTTTATCGAAATCCACGCAAAGGACGAGAGGCACCGAACGCGCCTTGATGGAACTCGAAAAAGCGGAATCGCGTTTGCGTGAACACGTGGATGATAACGAGGAAGTTTCGAGAGAGTTGAACGCGGCGAGAATTTCGATACTATTCGACGATGCTATCGCACGGAACGAGTGTTTCGAAGCGAACGAGTGCATGCGACAGATGCACGCGTTGGTTCATCCGATTGGCGAGAAGACGGATTCGAGTGCGGTATTAGAGGCGAATCGGGCGTTGGCTGAAATTTACGCCATGAACAGAAACTACGCAGAATCATTCGAAAGCTTTCTGAGAGGTGCAGATATTCTGACCTTTGCTTTCTCTCAACTCGAAAGCGATTCGTCGATGAAAAACGGAAATAGCAGCGCGGACCCGAGAAACGCGATGCACGTTTTGAAATCGGAGTTGGGCGTCGCGGAGACGTTTAAAAATTCGCAAAACTACGCGTTTGCATTGTTGAGAGCGTTAGGAGTGGATAAGCGCGCGACAGATTTAGGCGTCGACCAGTACGCGTTGTTCGCGAAACTTATCGTCGCGGAGTGTTTGATTGAGTTGAAAGGCTCGCAAGCGAACTTGGGCAAACTATATTTGGAGAAGTACTCGAGAGCGTTTTTAAGCTCGAACGAGCTGCGCTTACGAGCTCGGTTTCATTTGATCAACGCCAAAGCGTCTTTGGAAGTCAACATCCAAGATGAAACGGACGAGGAAATGGAAGAAACGATTGAATCTATCGTCGATGACCTGAACCGTGCATCTTTATTCGGAGAAAAGCTCGGCAACATCGACATCGTCAAAGAATCGCAATATTTACTCGCGCAGACGTACCATTTCACGAACGATGTTGAAAATCGTAACGAGGCCTCCAGAGCGTTTCGCGAACTCAGTCAGCAGCATTACAATCGTTATTAATAATTATTAAGTGTTTCATAGATACTGCCGGTATATTAGGAATAGAAACTGAGTAATAACAACAGCAACACATAGCAACAACAACACAGTATATTAGATTATATTACCATCGGTACCCGTACCGTACCGTTAATAGATAGATATTATTATTATTATTATTAAAGCATATTAGTATTAATAGTATGTTTCCATCGCTACCGTACCACGATGGAGTATTAATAGATAGATAAGTAGTATTAGTACTGTTATTAGTAGTATTAAGCGCTCACGGCTGCGGCGTCGAATCCGAATTGTTTATCGTGCACGTAGACCAACTTGCAATCTTCCAAATATTTCGCGTCGTGTATGCGCCCACCTTCGATGTACCCCGCATCGCCTTTGTTCAAAATTAACGGTTTCCCGTCCTCGACGAGTTTCTCCCCGTCTTTTTTGAAGAATTGCACGGACATTTTCCCTTCTATGACCACGGTCATGTCATCGCCCGGATGCGAATGCGGAGGCTCTGAACTTCCCCGTTCCCACATTTCCATCATCACATCGACGCCGTTCTCGTCCGTGGGGACAGTTCCTCGCATGGTAAACCCCGCGGGTGTCTCCGGAACGACTTTGTGGTGCTTCCAAACGCCAGAGGTGGCAGACGTGGACATTGTTCTTATTGAAGGGTTCGATGCGAGTATGAATCGATTGCAGGCGGCGCGAAGCATGTGTGTGACAGATAGAATAGATATTGTGACGTGGATGTTTGTTTCCTCTAAATTTATCTAAAAACTATTTGTAGCCGTCAAAAACGCATATCATCTCACGATCAGCTTTTAGAAGAAGTAAAAAGAAAGCTCTCGAAGAACGCTTGAACGCCACCGGCGAGACGACGATCGGTGTCGTCTTCTTCCTCCTCTTCTTGTTTTTCTTCTTGTTTTTCTTCTTCATTTTCGTGAGAGAGTGTTTGCGCGTCGCTAGAGCTAAGAACGCTGTTATTGTCTACTATTTTGTCTTGTTTTTCTTCTTCTTCTTCTTCTTCTTCTTCTTCTTCTTCTTCTGTTTCTTCTTCTTCTTCTTCTAGAATGGAATCGAGTAACTGTTCTTCCACGTCGCCGTTGGCTTCTACGTCTTCTTCCAAAAATGGTTTTGGCGTTCCGACGAAAGCAGACGCCGCGCATAACAGCATCGCGGAACAGCCGATTATGGTAATCAAGACGACGAAGAGAATCCGGGTCCATTTGATGGTGACGTGCGCACTCGCCAACGTGGCTGAGATGTCTTCCGTTCGCGCGTTGAACATTCGGAGAACTATCGCGTCTGTTTGGTTCGTCGTCGTTCCGATCGGGACGCCGAGGGTAAAGATACCCAAGGTATTCGGTACGGCATTTGGAGCGATATCGTCGTCGTCGTTGAACTTGGAGTAAGTTAAAGAGAGAACTTTAATCTGATCATCGTCTACCCCTTTATTATTATTATTCGAGGAATACGCCAAAATCGGTTCAATCGGTGATTTCAGTTTCGAGGAAACTAAAATCGCTTTGCTCGAGAACATTTGTAATCGAAACATTCCGTCGTTTTTCTTTTGTCTCTCTAAAGCAACCACGTAATCATCAACCGCTTGGAACGCTATCGGTTCGTATTCTCGAGAAACTATGTAGGAAAAACTCGAAACGTCGCCATCTACCTTTATTCCGTCGTCCTCGTTCAACTCCGCACAAAACCCGTTATAAATCACTCTCCCTCCGGCTCGTCTCGTTTCCAAACACATCGCGCACAACTTTTCTTTTTGGTGTTCAGAACTCTCTCTATTCACGTGAAAGAGCGTAAACACTTCCTTACTCTTCGCGCAGTGCACGCTCACGCTTTCTTGAAATGGTTTCGTGATGTTCTTTACGTTCCCCGGCTTTTCTTCATCGTATCCCAAAACCTCCCCGTCCTCTCGCAACGCGAATACGGAGGATGAAACAGACGACGTCGTCACCGCTTTGATCCTTCCGTCTCCGCTAAAATATCTACCAACCTCTGCCCCTTTTCCTCCCACGTTTACCAAACTCCTCCTCGTCGCTCGATTCTTCTTGTTTGTTCTCGAAAACGTGAGTTCCATCGTCACGAATTCGCCGGTGGATTCGTATACTTCCATCGCCGGTCCTCTTCTGTCGTCTGAATATCTCGCACCAATCACATCTTTCAACGAGAACGATTTCGTCGTTTCCTCGTCGTCGTCTTCGTTTTTTAACGACCACCGCACGTTCCCGGATCGTTCAAACAACCATCGAGCTCTGTTCCCCACATCAGCAGCGTTTGAAGAAGAAGAAGAAGAAGAACCACCGAGAAAACTTTGACGACGACCTTTCGCATCATCATTTTCATCATCATCGTTAAAACCACCACTCCTCCTCAAAAACGTATTCTTTGAATCCTCCTCCTCCTCCTCAAACTCGGCAACAAAAGCAGACGACGAGACTAACACAAGAGAAAAGAGGACAAAAACGCCGTGAAATCGCAATAATGGAAGTTTCACCACCATTTTCATCACCAAAACCTCTAAGATGATGTTGATGATGTTTTTTCTGTCTTCGCCATTTTCGTGTCTTGTCTCGAATTTTAGTGAGAGAGGAGACTTTTGTGTTTTGACAGTTTGACCAAAAAAATGAAAAAATGAAAAATTTGCTTCAAAAAGAAACACAAAACTATGAATCATATGACGACGAGAGCGAATATGAGAACAATGACAACAATAAGAACAATACGAAGCAGTGCTAGCAAGAGCAGAAGTCCGTCTTCTGTGCATTTGTCTCCGAGGAGGAGGAGGAGGAGGAGGAGAGGGTGCTTTTGTGTCGGTGCTCTTTCTAATAAAGACGACGACGCGAAAATGACGTTTCAAAATCGAACGAAAGATGATGATGATGATGACGACGAAAACAACAAAAACGAAGAATACTCCAAAGCTGCGCTCACGGCGCGATTATCCAACTATTGCTACAAAAACAACTTGAAAGAGTTGTTAGAATCGGACGGGTATTCACTCGTGTACGAGAAATACACCTCGGTGACGAGAGTCTACATCGCGGATAGAAAAATTGGGTTCGATGAAATGAAGAAAGAAGATATCGTGGAAAGAACTATCGTGGCGAGAGGCGCGGTGTGGGGGGACGACCAGAACGTGGATAGGATTCGATTATCGAATCAAATTAGTAAAGTTTGGCCGACGCAAGTGCACCCGGATGTACCAGTCGGGTGTCACACGGGCGTGTATGAGATGACCGAGGAGTTCTTCAACGAAATAACGCCGTACATCAAAGGACCGGACGTAGGGGAAGAAGTGAAGAAGTTGACGTTTTGCGGACATTCGTTGGGAGGATCGATTGCGATGATATTAGCGGCTTGGACGAAATTGAGATTAGATGTGGATTGTGTGAAGATGAAAGTAAACGTGCACACGTACGGGTCGCCGAACGTTTTGGCGTTGGACATGTCGCTGTTGAACAAAATGGAAAAGGAAGAGAAGGAGACGTTTCGAGGGTACCCGAAATCGGCGTTGGATGCGATTGGTTTGGAAGAATCTGCGTTGAGAGCGCACGTTTTGAGCAACGATATCGTTCCCAGGATGTGGTTATCGCACGATCCAGTGTTTAACACCTTGAAATCGAACGAATGGGGCGCAAATTTATTGAAATGGAAAGAAGAAACGTTCGGGAGAAGAGGCATGTTAACCATGGATCGATTTTTATACGAAGTGAGTGGATATTTGATTTTTTTAGAGCTAGGGAACGATAACGCGGCAAAACGAGCGGTGGTTAAAGAGACTGCGAACTTAGAGACGCATTTGGAACGGTTAACGTGGCAGCTGGAAGATTTCACGTCTGGCGCGCAGAACAATCCGTTGAGGGCGTTGGCGCCGGCGTTGGAACACAACTCTCAGAATTACGTAGACGTCATGCAATACCTGGCGGTGAACGCGTTGTTGGTAAAGAGGAAACAGTGAATTAATAGGAATAGGAATAGGAATAGAATAGAATACAATACTTGATACGTACAAAAGTTTTCTTCTCGTTTATTTCTTCTTTCTGGCAGCTTTGGCTTCCTCTCGTTCCTGGATCCGTCGTTGCGCTCGGTTGAGTTTTTTCGGAGCAACATCCGCTGGTTGTCCAGCACTAGCACTATTATCACTACTCCCAGCCGACGCCGGTGGGGTTGAGTGACTCACCCATAACTGAGATACCCATTTCTCGCACCCGTTCTCCGCCTCTGTGGCCGTGTGTAACGTCCTCGGATCCGGCATCGCCGCCACGCTCGCGGGGAAGAAAACCAAGCACTTCCCTTTTTCCGGTTGGACATCCAAATCTAAATACTCGAATCGAGTGACTCCACCATTCGGAACATCGTTCAAATACACCAAGACCGTCGCTCTTCTCTGATACCCTTTCTCCGTGGCGATGCCAATCGGAAACGCGTCTTCGTGTTTCTTAAAATATTCTCCGCCGCTATAATGCGCAACTTGCGGCAACTCGAACGCCCACTCGCTCTTCCCACCCGCCGGTGCTTTAAACGCGTTCTTTTTTGTACTCAATCCTCGTATATCAGGCAATAATTTCTCCGCGCTCGCTAAAATCGCCTTCTTACTCGCGTGATTTTCCAACCCGTGCGAGTTCAACGCCACCGTCTTACTCGTGCGAATGTTCTCGTTCGCGGCGCCGCCGCCTATGGCGGAGACTTTTAAACCACCGCTCGTTTTCGCCGCTAATACTAAATTGTCGCATTCCTGTTCCGAGATGAACTCCTCCACCGTAAATATTGGAGGATCCAGGTTCAACACTGAAATTTTCGTCTCGTCGTACGTTTCGTCCATGGACATGAACTCGTACGCTAAAAACCTTCGGAAGGAGACTTTGAAATCCTCGTTTTGTGCGGACAATCGCATGCCCCCAGAAGCGAGCTGTTCCGGAGGAATTTTCGATAACGTTTGTCGTTCGTGCGCGGGAATAAACGCAGGCTGGGGTTGTTGTTGAGAAGTGCTGCTCGTCGGAGATCCTTCGGCGGCGTTCACCGTCGTCTTTGGTTTACTAAAACGTGATGACAAAGAAATAGGTTTGTTTGTTCTTCTTCTTCCACTTCTCAAAACCTCGAAATTGTTGTTGTTGGTCGTCCTCCTCCGAAAAGAAGAAGAAGACAAAGAAGAAGAGCGAACAACGCGCGTTACTGACGACGACGAGGACGCACGACTAGCTTCAAAAGGAGTAGTCGCAACCGTCGTCATGATGGTGAGTCGTCGTCCTTTTGTTTGCGAAGAAAGAAAAGAAAAGAAAGAGGGGTAGGTCTCTCACTCTTTTTTTTTGACGGCTTCAAAGCTTTTTGTCAATTTTAACAACACGCAGACCCCCTTTTCTCTTCTCTTCTTCAGAAAAAAAAAAATCAACTCGTCAAAATCATCATCATCATCATGGCCAGAAGAGATGATGATGCAGAGCACACAAAACGACGCACGAATAGCGTTGAGAATAGCAGTAGCGAAGACGATTCAGACGATGATGAAAAGAGTCAAACGTATCTCGGCTTTAGCGGCCGAATGGTCTCTTCAAAAGACGTCTACGAATTGGACGCTTTTGCCACGAAAGTTGGCGGCGAACCAAATTTCAAGTTCGCCAACGATGATGATGACGCGTCCGAAAGAGCGAATAATGTGTTTTTGAGAGAGGAGCAAATGCGATGCAAATCGTGCGAGAGTAAACTCTCGCTGATTTTCCAGGCGTACGCGCCGTTGACAAGGACGAGAGACGGAACAGAGGAAGATATTCTCGAGCGAACGTTGTACGTGTTTTCGTGCACAAATTTTCAAAACTGTTGTCCTCCTCCTAATAGCGAATCGACGATGGGAGGAAAGTGGCGAGCGTTTCGAGTGCAAAAGAGAACACGGAAAGGGAATGAGACCACGAGCAAAAATAGAAGGCATGTGAATAATGCGAAGAAGGAAGAGTGTTTGAATGAAAACGAAAATTTGTTTGGAACGAACGACGATTGGGGATGCGCGGAGAGCAAAGACGATTGGAACGGCGAAGCGAAGAATGGAACGAAGAAAGAAGAGGAAGAGTCTTTGGAGCAGCTGACGAAACAGTTGGACGAGGCGATGTTGAAAGAAAAAGAGAGGAAAGAGGCTGTCGAGTTGCTCGAAGAAGAAGACGGAGGCGATGAAACACTCATTGAATCGTATCACGAAGACGCCCCAAACGCGTTACCAGAATTTTACGTGTGTTCAGATTTGGAGCCTACGAAGGCCGAGGCGAAGAGAAAGGCGTTAGGTTTGAGTGCGAAAGTAGATTCCATGTTGAATAAGTACGCGCAAGAGGAAGGTTTGGAGGTTTCGGAGATTGAGAAGAGTTTGCTCGCGTTGCACGCCGGAGGGAAAGCCGTGGAGATGAAGGACATGATGGACGAATCTGGGACGAAGGAAGTGTCTTCCTCGTGGCAAGGCGAAACGTACGAAAAAGGCGAATCCATCAACGCGTCCGAACAGTATTTGAAATTTCAAAAACGCATAGCTCGAGCGCCGGCGCAAATCGCTCGATACTGCTTTCGAACGCGCGATTGCGATATCGTTTGGCCAGACGGCGATTTGCCGACGAGGAAATCAAAACCGTGCGAGAAATGCAAAGGCAAACGCGAAATGGAGTTACAGTTAACCCCTGGATTGTTAAAAGAAATCGAAGACGCTTTACGATTGCGCGCGAAGGCTGGGAGGAAAGGTGGGATTTCGGAATCCGATGCGATTGCGTTCGATTTCAATTCTGTAGGAATCTGGACGTGCACAAACTCGTGTTTCGATGGGAGCGAGACGACGTGCGTTCGGGAGGAGGAGGTTTTCGTCGCGACGGATGGTATAGACCAATCCGTATTAGCAAAATTAGCCGCCGCTATATAGAAGTAAATAATACGAATATTTAAGAGCTACTATCATACTGTATTTTCTACAAATTCTAAATTACATTACTACATGCGCGAAACTATATCGGCGACGCGCTCAACAGTCGCTTTTCTAATGCTTTCGTCGTGGAAGAGTTTCAACTCGACGCGGTACCGTTTCAATTCGTTCGCCATTTCTTTAGTGACCTCACAAATGGACGAGTTGTTATTTGACTCGTTAATTTCTTCTCCTTCATCATCAACATCGATTTGGGCGTTGTTAAACTTCTCAAATATTCGCGAGCTCGCTATTTCAGCGCCCTCGCTCGCGTCGATCCATTGGAACTGCTTTTCCGATCGAAGCCACGTGAATTGTCTCTTCGCGTACATTCTCGTTTCTCTTTGTAACTCGTCGATAAACTCGAGGAGTAAAGTGGCGTCATTGTTTATCGACGACTCACTGTTATTCTCTTTTTCACGCTTACATTTCAGTAAATAATCGATCGCTTGCGCGTACCCGATCGCTCTCGACGCCGAATTCGTATTCGGCTTCACGCCTTCTCTCAACAAATACGCCGCTTCGTCCAATATGCCGTTTGCAACCATCTCTTCGACTCTTTGATCCATTCTTCGATATAAATCGACTCTGTTCATCGACAACGCGTAACAGTGAAACTGTATACTCCCATCTTTGACTGGTTGAAACGAGCCTTTCGGTTTGCCTCCGGAAACGTCTAAGATTTCCAACGCTCTCGTTAATCGATACCAGTCGTTTCGAGCTAATTTCCCGGCGGTTTCCGAATCCCCTCGCTGTTTTAAGTACTCGATGGCTTCATCCCACGCCTGCGCTTTATTCACATCATCATCATCATCGTTATTACTACTAGTATTACTATATCGATCTCGTATCTCTCGCACTTCCTTTTCTGCTCTCAAACTGCTCTCTTTCGTCGATTTCGGCACGTTCGGCTTCCCGTCGGTTAACCATTTCACGTACATCCCGGTCCCGCCGCACACGATCGGTACTTTCCCTCTCGCGTGAATATCGTCTATGTACCCATTCGCTAACTCATAAAACTCCCCGACATCAAAATCTTCCGTCACAGGTGATTTCAAATCCAACATGTGATGTCGAATCGATTGCATGTCTTCTTTAGAAAGTTTCGCGGAACCGACGTTCAAGTTTCGATACACTTGCACCGAGTCGGCGGAGACTATTTCTCCGTCGACGCGTTTCGCGATGGAGATGGCCACGGAGGATTTCCCCACCGACGTTGGACCTGAAATCACCAACACTCGTTTTTTCTTCTTCTTCTTTCTGTTTTCGTCTGAATCGTCTGAACTACTTTGAATCGTCGCGCTGCTTTTTTGTTGACATCGAATTTCCAACTGTTTTCCAATTCCAATGCCTCGTTGTTCTCGTTGTTGTTGTTGTCGTCTTCTTCCTCCTCTTCCTCTTCCTCCTCTTCCTCTTCCTCCTCCTCTCGTCTGAATCGTCCTACTCGTCGTCGTCGTCGCGAGGAGAAAGGCAGCACGAGCAGCGTGAGGAGCACAACGAGCAGCCCTCGTCATCATCATCATCATCAGAGATTATGTTGTGTTGATGTGTGTTCAGTGCCAAATCTCTCTCTGTCTCTTCTGTTTGTGTGTTTGTGTGTTTTTGGTTGTTGATTTTGAAGAAAAAATTTTGCATGAGAAAAAAGAAGCAAAAAAATGTCTCTGAAGCCGCCATTTTTATTGGTGTCGTTGTTGTTCCATCGCTCTATACATCATCATCATCATGTCAAACAACAACACGAATAACGCGATGAAACGCGTCGAACGCTTGAAAACGCACTTTGTCGTTTCTGCGCCTCTTTTAAATAACGAGAGTTCTACTACTCATAACAGTTTCGTGGAACGACAGGAGACGTCTTTCTTTTCCTCTCCGTTCGGGGTGCGTTCGTTTGTGTATTGTGTTTGTTTTTTTCTTCATCTTTGATGCGTGTGTTTTTGCGCGTTTTTATCGTCATCATCCTCGAAGTCGTCGTTGTGTCGTCTCTCACAGCAAATCATCTCTTCTTTCTAAATAAATGTAGTCGTCGAAACACCCAGACGACGTGGTCATCGTCTGCGCGTTAAGAACGCCAATCACTCGCGCGAGAAGAGGCGGATTAAAAGACACCACCGCGGACGATCTCGTGGCAACGGTTTTAGCTGCCGCTTTAAGAGAGACGGAGAATATCAACGCGAACGATATCGGCGACGTGGTCGTTGGATCAGTTTTAGGAGATTCGAGTCAACGCGCGAACGAGTGTAGAATTGGAATGTTTTTAGCCGGGTTCCCGGTGAAAGTTCCCGTGAGAACGGTGAACAGACAGTGTTCGAGCGGATTGCAAGCGTGCGCGGACGTGGCGAGCGCGATTAAAGCCGGATATTACGAGGTTGGCATCGCGGCTGGCGTGGAGACGATGAGTAAGAATCCCATGAAATGGGACGGAGGGTTCAACCCAAAAGCCGCGAGCGTGACGAACGCGCAGAATTGTTTGATTCCTATGGGAGTCACGAGTGAAAACGTCGCCGCGAAGTGGCACATTTCGAGAGAGACGCAAGACGCGTTCGCCGCGGAGAGTCACCGGAGAGCCGCCGAGGCGAGACGAAACGGGAAGTTTAAGAGTCAAATTGTGCCAGTGGTGACGAAAATTATCGATAAAGAGACGAAAGAGGAGAAAGAAATCGTCGTATCTGAGGACGACGGGATTCGAGAGGGCGTGACGGTGGAAAATTTAGCAAAGTTGAAACCGGTGTTTAAAAAAGGCGGGAGCACGACAGCCGGGAACGCGAGTCAAGTCAGCGACGGCGCCGGGGTAGTTATTTTGTGTAAACGATCGTACGCGACGAAAAACGGGTTGAAAATTATGGCCAAATGGAAATCGTTCAGTGCGGTTGGGTGTCCGCCGGAAATTATGGGCATTGGTCCAGCCGTGGCCATTCCGGACGCGTGCGAGAGAGCCGGCGTGAAAGTTTCGGATATCAATTTATTCGAGCTGAACGAAGCATTCGCGAGTCAAGCGTCGTATTGCGTGAACCATTTGAAGCTGAGCAAGGATATCGTAAACGTAAACGGAGGGGCTATTGCGCTCGGGCACCCGTTAGGGGCGACCGGGGCGAGATGCATGGCGACGTTGTTGCACGAGATGCATAGCAGAGACGCGTCGTGTAAGCTCGGAGTAGTGTCGATGTGTATCGGAAGCGGGATGGGCGCCGCCGCCGTCGTGGAAAGAGAGTAATATACGAATTACTATTATATAATAGAGGTATTTAATATGATATAACGAAACAGGAATGTACATACAAATGATTGATTTGATGATGTTGATATTATTACTAAACATTACTGATTTGCTTCTTCTAGTTTTTGCTATCTATCATTTTAAATATTTTCTTCCTCTTCTTCTTCTTCTTCTTCTTCTTCTTCTTCTTCTTCGGCGTC
>Ga0206123_10003018_pt1 | contig 14163 bp, 2 predicted proteins | sample Helgoland_Spring_2_FD_160086 | JGI IMG/M metagenome (GOLD analysis project Ga0206123, IMG submission 160086) | Pelagic subsurface seawater microbial communities from Kabeltonne, Helgoland, North Sea - Helgoland_Spring_Bloom_20160316_1 | ecosystem: Environmental > Aquatic > Marine > Epipelagic ...
ATATCGCCACGTTACCGGAAATATGCAGACCAATGAAGCGTTTGATTTTTAACTTGAACAACCATCAATACACGAGTCGCGTGGATGTACTTCCAAACGGACAAATACATTGGATAAGCGGCGGTGCTCATCACGGGTGGTTGTCACTCACGGGTATTAGGTTTGAAGCGTTGCCGCCATTGCCGCCCGTAGTTTCTATTAAGATTACTCCGGGACAGGTAACGAGTAAAGAATTTAATTTTGATATACGAGTCTCCCATGCTGTGTGTTCTACTTCTTCGTGCTTTGAGTCGTCCGTTCAAAAAGATGCAAATGTGGCAATGGGTTTGAACTGCAAAGCTTTTATACAACCAGTGGGCGACAATAAGTGCAATTACGGAAATGCTAAAGCGCACATGCCATGCAAAAAGTGGGATAATTTCTTTGACGGTACGAAAGCTTCGGACGTGCAAACGTATTTGAGCCTCACGGACAAAGACGATCAGCTGGCTACAGGAAAGTATGAGATTCTTTACAACTGCTACTACGGAGAGCAATCTCAAACGAAGTTCAAAAGTTTGCATACGTTTACAGTCATGTCTGGTTGTTCTGACTGGTTACCAACTTCGTTCCGAGGCTTATCAATCGTTGAATTATTTTTACAATCTGCCCCGGCTTTTTTGGATGTCAAACCTCCAGAATGCGACCAGATTGATCGGGTGAAGGAATCAATCTTTCGAGAATTCGATACTTTCCCGCTCGATGGTAAGCTGTCTGCGGCCGAGATAAGAGATGCTTTCTTTAAACACGACGTTGACGCCACTTATTTGGATCGTCTCATCGAAGAAGACTATTTTGAAGCTCGCAACGGTGGTATCATGATGAGTGATGTTATTTCTTCTCGAGCGTTGCCATTGGCTTGCACGGGCACAACGTTGACGGATGCGTCCGATGTTTTCTTTACGAAATCAACATACCCTACCATGCAAGCCAACGAAGCAGAGTGTGAATCGAGCAAAGAAGGCGTAACTTTAGAGTGGGATTTCAAACGCGTTCCGAGTACTAATGATCTTCAGTGTTTGTACACCGACGGTCAACTGTTACGCGCATTTAAGACTGACTCAAAAAAGAAGTCCGTTCAAGCATTTAAAGATGAGCGTCCTTCAGCAGGTGTCGGTGAAGATGCCGTGAAATTGGTCACGCAACTGCCTTTTGATGTTGACTTGAAGAACAGTGTCGATAATTCCGGCGCGTCAACTTTGTCAAATGTTAACCACGGTTACATCACCTCTTCTGGCTGCGTGACTGCAACCGAAGATGGTGGGAAATGTTTCAAAAGAACCTCCCATTCCACTGCTTTTGTTTTGAACGACCAAAAAGCAATGTCGAAGTCATCAATAATGACATGGGTAAGACTATCGCAACGTACCGGTGGTGATCAGTATCTCTGGTTTGCCATGGGTTACGACTCTAAAGATTATCAAAAGTCCTTTGGTATCGATGCTTCTGGCCACGCATTTGCGCAGTTGAACGCAAAAGTAAAGGTCACGGGATCTAAAGTGTTGGAAGTTGATGAGTGGTACCACGTCGCTATGAACTTAAACAAGCAAACTGGATTGTCTATTTACGTCGATGGGACTCTCGATAAATCTTTGGAATCCATCGATAACATTCAAATGGACTTTCCGTTCGTGGCATCCAGCGTGAAAATATTGGACGCTTTGGGAACATTCGATGACTTTCGAATCTATTCCGGTTTGCTTTCGAAGCTGCACATTTCTTCCGTATACCAATGCGGGAGACGCACATCGTGCGCGCAGTTGGCTCGAGCTACTCCACAATCGAGACGGGTGTACTGCATCGTTCCAAGCTACAACACGGAAAAAATGAGCAGTGGTTTCACGCCCCCTTGCGTTGCTGGTTTATACTATAACGGAGCAGCTATTGATTTGCAGTTGTCACCGACGCAAAAGGGTGTCTTATTTTCATTCAGAGACACTGCTTTAGATGAGTTATCGTATGAGATACTGCGACGACCAAATGATGCCATTACTGGTCCTCTGGGCAATTACAAAGCTGTGGTGATGATTGACTCTGCGTTGGATTATTGCGCGACGACGTTTTCTTCGCTCACCTTCTTCGACGATGAAGCTATCAAGTTACCGGGTAAGACCTGGGAATATGCAATAAAAACGAAATTTAAGGGTGTCACCAAGATTTCAGATCCAAGATCATTCGTTACTCCTTTTTACGCAATGTTCGAGGGTAAAGTAGTCGCCGGTAAATCAGGCGTGCCAGTTCCGAACGTTCGTGTCTGTACTCGTTTACTCAGAGGATCTCAAAGTAGCTCGTCTTTGATTGACCGCGATGCATCCGATATTAACTTGGCTGCATACATGAATGCGTGGCACTCAGAACAAGAGGATCCAAACAAAAGGTCTTCTGCGTACAAAGTGACCGATCAAGATATATCTTCATATTCTGAGTTGGAAGGTGGCGAGTGGTTTAACGTCACTCTGTCCTTATTTTCAAAAATAGATCGAGTGAATGTCTGTTCTGTGGAAGAGAAAGTTGAGCTCGATGTCCGCGTCTTAGATTATTCGGATCCTAAAGATGAAGGAGACTTGGGTGCACCCTGCATACTCGAAGAAAATTATGCCGACGGCTATCCAATTTTGTTCAACATTGGTTCTTCAATCTGCAGAACTTACGATTGCAGAGGTACCAAAGTAGACTCATACCTTGGTAAAGTTGTCACGGTGAAATCTGTTTCGAGCTCGTCTCAGAAATATCACGTCTCAGAAATCCAGGTCATGGGAGTTGATGTCGATTGCCCTTACACTTCATTTTCCGATGAGGATGGCAATTATGAAATTGATGTGTTAGACTTGAGTGGTCAAACCATGCGAAAAGCATACATCGGTACCGTGGCATTTAAAACTGATGTTTTCGATGAAATTGATACGTTGATGGTAAATGCCACCGGAAACAAAAACCCAGAGTCATTTCTAATTGCTTTATCCCTCGATGAAGATCTTTTGAAGAAGAACTGGGAAACATATGGAAATGTAATGTCAGACGCGGATGCTCTTTGCTATCGAAGTAAATACTCCGATATAAAAAAGGCATACGGTGACGATCTTGAAAAAATCAAATCGCATTATGACAAACACGGTAGTTGGGAAGGGAGGAGTTACCATGGTTGCAACCCGACAGCGGAACTAGGAAGCGCGATAGTGCCTAGAATGGGCGCAGACTACGAAATTGAGTGGAAAACAGGCATTAGCTTTAACTCTGTTCCTTATCCAAGAACCCCATCCTTGTATCACGGTTGGAACGGATACGGACACCATTATGGTTATTACCCGACTGTATGGGTCAACGACGGCGTTTGTGTCGTTGAAGGTTTGCTATCAGGACACCATTGGGGACACATTGGTAACTTGCCTGGTGACTGCCGCCCGTCCGGTCGAGAGATTTTTAATATGAACAATCACCAATACACGAGTCGCGTGGATGTCTTGTCTAACGGCGATATTCATTGGATTACGGGCGGTCATTCTCATGGGTGGCTATCTCTTTCTGGGATGACCTTCGTGACCAACGCCGGGCCGAAAACTGGATTACCGTTCAATAACGGCTACACAAACTATGGACATTCGTATGAAGGGCCGTATTACTCCAAAATCAACAACGAGTGCATTTTAGGAGGCTTGATTGGAGGCGGCAACGGGAACAATCACGTGGGCACTTTACCAGCGGGCTGTCGTCCAAGACAAGGTTTGCTTTTCAACGTGAACAACCATCAGTGCACCATGCGCTTACATGTTGCGACCGACGGTAGAATACATAGAGAGACGGGCCATTGCCATGCCTGGACCTCATTGGCTGGCGTTACTTTCCCGGCGAGCGAGGCGACAAAAACTACCTTGCAACTCTCAAACGGTTGGAAAGGCTATGGTGGATACTGGGGGACGCCTTACTACTCTTTGATCAAAGGCGAATGTATCGTTCAAGGTTTGATCAGCGGAAACAAGTGGGGATATATCGCCACGTTACCGGAAATATGCAGACCAATGAAGCGTTTGATTTTTAACTTGAACAACCATCAATACACGAGTCGCGTGGATGTACTTCCAAACGGACAAATACATTGGATTGCGGGCGGTGCTCATCACGGGTGGTTGTCGCTCACGGGTATTAGGTTTGAAGCGTTGCCCAATCCACCTCCTCCTCCTTCTCCTCCACCTCCTCCTCCGTCACCACCTCCACCTTCTCCGCCTCCACCTTCTCCTCCTCCACCACCTTCTCCGCCTCCGCCTTCTCCTCCGCCACCGTCGCCCCCTCCCTCGCCTCCTCCATCTCCGCCGCCATCTCCGCCCCCATCTCCACCCCCATCTCCACCTCCACCGACGCATGCATTTGTCGACGTAAATGATGATAATGTCGTAGATAAGACTGAATTTATATCTTACTGTAAAAACAGGACGAGGTATATCGACGCACACGTTGTGCTTCAAGAGAAGTTTTGGAAAATTCTAGACAGAGATGAGACGGGAACCCTGAATAAAATTGAGTTCACGAACGCAGTGACTGCTTTAGACAAAGGGATTATTTATGGCGTGCCTTGGCTGGTTTATCCAGCCGTTGGCACGAAGCACTTAACGCAATTCTCGGCAAAGTATAAGGACGTGTCTAAAATTAATGCAGTCTTTTCTGTCTTACCTATTGACAAACCAGCGTTGCCTTTTTCCGAGGAAAGATGGCAAAAGTGGTCCGATAAGTTTGAATCGTCTTACACAGATTTTACGATGGGTACTCCATTGAAATCTGAAATTTCCAAAAACTCTCTTTTGGCGAGCATGGGCGTTGATGCTCTTCCGGAAACGAAGCTTTACGCGGTCCCTTTGGCTACTTACCCAACTTCAAAGAATATGAAATTGACTAAACATATCGATAAAGCAGATCGCGTTGCGTTCTCTCACGCCGTCCACGGTATCACCAAAGAAATGTTTGACCCGGATGAAGTGGAAGTGCATGCGATCCAAAGATTACCGGATGTAGTTCACGTTTTTGGCGACAATAGTGAAAAAGTTTTACCCATAAAACATCTTGGGGCGGCTGGCGAAGATATCGAGGATAATACAGCTGTTCTCGTCACGGGGATGGTACGATTTCCAGCATCGCGAACACAAGATTTCGTCTGCGGCCTTCAATTTGCAACGATTAGTGCTTACGAGGGAAAGAAATGCGATGCAGAGGAGATCGCAAGGAAAGAGTGTTCTCCGAAAGGGTACAAATATGATGTTGAAGCAACGAACTATACCGCAGACGATTTGGGGAGATTTGATTTAAGCATAACACCCGGGGAAACTTGGGCTTTTATTGCGTCCTACGACGGTCACGATTTATGTTTCGGGGGAAACGATTTAGATGACTTTCCTTGCTCAGTGCAAAATGAGACTTCTGTTAAGTTATACGAAACAATCTTCACTAAAAACATATACTATGAGTTGGAAAACATCGTAGGTGGTGAGTTTGTGGTCTATTTTGACGTCACAGAACGGCCGGTAGATGTTGGATTGTACGCCGGCGCGTGCGGGACTCCATATACGGAATACTCGTTATTGATAACGCCTGCGAACGGGTGCGGGGCACCAGTTGAAGTTTTCGATAAAGATATTGTTGGATCTACAGGCTCGCGCTTTGCAAAAGATCAGTGGCCTTTAGTAGATCCAAAAAATGAATCATCGAACGTACGCCTTTGGCCGTATGCGGCCATGGATTACTACATTCAACTTGCTCAAGCTCCTGATGTATCCGCTTTAACTGAATCAAAAATCATCGCTGAATACAACGGCGCTTCATGCACGCCGCCGGGATCTAATATCATGCAGTTCTTCCGCGATAGAAATGTTCTCGTACAAACCATGTTATTATTAAAACGTACTTCCGCAGAAGTGAGGTACGTCTATCACGGCTGGTTTTGCGCAGAACCAACGTTTGGTGATATACCGGAGAAAGCTTTGCAAACTCCATTCACTGCGATCCGATCGGACGAGACGTGTCTTGGAACGGACTTGTCTAAGCACGACTTAACGCAAAAACATTTAATTGGATCTTCTAATTTGCAATACTCCAAGGTATCGCCGCAACTATCCACTATGAAGTATGTATCGATGAAAGTAATCGAAGCGCATTATACCGGGCCGAATACCATCACGTATTGTTCAAACTTCCAGTCCATCATTAACGATGTACCGACAAAGTTAGGAGTTCAAGTTCAGATTCAACAAGATGTCAGCCCACAAGCGATGAATCCTTGTCATTCATCTAGCGAACCGTCAGACGAGTGCGTCTTTACCGCTGTAAACGCCTCCTCGAGCTTGGTTCAATTTGCTACCGTCGGGACAGGAAAGGATCCAAACTCTCTCGAAATTTCATCGAAAGGCGCTGTTCCAAATCTTGTCTCGCCGTACCGACGCAAATTTCTGGCGCGCATTGAACGTAACGATGGATGGGCCGTTACAAACTTGGCGGTAGAGCGCGAATTTGTCACGGTCGCGAGTAAAATACGTGGTGGAGGATCTGATCCAAGCGCTAGGTTTCAGTCTGACACGAAGTTTTATGCGACGGCGCCTATTCGCGGACTGGTGTACACCGTCGTTCACGACCCTCCTGGTGGTCATTCATTCGCTAGTATCATGCAAGGAACTCATATCGATTTAGAGCTTGGCCTTGAAACGACGAGGGGTACCGGTATTGATTTCGCCGCGGACTGGGCTTTAGGAACCGAGCTTGGCTTCAGTGTTGAAGTTCCCGGATTTACCGCTGGGTCTGCGTACGCCAACGTACTTCTTGAATTCGATGATGAAGCTCCGGAAGGCTCAAAGGGGACGTTGGGTTTCAGCGCTGGCCAATCGGGAGGAACTGAATTTTCCGGGCCAGATGTAAGTGTCTCTGCAACGACCGATAATGGATGGGACTTCCATTTTACTTTAGACAGAACAATCAGTTCATCGGAAGAGGAGGGATTACCCGGTCGCGTTGGCGACACAATCTTAGGAGGTGGATTTGAAATAGTCTACTTGAGAGTTGACACTGTTGACATCCGAGACAACTGTTTAAAAGTAATCGAAGAAGTGCAGTGGCTTCCGAGAAAACCTACATCGTACGTCGTTTCCATTTTTCACGTAGAGTACAAACTAATTCCAGAAATTGACGGATTAATTGCCACCGCGAGTGATAAAGACGCGATAATGACCGACGGCGAGTTTGGTAGTAAATCCAACGAAGAGATTAAATCAATCTGGAAGCACCGTTTGAAACAATCCTTGGATGATTGGAAGAAAACAATTGAATGGTCGTCACCGGATTTCAACCCAGAAGGCTTTTTAGCTCTTAAAACTCCAGAACAAAAGACAAAGATGGGTGAAATTGAAGCAGCATTCGATAAATCCGCCGTTCCTTTCAGTTCCGATAGCTCTGTCTTTGGCAGATTAATGAAGCCGAAGATTGATGATGCGTATGGAGCGTATACTGGCGATAAAGATCGATCGGATTACACGGCTGAACAGGATTGGAGGGACTTGAATGCCGTCTGGAAATCAATCCCCAAAAAAGGAGCCACGGCATCTCTGAGCTCCTTGAAACAAAGTAGTCTTGATATGGATGAAATTATTGAAGGCGAAGACAGCGATCCTGACCAAGGCAACACCGGCAGATGGTTCCCAAATAAAGGTTCCTGGTTAGAAAGCTGGCAACTGAAGGGTGAGGAAGTTGGTAAAAATGTATTTACTTCTGTTGAGAATGATAGCGATGCAGTGCCTGATAGCCTCTTCTCTCGAGGTATGTCAGATGGCGCTGAAGCGGATGTGCGTGCGCGCGGTGATATGGCTCTTGACGATTCATTCTTCGAAAAAGATACAGTTGCGCGGTATATCGATGCTTCTATGTACGGATCAAAGGCGCCTTTCAGCTTCAGAGGAGGGAACACCCACGATCCGAAAATGAACCCATCGTCAAAAGGTCCGGAGCAATCAATCTATTTGACGTTCTCCGGAGGCGGGCACGCGCTTGAGTTTCACTCTGATTTATCTTCTAATATCGACAGCTGGGGGTATTCGTGGGCCATTGAAGCTGAGGGCGGTTTTGGAGGCAGCCGGTCAAGGGAATACTCCGTTTCCATCGTAGATGGAGAAGATAACACGGGCTGGGGAAAAGGAAAATCAATCGCTCTCGAACATGCCATGGCGTGGGCAAAGTTTGGAGATTTGGAAGTCTCGTACACACTTGGTGATGGTGATCCGTATGACAAATTCGTGGTTCAGGTTTTGAGCGACAAGCGCTTTGGGACGCCAATCTTCCGAACAATCGGGGGCGCGTCAAAATGCCCGGGCGAACCAAACACCATGTGGAGAGAATCTGGCCTAATTATTGAAACCGAGTGGAGCGCTGGCGCAAATAATAAGTTTATCCCCCCTGGTCAAAGGGCTTTGTTTGATCTTATGATTACCAACGAATCGCCTTATAGGGAAGGGCATATCTATGGGTTGTTGCTCACCTCGGGAAGTAAATATGTGGGCGATTTTGGCGGGAACATGATGGACTTATCATTCTCAATCAATGGGGCGGACAGTCTTGCTCCTTTCCATAGCTTAGTTCCTTTACACGACGTACCTTCGGTTGACTCCAACGGAGATTTGAAGTATACGCGTTTATCCTTGAATGTCATGAAAGGACAATTTGCTCATAAGTATTCTTCTATCGGAGTGCAGTTGGTATCTGAATGTGAATGGCAAATGTCGAGAGACTGGTTGTACAGATCGCCCATCTCTTCAACAGCGTTTTTAGGCGATTTTAAATGGGAACGCGAGTGCCCAAAAGTTAATTGGGATCTGACCACGTACAATACCTTCTTGAACGCGGTGCTTTCGAAACAAACTTCGCCGTATGTGAATATGACGCTGATGAATCCGGATCCAATGAATTTGTGGTCTGCCGATGAGATTGAAGGCAACACAAAACATACAAACCATTTGGTTCATCCAAGTGTTGAATTCGTTCGCGTGCAGTGGAGAAAACTGGGGGTCGGCGAGTGGATAAATGCGTGGGACATGATCGGTAATGATTCGGATATCTGGAAACGCGACGTGAAAGATGCTGACGCGCAGTGTAATTCGGCGCGCGGCGAAGGATGCACTTTCAAATGGAATCTTCAGCGTCAGTACTTTATGAACGGTTTGAAAGACGGATCTTACGAAGTCAGAGCTAAAGTCTTCTGCTCCGGGTACGACTCGTTTGCAACTGCAGATGTAAAAGGCTCTGTCACGGAAGAAAACTTGAACATCATCGTTGATGTGAAGAAACCCGAAGCCATTGATATGCGCATGCTCCACAATCGTTTCACGATTGATTACTCCGAGCCAATTGTTTGTCCTCAGCTTCAAGCTGATCACATGACATATGCGATTAGGCGCGTCAAGACATGCGATGGAACGAAGATAACTTCAGGTGGTGAAGTGGACAAAAATGACGTATATTTTTATTACAATTTTGCGTGTCTGGACAGAAATTCTCTCATGATTTCTTTTCCGTACGATGCGGAGCACGGTACTTACGAAATCACCGTAAATGCAGATAAGCTCGGAAGTAAAATAATCGACGCGGGGAATAATCCTGTCGCGAAAGAGACGTTCTCGACGACGTATGGATGTGGGGAAACGATAGAAGGAACACAAGCTTCTAAAGCGCCCACCACCAGCGCTCGAAGCGAGCTTGGATCGCCAAGGACGGTGTCGTCGTCGTCGGGAGTCCAAGCGGGAAAAGAAAATCCATACTTTGCGAAGGGAGGCGATTCTTCCACCGTATTCTACTTGAAAGTGTATGGTTTAGCTGCTACGGTCATCGCGCTGTACGCTCTCTTCTCATCTAATGAACGCCGCAGCTTGTTTTACGGAAGTCCCTTCTCTCTCTTTCGAAACAAAGATGAAAGTTCATATTTAGTGTCAAAGAGCGAAGTATTAGAGAGAGAAAACGTGCAACAACGCTACGGGAGTGTGCTTTAGTCGAAGTTTCATGTGTTCATCTCGTCGCTGTGGTGAGTAGACGCGTGTTTGTAAAAAATAATCAATTTTTTTTTTGAAAACCACGTGTGGAAGATAAAGATAAAAATTCGCTACTTCCCAATGCAAAACTCGGAAAACAAAACATCGAGAACGTTTTCTGTCACATCCAACCGACCAACTACGCGAGAGCAATTGCCCAACGCCTCCCGTAAATCCTCGGCGACGAGTTCAGTTCTCACATGACCCAGAGAATGGTTCAAAGAGCATTTACTTCCTTCATCTTCTGTTGTTTTTTTTACGTTATCATCGCTAGTGGTTTCCTTATTTAGCTCGGAGAGACACGCGCCAAGGGAATTGGATATTGCGCGAGCGTGCGCACGATGACGAGATCGGGCAATGGCAGCCGTAGCGCCGTCGCTGGCTTGAGATGAAGATGACGATGCTGTTATTGTACACTCTTGGACGGCATTAGAGACAGCTTTCGTTAATGCTTCTAGTCCCTGTCCGGTTCGTAAACTGAGACGAAGAAGGGAACGATCATACCTTGAATATACTTCTTCTTCTTCTTCTTCTTCTTCTTCTTCTTCTTCTTCTTCTTCCAAAACATACAACGCGTCGCATTTATTCACGACTGAGATTATTTTAATACCATCCGCACGTTTAATGTTCATATTCGCAAAATCGATTCTCTTAGGATTTGTGGCGTCGATCATTTCGATGATGATATCCGCCATTTTTGCTACATTTTTACCTCTTTCGATGCCTTCTCTTTCAATTTCATCGATTAAATCTTTCGTGTCGTCCGAAAGCTTACCGACTCTTCTTTCGTACTCGTCGTCGAAAAGTGATTCGTCCTCGTCTCCGGCGTCGTAGCATTCTTCCATTATTTCCGACGTTGATGAAGTTTTTCCCGCTATTGGCAAAAATCGATGCCCGGCGGTATCAAAAATAACTACTTTTCTCCCATCTAACTCTAAACTCACCTCGACGACGTCTCTTGTTGTTCCTGGAACTTTCGAAACGATAGCCACGTTTCTTTTCGCAAAGTAGTTCAACAACGTCGATTTCCCCGCATTCGTGGCACCCACTATACACACGCGAACACCGGTCCGAACTAACTCTCTCGCCTCGGCGTCTTTTAACGCCGCGTCAATTTCACCTTTCACGCGGCAAATCGCTGGTAATACGTCTCGGTGAATCAAAGACGATTCGAGCTTTGGATCTTCGCCAGGGAAATCTAAAACCGCTTCGCACACGGCTAAAGCTTTCGTCAACACGTTCGTCCACTCGTCTACTTTCCTCGACAACGACGAAGCAGTCGGAGCACGACGATAGCTAACATCCCCGTCAGCGCTACCGAGTTCTATTTCACTCACAGCCAACGCTCGTTGTGCTTCTGTTTCCGACTCTATCAAATCTGCCAAAGATTCCGCTTGAACTAAATTCATCTTCTTGTTCAGAAATGCGCGTTTGCTGAACTCTCCAGGTTCTGCCGGTCTCAAGTTTCGAAAAGACAACAACGTGGGACTATTTTTTCCATCATCCTTTTCGTCGACAGCGCTCATCGTCGCCAATACCTCCAATACCTTTTTGCACACGGCTATGGAACCATGCATGTGCAACTCGCACACATCTTCTCCCGTGAACGAGCGCGGCGCTTCGAAGAACACGATTAATCCTTCATCGATAACCCCGATGGTATTTTTCTCTTTCCTTCTCGCCACAGCTGGCGCTTGATTTTCTCTTCTTCTTCCTTGACCTTTACCACCTTCCACTTTGTCGAATTCATCGTCGTCGTCTTCTAGTTCTAACTCGTCCATTTCCTCTAATTCTCTCTCTCTTGTTTCAAAAACAAACTGAGCGCGTCGCAGTACCCCCGGTCTCGCCATTTCCCTCCTCTTCTTCCTCCTCTTTCTCGTCGAAGAAATATATTCGTCCACATCTTCCAACCTTCCCCTTTTTTCTTTGAGAAGTCCAGTTAACGTCAGTCTCTCCCCAACTTCCCAGCTCTTCGGGCCGGATATTCGCAAAACGGCCACGCCACCTCTTCCCGGCGGCGTAGATATCGCGTATATCGTCGACCCTTCTTCTTTCTCTTCTTCTTCTTCTTCTTCTTTTACTTCTACTTTTACTTTCAAAGCGCTGCTACACTTCGTCGCAAAAGTACTAAAAGAAGCAGTTTTTCTCGTCGTCGTTTTCGTCGTCAAAAGACGCGGTTTTGATGGGAACGCTGTCTTCTTTGCCTCTGCGCTTTCTTCTTTCTGAGAATTTAAGAATACACGATGTGTTTTGCGTTGTTGTTTTGAGGAGAGAAGATGATGAAGCGAACGATGATGATGATGATGATGATGATGATGATGACGACGACGAGGAGGAGTACTTTCGGGAATACTCCGTCGAAGAAAAAGGAAAAGACTTTCAAACGAGAAGGAAGACGACGACGACACATCAAAACCACACGGTTCAGCGCTTCTCCGCAAAATCCGCATCTTCATCGTCATCTCAAATCATATCATCTTTTTTACTCATAGCTAAATGTACTCTAGGGGATTTGATGAATGTCGTTAAAATAGCCCAAATTAGATTTTAGGGCATTCTTAGGCATAGCTTTTAGGGTTTGAAAAAAATCAAGAACAAAACACAGAACACATCTCATTCATTCTTTCTTTCTTTCTTTCTTTCTTTCTTTCTTTCTCTCTCTCGAAAGCGTCTCTCATCACAGTTTTGCGCGCGTTGTTGCCCGCGTTTTAAATAATAATAATAAGAAGAAGAAGAAGAAGAAGAAGAAGAAGAAAGGAGTATGGCGGCGGCGAAGAAGAAGAAGAAGATGAAGAAGATGAAGCAAAAATGGGCGGCGATGGAGGAGGAAATGATGATGTCCTCCTCTCCATCGAAGGCGGCGGCGTCGATGGAGAGGAAGAAGAGAGACGAGGAACTGTTCGTGGTAGATACTGCGACAATCACGCACAAAACGTCTGCTAATGCTTCCGCGGGAGGGGGTGCTTTGTTTTTAACGAAAAAACAACGCGCTCGGATGAAAACGTTACGGGTGGATTCGATATTGAGAAGGGAAAAAGTGGAAAAGTCGTATCCGAAACCGACGAAACATCGAGCGGTTGACGGAAACGTGGCGGTCATGAAGAAGAAGGAAAAAGAGGAGGAAGGGGGAAAGAAAACCGAAAGAACACTCGAACGCGCAGACGAACAAAACGGTCTGAGCTTGTGGGAAAAGCACTTCCCGAGGGCCACGGGAATCGCCCGACAGGCGATGAAAATTTTGCGACCGACGGTGGATCGAAAGCACGCGAAACCGGTACAAGTGGACGAGGCTGGATGTTCGTACAATCCACCAGAAGATTTGCGAAACGAAGTCATCATGAAAGCGGCGGCGAAGGAAATCGCAAAGGACTATAAAGAGCAATTGAATCCGGTGCGACCGCCGTTGTTAGGGCAGAAAGCGGACGCGATGCGGATAAAAGAGTTGTATTACGAAACTGGGTTTGGGGATGAGGACGACGAGGACGAGGACGAGGACGACGAAGGAAAAGTAAACGCGAAGAAGAACAAAAGTGCAGCGAATACCTCGGAAAAGCTCAACAAAGCCGCGCGAAATAAACGCGCCCGACATCAACAGTTACAAAAAGAAATCGAAGAGAGAAAGCAATTGAAGAAACAACGACGGGATTTAAGCGAATTGAAATCAATAACGAAAGATATCGCGGAAAAAGAAAAACGCGACGAAATGAAACGGCACAGGCTTCACTTAACGCGAAAAGAGCGCGAGGAAACGCAACCTCGGCGGTTAGGAAAGCACAAATACGAGGAAGATTTACCGGAGGTGTTGTTTACAGAACAAGTCAATGGAAATTTACGAACGCTGCACGGTGCGCACGCGTTATTAAAAGATCGTTTGAAGTCCTATCAGAGAAGAGAATTGATCGAGCCAAGGAAAAGACAGATTAAGAAGAAATCAAAGATGTTGATGAAGTACGAACCAGGCGCGAGAGGCGCGAGAGAGAGCGAGAATCAAAAAGAAATCGATGCTCTGAACGCGCAGATCAAGGAGAGAAAAAAAAAATCTTCCGTTTAGTACTTTTTACCATAGTTGTAAAAAAAC
>Ga0206123_10003020_pt1 | contig 14160 bp, 10 predicted proteins | sample Helgoland_Spring_2_FD_160086 | JGI IMG/M metagenome (GOLD analysis project Ga0206123, IMG submission 160086) | Pelagic subsurface seawater microbial communities from Kabeltonne, Helgoland, North Sea - Helgoland_Spring_Bloom_20160316_1 | ecosystem: Environmental > Aquatic > Marine > Epipelagic ...
CAGCGCGGGTGACGGACGAGCAATCTGAGACGCCTTACATGACCCGCCGAGCGATGGAATTCCTCGACGAAGACGACGGGGAAACGCCGTGGTTGCTGCACTTGTCCTACATCAAACCACACTGGCCCTACGTTGCGCCGGCCCCCTATCACAACATGTACTCGGCCAAGGACGTGGTTCCAGCGGTTCGCGCGGACAGCGAATTTGACGATCCAAATCCACTGGCGAAACTGTTCATGGAACGCGTGGCCGGTGAAACCTTCAGCCGCGACGAAGCGCGCGAGACGGTCATTCCGGTGTATATGGGCCTGATCACCCAGATCGACGATCAACTCGGCGTGCTGTTCGATTTCATGGAAAAGCGTGGATTGATGGAAGACACGATGATCGTGTTCACCTCAGACCATGGTGACTACTTGGGCGATCACTGGATGGGCGACAAAGACTACTTCCACGCCCCCGCCGTGCAAATCCCACTGATCATCGCCGACCCAAGCGCCAGCGCGAACCCGACACGCGGGACGGTTGACGCGTCTTTGGTGGAGTTGATCGACCTGCTGCCAACGTTTATCGAATTCAATGGCGGGACGCCGCTTTACAACATTCTCGATGGCCGTTCGCTGATGCCCAAGCTGCGCGGGGAAAGCGTCGATTGGCGCGATGTGGCGGTGAGCGAGTACGACTATTCCTGCCAAGTGTTCCGGCCGGAAACAGGCAGGGTCGCACTGGATTGCCGAACCTATATGGTGGCTTCGACAGAGTGGAAATACATCTACGCGCCGGGCTACCCACCCGTACTGTTCGACCTGAAGAACGACCCTGATGAGCTGATCGACCTTGGCCGCAGTGCAGCGCATGAAGGTGTGCGGCAAGAGATGTTTGATAAGCTGGCGCAGTGGTCCCTGCAGTACCGTCAGCGGGAAACGTGGAGCGAAGAACGCAACGACCAAATGACGGGGATTGAGGAGCAGCTTGGGGTGTTGATTGGGTATTGGGATGAAGCCAGCGCCGAAGGCAAAGATCCGAAAATCCTGCCCAAACGAGGCCCTGCGCCGTCCGAGTAGAGCATCCCGCAACCCGCGCAGCACCGCCGTCGATAACGGCGAAAACCCATGCTGCGCGGCGGCAAGGTTGTTCTTGAAACGACGAGGTCTGCGGACAAACGCCAGACTGGATCCCAATTCATTCAAATCGTCCTTGAAATCGCGGGTTTCCCTTGGTTTTTACTTGACTTTGGGATCCTGAAATGTCCCCATCATGGTCTGTGAACGTCCTTTGCAAAGGGTTGAGAGGCTCTTGGATTTGCTAACTTTTGGGATTGTTCATTGTTGTAGAGCAAAGGGAGGAAAAGATGCTCAGGACACTCCAGACGGCACTGGTTGCCGCCGCAGCGACGTTGATGGCCTCAACGGCGATTGCCCAAGTCAATTTGGTTTCTCATGCAGCAGGCGCAGGCACTGCTGGTGGCCTGGCCGCAACCGGGCTGGTTGAGTTCGCATCCGAAGCGGGTGTCGCGAACATTCAGCTCAAGACGGCCAAACCGGTACAAAATTCATGCTCGCCTTGGCTGAAGGCAAAATCGACATTGCTGGTGCGCCGCACCACCTGCCGTTCTTGATGGGACGCGGCGCTGGTCCCTTCGGCAAACTGGGCAAAGAGCGCGGCGCTGAATTGGCACCGAACGTTCAGCTGCTTTACCCTTACACATTCAGTGTTTTCTACATGTACGGTTTCACCTCGAATGGAATCAACAGCTGGGACGACCTGAAGGGCAAGAAGGTTCTGCAGGGTCCGCCACAGGGCAGCATGCCACGTAACTCGCGCGCTTTGGTCCAACTGACGACAGGCCTCAAGGCCGGTGAAGACTATGAGTCTGTTACGGTCAGCATGAACCAGCTTGCAAACGCCCTGATTGACGGCACGGCAGATGTTGCTGTCATCCCCGGCACGTTCCCCGGCCCGCGCGAAAGCCAAGTTGGTGCTGCTGGTGCCGCGACCGCAATGTCCCTGCCAAAGTCGATGTTTGAAAGCGAAAGCGCGTCCAAGCTGCTGAACAACGTTGGCGCAGCGCCGTTTACCGCGCCTGTGGCTGAAATTCAGGCTGCATTGGGCGAAAACTGGACGGTTGTTTCTGAAGATGACACGTTCCGTGGCATGGCCATGGTCGGCGGTGACTACGTCAACGCCAGCATGGATGAAGAAGTGGCTTACCAGTTGGCGAAGGCGCACATCGACAACATCGACAACCTGAAAGCCAAGGCGCCGTTTATGGCTGCGCTGAACTTTGGTAACATCGATGCCAGTGTTGCTGGTCTGTGCGGCAAGAACCCAATGAAGTTCCACGCTGGCGCTGTTCGCGCGTGGGAAGAAGCGGGTCACGCTGTTCCTGATTGCGCAAAGCCTTAATTGCCAATCAACCTTTCTCCGGGGCGGCGATCGTTTTCGCCGCCCTCTTCGATCTCTAACAAAAATACGAGTTTCGCCCCGATGCGCTGAGCCCATCTGAGGGCGGTGATTTGTATTTCGCCCGTCGCGACCACTGCGACCAAACCGAGTTATTCCCCTTATGAACGACCAAGCGCAGGCAACCCCGTCCGAAGAAGCCCCAAAGAAAACATTTGTGACCCAGCTGGTCTTTTGGCTTGGGCTGGGATTGGTTTTTGTGGGCCTGTTGAACGTCACACCGGGTATTCCGGGGTGGGATGCGCTTTGGAAAGGCATGACGGGTAACGAGTTCTTTCGGATCCGACGGTTTGAGACCGAGTGGCTCTACCCCCTTGTCTTCTTTCTGATGATGCTGATCGTGGCGCTCCAGCACTCGCTGTGGCGCAGCTGGGCGGACAAGTCGAGCCTGCGCCGTTACGCCGGGCTTGCGCTCGATATCGCGTTGGTGACGGCTGCTGCTGCCCTGTCGCTGACGTACATCATTGAAATCGAAGCCATTTGCCTGCTGGACGTTATCACCGGCGACCGCGCCCGCATGATGGCCGAGGCGCTGGCCGCCGAAATCGAATTTGCCGAGCTGGTTGGCTTGCCCGTTCCCGACACGACCGAAGACCCCTTCTGCCTTAACACTACAGCCGCATTCTTGCCGTTGGTGGTGTTCCTGTGTGTGGTCGTGTTCCTGCTGTACAACGTCAAAGTCTGGGGCCTGCCCTTGGTGATGATCTCCATCATCGTGGCCGCTTACACCCTGCTGACCGTGTTGAACTGGTACTTCTTTGGCGCCGATGGTCAGAACAAGTATCTCGTCACAATGCTCAGCAGCGAGTTTCCCCGCAACATCGCCTCGGGCCGCGAGGTGTTCCATGACTCTCTGGTCAACCATTCAGCAGGCTTCTTTGGCCGGTTCATGAATGTCCTGATGCTGATGGTCTTCCCCTACATCGTGCTCGGCGGTCTGTTTGGTCGCTGCGCAGGGGGACAGGCGTTGATCAAGCTGGCTTTTGTGATGACGCGCAACCTGCGCGGCGGACCGGCGCACGCGGCGGTCTTCTCCTCCGCCATGTTCGGCACCATCACCGGTGGCCCCGTGGTGAATGTCCTTTCAACCGGCGTTCTGACCATTCCGATGATGCTCAAGCGCGGCTTTTCTCGCGTGTTTGCCGGCGGGGTCGAGGCTGCGGCGTCGTCGGGCGGTTCGATCATGCCGCCCATCTTGGGCGTTGCCGCCTTTGTCATGGCGGCGCTGACCGGTGTAGCGTACCGCGAAATCGTCATCGCGGCGATCATTCCAGCGGTGCTGTACTTCTTCTGCCTGTTCCTTTCGGTGATTTTCCAATCCCGCAAACAGAAGATCGAAGCGGTTGGCGAGATCACCGAGGACATGCGGCTCAAGCGCATGGACTGGCTGCACTTGACCCAAGTGCTGGGTCCGGTTTTGCTGATCCTTCTGCTGCTGCTGACGCCAAAAGACAGTGTGGGCTGCAGCTGGTACGCCATCCTGATGGGGGCGGAAGTCATCCGTGACGCGGGCAGCTGTCAGGTCGTCTCCCTGCCGTGGGTCGTTCAAGTCATCCAGAACGCCGCTGGTGATGCCGGTGCCGCAGGCTGGTGGGCTGTGATGCTGCTGATTGCGCTGATGTTCATCGACCGCAGCTTCCGCCAGAACCCCGGCCAGATCCTAGGCGCCCTGGCCCATTCCGGCGTCAGCATCGCGACGCTGTACCTGATGTTCCTCGCCGTTACGGTTATCGACGTAAGCCTCGCGCTGACGGCGTTCTCAAAGTTCCTGTCCGTGGATGTTCTGGGCTTCTTACGCAGCTTTGACGTAGCGGGCGGGTCTGTTTGGTTCCTGCTGCTCGCGCTGTCGCTGACCATGATCTTGGCCGTTCTGCTGGGCATGGGGATGCCAGCGGTTCCGGCGTATATCAACGTTGCCCTGCTGTTGGGGCCAATGCTGGTTGGCTTGGGGCTGTCAACGCTGACATCGCACATGTTCATCTTTTACTTCGCCGTTGCGTCTGCGATCACGCCGCCTGTCGCGCTGGCCGCCTTTGCAGCGTCAACGATCACCAAAGCTGACCCCATGCAAACCGGGCTGTCAGCGGTGCGGTCTGGCATTGTGATTTTCACCATCCCCTTTGTCTTTGCGATTTACCCTGAATTGCTGCTGATCGACAAAGCGGTCATGGACCCCAACATTCCGGGAACGTTCTTGCCGGGCTATGATGGCAACCTGCAGGTGATGCCGCTGGTGCTGCTGCTGGGTCGCGTGATCTTGGCGCTCTACTTCGTGTCCAGCTCGCTCGCGGCCTATGATTCCCGCGCGCTGAGCCGGGTCGAGATTGCGCTGCGGTTGGCTGTTGCCGTGCTGCTGCTGTTCCGGCCGATCGAAGTTTACGGCCCCGCCATTCTCGCCTGGGTCGGCATTATGGGGTTCCATCTGTATCAAGCGCGGCGTGAAAACGCCCCCGCCTGATCGATCATTCTAACCCGTAGGACGAAGCCACCATGACAGAGCGCCCGAGCTATATTCTGTTCATCACGGATCAGCAGAGGGCCGACTCCTTGGGCTGCACAGGTCATCCGACGGTGCGCACGCCCAACATCGATACCATCGCCCAACGCGGCGTGACGTTTGAGCGATTCTATGTCGCGTCACCGGTGTGCATGCCGAACCGAGCCAGTCTGATGACCTGTCGGATGCCAACCAGTCATGGAGTGCGCTCGTTGGGGATCCCGCTGGCCACCGATCACGTCACGTTTGTCGAGGTGATGGCGGCGGCGGGGTATGACACCGCCTTGATCGGCAAGAGCCACCTGCAGAACGTCACACAGTTCCCAACACAGTTTGAGCGCAAAACCCACCGCGAAGGCTTTGTCGCGCCACCGCCAGAGCTGGCCGACGCCATTCGTTCAGACCTCGACGCACCGCACTATCAGTACGAGCAGCGCCGATACTGGATGCAGGAAAACCCCAGCGTCCCCTCCCCGTTTTACGGTTTTGACCACTACGACAGCGTTCTGCGCCACGGCACGAATACGGGCGGGCACTATGAAGAATGGCTGAAGCAGGTTGCGCCAGAGGTTTTGGCCTTGCGCGGACGCGATACGCAGCTGGACCACGACTATATCGTCCCCCAAGCCGTTCGCACCCGCGTGCCAGAGGAATACTACTCCACCACCTACATCGCCAACCAAGCCTGCGCGTGGCTCGAAGAGCGCAAGGACAGCGACAAGCCGTTTTTCCTGATGGTCTCTTTCCCCGATCCGCATCACCCGTTCAATCCCCCGGGAAAGTACTGGGACATGTATCGGCCCGAGGACATGGAAATCCCGCGCGCCTACACCGACCCATCGTGGAACCCGCCAGACTATGTGTTGCAGGCCGAAAGCGAGCGTGCTGCAGATCCAACATTGGGGCAAATGGCAGGCTATTCCCTTGCCGTCACCGCCCGCGAAGCGCAGGAAGCGCGCGCCCTGACATGCGGGATGATTACCATGGTCGATGACGCCATTGGCCGGGTGCAACAGGCTGCGAACACGACGGAAACCGGGGCCGAAGCGGTTCAGATTTTTACCTCCGATCACGGCGACCATCTGGGCGACCATCGCTTGCTGTTCAAAGGCACCGAGCAGTACGACACCATCACGCGTGTCCCCTTCATCTGGGCCGATCCCAAGGGCGCACAGAACCAGCGCAGTGCAGAGCTCGCGCAAACGCTCGATATCGGCACCACGATCATGGAGCACGCCCGGCTCGAAGCGCCAGACGGCATGCAGGGCGAACGGCTGTCCGTTGCCGGTGGATCAGGGCGCGAGGCTGCGTTTATCCAATACGAAACCCAGCGCCCGCAGCATGCCTTTGGCAAGGATCCACGGGCGCACACCATCGTCCACGACCGCTGGCGGCTGACGCTCTACCGCGGCAAAGCGCAGAACGAGTTGTTCGATCTGCGGGATGATCCTGATGAGATGGTGAATTTGTGGGATGATGCGGGCCATCGGGACGTGCGTGCCGCACTGGTTGAGCGACTCGCCGAGCTGGAGATCGAGGTCATCGACAGCGTCCCGTTCCCCACCGCCGAAGCCTGATATAAACTCAAAAAACCCCGCAGCCGAGGGCAACAGGGTTAAAACCGGATCCGTGCCTGCAAGCAGACGATAAGCGCATTTCTCGGGTTGAGCCGAGATGATCAAAGCCTGAAAACTCTAAGCGGCAGGGCTGATCCGAACCATTAGGAAGGATCAATGCTTGCATCTATCCTGTCGATGCTTGCGCCAGCAGCTGCCATAGCGCCTGAGCGCTCGACGGGTGATTTCGGTCTCGCAAGCGAACCACATAGAACCGCGACGAGATTTGAAACCGATCTGCGGCCAGCGGCACCAGCCGGCCCTGCGCTTCCCAAGGCGCTGCGACGTGCTTGGGCAACAGGCCCACGTGCGACCCCGCCAAGGCGGAATAGGTCGTCGCTTCTAACGTGCCTTGGGAGAAAATGGTGTTGGACTGTGGCAGGTCGGGATTGTGGCGACCTTCCAACAGCTGTGGGGTGAAGCTGTGCGCTGAAATCTTGGCGGCACCAAGGGCCGTTTCAAAAGCCGCAGCCCCTTGGGCCAGCGCGCACGGATGGCGGGGGTTACAGTATAAGGTGCTGATTTCATTGAAAAGAAACACCGCCTCAACATCGTCGGGCAATTTCTCCTCGTCTGCGATACCGAACACGACCAGATCCATAACCTCAGACCGCAAATCGGCCAGACAGGCGAGAAAATCGGTGACTGTCACTTCGGGAAGCACACGCGGGTTTGCTTGGGTCAGTGTCTCAAGCGCCAAAGTCAGCGGGTTGTCAGGGTTGTTGACCGTCGCATCCAGAACCGCCAGCCGCAACCGTTCCAAACCACCCACGGCGATGTTTTTCAACCGGATGGTTGCATTGTCCAAATAGTCAAGTAAATCAACGGCTTCGCGCAGAACCTCTTGCCCTTCCTCCGTCAGCGAAAACCCTTGTGGCCCTCGCAGGCATAGCGTCAATTGCAAGCGTTGCTCTAGGTTTGCGATGTGAGAGCTGATTGTGGGCTGGCTGATGCCCAAAAGACCCTGCGCGCGCACAAAACCGCCGCTCTCGGCCACGGCACGAAAGACTTGAAGCAAGCGGAGGTCAATGTTGGAAAGTTTCATGCCCTCAATCTAGCACCCGCGCCGCCCGTTGGCGAAGCAAACTGTTGCCCCATGCGTCAACACAAACAGCCTATCGCCCCGACGGTTTCTTGACAGCCCCCGCGGCTTAATCTAGCGTCGGTGGCGATCAAAAGCGCATTTCTTACGTTGTTCAGGGAGAAGTCGGAGACTGTTGCGTCTTTCGTCTAACTTTCCGTGGATCGTCCATCATGAACACTAAATTTTTCGCCGTTGCTGCTGCTGCGCTTTCCTTCGCCGCTGCACCGATCGCTCACTCTGAAGAACTAACCATCAGCGCTTGGGGCGGTTTCTTCGAAGAAACCCTCGCCGAAGTCGTTTACCCCGGCTTCACCGAAGCAACGGGCATCAAGGTCAACTCCATCCCGCAACCCGCTGACCAAGCGTGGCTGACACAGATCGCCAACGCCGCCCGCGCCAAGCAAGCCCCCGCCGACCTGTCGCTCGTCACCGAAACCGTCGTTCTGCGCGGTCAGAACGCGTCGCTGTGGGCTGAGCTGGACACCGCCGCAATGGCCAACACGGGCGCCCTGATCGACGGCGTCTACGCAGAGATGGACGGCAAGACCAACGCCGTTCCTGCGCTGGCATTCTTTGACACGTTTGTCACCAACACAGACTTCAGCGCCGATGCGCCCATGAGCTGGGCTGAGCTTTGGACCGGTGATTGGGACGGGAAGCTCGCTTTGCGCCCGAACTCAAACAGCGGCCTGCTCGAAATCACGGCTGTGACGTTCTTCGGCGGCTATGAGATCATGCAAACCCGCGACGGCCTGCAGCAGGTCATCGACAAGATCGCTGAGCTGAAGCCAAGCGTAAGCCTGTGGTACCGCGACGAAGGCCAGTTCCAACAGGGCTTGGAAGCGGGCGAATACACCGCTGGTACGTACTACCACGACGTCGCCATGCTCTCGATCTGGGACGGTCTGCCGATTGCCTCGACCTTCCCCAAAGAAGGCGGCATCAAGAGCACGGCTTACTGGGTTGCACCTGCGGCTTCTAAGCACACCGAAGCGGCACAGAAGTTCATCGACTACATGAGCCAGCCTGAGGTTCAGGAAGCCATGGCGTTGAACCTTGGCATCTTCCCGGTTGTCCCGCGTGAAACCATGAACCTGTCCGACGATGATTTCGCAGCCGTGGGCAGCGACATTGCACCGATCAAGTTGCAGACGGAAATCCACCTCGAAGAGGGCGAGTGGCTCGAAGAACGCTTCCAGTCCATGCTTTCCAACTAAGCCAAACCCGGGCTTAAAGTCGAAATACCGCCGAAGCCGCGCTCCTTGCGTTGGCCTCGGCGGCGTTTTCGTCAACCATTGGATTTCTGGTCTTCATGCGTGGTCTCATTCTCAAAGACGTTGCCAAAAGCTTTGGCACCGTTCCGGTCTTACAAAACATCAACTTGTCCATTCAGACAGGCGCTTTTGTCTGCCTGCTTGGTGCATCGGGCTGCGGCAAGACCACGCTTCTGCGGACCATTGCCGGCTTTGAAGATCTCGCCGCGGGAGACATCAGGCTGGACGGGCAAAGCCTCAACGGTGTCCCCCCCTATCAGCGCAACATCGGCATGGTGTTCCAAAGCCTTGCGCTGTTTCCTCATTTGAACGTCATCGACAACATCGCCTATGGCCTGAGCATCCGTGGCATGGGCCGGGCGCAGCGTTCCGCACGGGCGCAGGAGCTTATCGCACTGGTGGATCTGACCGGGATGGAGCGCCGCCGCGTATCGGCGCTTTCCGGCGGTCAAAAACAGCGCGTCGCCATCGCGCGCGCACTGGCCATCGAGCCGTCATTGTTCCTGATGGACGAACCCTTCAGCGCTTTGGACGCGGGCTTGCGGGAACGCTTGCAAAAGCAGATTAAGCAGCTGCAGCGTCGGTTGGGGGTTACCACGGTCTTTGTCACGCATGACCAGCAGGAAGCCATGACTCTGGCCGACCAAATCGTGGTGATGCGCGGCGGAACCATCGAGCAAGTCGGCAGCCCCAGCGACATCTACCACCGCCCACAATCGCGCTACGTGGCCGAGTTTGTGGGGCAAAACAACATCCTCGATATCACCGTCAAAGACGGCACCGCGTACTGGCAGCAACAGCCCATTGGACCGGCCAAGGCTTGGCCCGCCCAAACCACACTCGCGCTGCGTCCCGAGCACCTGCGCCAAACCACAAACCCCAGTGATGGGGTCAGCGGGCGCGTGAGTTTCGTGCGGCAACTGGGTTCTGTCATCGAAACACAGGTCGAGGTCGGCGCCCTTACGCTGATCCAAACCCAATTGGCCAACACCGCCCCGCTGCCGGACGTGGGCGAGCCCGTCGGATTGGCCTTTGACCTAACCCACGCGTGGGAACTGCCCGCATGAGCGCGGTAACCGCCACCAAGGATCGCGGCTGGATCATTGCCCTCATCCCGCTGGGTACGCTCGTGCTCTTCTTTGTCGCGCCCATGGCTTACATGGCGGCGGTCAGCGTCTTCAAGAACGATCCAGCAGCCTTCTTCAAGCCAGCCTTTGTGCTCGACAATTACGCAAAGTTCTTTGCTCCGTTCTACTATTCAATCTCGCTGCGGTCCTTTGTGCAGGCTGGCTTGGGCGCAGGCATCGTGACGCTGCTTGGGTTCTTCACTGTTTTGTTTGTCTCCGATCAATCGCGGTGGCTGCAGCGCTTCTGGGTCATTTTGCTGCTGTCTTTGCTTTGTCTGAGCGAAGTCGTCATCGCCTTTGCGCTGCTTATCCTCTTTTCGCAAAGCTCCGGCATCCCCAAGCTGCTTGCGTGGTTGACCCTGTGGGACAATCCCCGGTCGCTCTACCCCAGCTTCGGGGCGATGATGGCAGGCTATGTCATGCTTGGTTTTTCCATCGCGACGTTGATGCTTTTCCCCCAAGTCAGCCGCCGCGACCGCGCCATCGAAGAAGCCGCACAAGGGCTTGGCACCGCGCCTGCGCTGCTGTTCCTTCGCGTCACGCTGCCCATGTTTCGCACCGCTTTACTCGCCGCGTTTATCACGCTGTTCGTCTATTTCCTCGGTGTGTTTGTGATGCCAACCATGCTGGGCGGTCCGCAGAACTGGAACATGACGGTGATCATCCAAGACCGCGCTGTGGAGCGGTTCAATATGCCGCTTGGGGCTGTGTTGGCGATGATTATGCTGGCGCTCACGGCCGTGCTTGCGGCCCTGCTGCTGTGGCTCAATCGGCAACAGCGGGCGGAGGACGCATGATCATGATCCGCGCCCTGCTCCGCTCGATCTTCCTGTGGGCCATTGCGGCCTTTCTTCTCATCCCTTTCGCCATCGTGGCTGGTGTTTCCCTTAACCCGGCCCGACAAATCGCTTTTCCGCCAAAGTCTGTTTCGGGCGCGTGGTTTGTCGAGATGGTGACCGACCGCGGCTGGCAGGTGGCGATCTGGAACAGCTTCAGCATCGCGTTCATAGCCGCGATGTTGGCAACCTCAGTCGCTTTGCTCGCAGCCTACGCCCTGTGGCGGCGAGACACGTGGCTGTCGCGGTCGGTATTTGCATTGGGCCTCGCGCCTTACATGGTTCCACCGATCATCTTGGCTTTAGGGGCGAGTGTTTTCTGGGCGGAAGTCCGTCTCTATGGATCGCGCTGGGCCACGACGATCTCCCACGGCGTGCTGTTTGTGACCCTGCCGTTGGTCATCATTTCACGCGGTTTTAGTGTCCTGAACCGCGAGATCGTGGACGCCAGCAACATCAGCGGTGCCTCACCGACACAGACATTCACCCGCGTGATCCTGCCGATCATTGCGCCCTACGTCGTCACCAGCTTCGCGATTGTCGCGATCATCAGTGTGAACGAATACCTCATCAGCAGCTTTATCTCCGGCTTCACCGTCGAGACACTGCCCATCAAGATTTTCAATAACGTGCGCTACGGCTACACGCCCGTTCTCGCCGCCGCCGCCATTGGCTTTGCAGCCGTCACCGTGGGCGTGCTGGTGCTGGTTTCCTTCTTTACAGATTTGGTTGAGCTGTTCGGCGGCTCAGCCCCAGAGGATTTGCGATGAAAGTACTGACCCCGCAGGATCTCACCGATTTACTCTACGGTGCCGCCATTCTCGGCACCGGCGGCGGGGGGGAGCTGGATGAAGGGTTGGCGTTGATCCATGAAGCGTTGGATCAGGGCAAAACCTTCCGCTTGGTCAGCATCGACGATGTCCCCAACAGCGCGCTGCTGTGTACGCCCTATCTGCTGGGTGCCATATCCGAACCAACGCCCGAAGAGGCCGCACAGTATAGCCGTCTGCCCCGCGCGGCCCGACCTGCGATCCTAAGTGCCTATGACCGGTTTCAGGCCTATTTGGGCGAAGAGTTCTACGGCACTTTGGCGTGCGAAATGGGGGGCACCAACACGGCGGTGGCGTTCTATGCAGCCGCCATGAATGATCACGTTATCATCGACGCCGACCCCGCCGGTCGCGCCGTACCGGAAATCACGCACTCCACGTACTTCCTCAACGATCTTCCCGCCGCGCCGATCGTCATGGCAAACAGTTTCGGCGAGTGCTTTATCGCGGAACAGGTCATCGATGATCAGCGGGCCGAAGCGGTCGTGCGGGCGCTGGCCATTGTCAGCCGAAATGACATCGCCGCCATCGACCACGCCCTACCCGCGCACCAATTGCGCAATGCGGTCATCAAGGGAACCATGAGCACCGCCCTTCGCCTCGGGCAGGCATGGCGCTCTGCGCTCGAAGCTGGCACATGCCCCGCCACCGCCGTTGCCAAGGCCCAAGGCGGACGCATCGTGTTCTCTGGCATCATTGGCGATAGCAGTTGGCAGACCACCGGCGGCTTTACTTTGGGTGAAATGCACATCGGTGGCCGCGACGCCTATGCCAACCGCACCATGCGCATCCGGCTCAAGAACGAAAATATGGTCGCGTGGCTCGATGGCGATGTGCTGGCGACCATCCCCGAGCTGATTTGCCTGTTCGACCGCAGCACCGGAAAGCCCGTCACCAATCCCCATTATCACCGGGGGCAAGATGTGACGGTGGTTGTGCTACCCGCGCCAGAAGCCTTTACCACCCCGCGCGGACTGGCAACATTTGGCCCCGCCTACGCTGGCATTGATGGCCCGTTTGTCCCCTATATCCGCGACTAGCGCACCCGGCGCCCTTGGGCGTAAACCGCTTGCACCGCCGGCGCAGCGCCACGGTGATGCAACCGCACCAGATCGGACCGCTTCCCCGGCGCAATCACACCACGATCGTCCAAACCGACCATGCGTGCCGTGTTCGACGTGACCAGCCGCACCATTTCGTAAAGCGGTCGCTCCAGTTCCTGCGCCACGGTAAACACAGCCTGCAGCAGGCTGCTCGGCACATAATCGCTCGACAGCGCGTCAAGGATGCCGGCTTTCGCCAAATCCATGATGCTCACATTCCCCGAATGACTGCCTCCGCGCACAATATTGGGCGCACCGCCGATGGTCCGCATCCCCTTGCGCCGAGCATGCTGAGCCGCTTCGAGGGAGCAGGGAAACTCGCTGATCCGAATACCTGCATCGGCTCCCTGATCAATATCAGCGATGGTCGTGTCATCATGGGTCGCAAGCACGACGTCTTTTCCGGCAAACAGCGCCAAGACTGCCGTCCAGTTTTGCGGGGCGTAGCGGGAGCCTCTGGCGATGCGTTTGGCGAGCGATTCCTCGATTTCCAAGTCCGTCATGCCATTGCGCGCCATGTACGATTTAAGCGTCGTTGTATCTCTCCACTGCCGCTGTCCCGGCGTGTGGTCCATCAAACTGGCCAGCGCGACGGGATGGCTCTGGGCCAGCGGTTCGAGTGTTTCCAACAAGCGCGGGTCCGACAGCTCGCAGCGGAAATGCAAGTGGTGCTCAATCTTGCACGCCCCCTGCGCCATCGCCTCCGTAACACCCTGAACCATGCCTGCAAACAGCGCGCGCCGGGCGTGGTTGTTGCCGTCGTAATCGCCGATCGACAACGCATCAAAGACCGTCGTAACCCCAGCGCTCGCCATTTCTGCATCATGGGCCAAAACCGCCGCGTGATGGTTGGGCCAGAACACGTTGGGACGTGGTTGAAAGTGCCGCTCGACGTTGTCCGTGTGCAACTCAACCAATCCCGGAATGACAAAATCACCATCACAGTCTTCGCCAGCGACCCCAGACGGTCCGCTGCTGATGTCGAGGATTCCCGACGCATCGAACCGGATCGAACCGAGCCGAATTTCATCGTGTAGGACGATTTGAGCGTTCTTGAGAATGGTTTCAGTCGTCAACGGTCGAATAACCTTGTCGTGGCGCGGAGAGACAGTCATGCGGTCGGCCTGTGACCACAATGAGATCAAAGCATGCCGAAACCGTCAGCGAAAGGCCTCAGTACTTTCCCTTTTGCTCGGATCCGGCATAGAGAATATCGGCCAGTTTTTGATTGGCGTCGATCCGCAAAGCAACGGCAGCATCGGTCATCGCTTCTTGGACCCGAGGGGCTTCCAGATGATGCTTGGGTCCATCCGTGCCGCGCGCATGCTGG
>Ga0206123_10003026_pt1 | contig 14127 bp, 11 predicted proteins | sample Helgoland_Spring_2_FD_160086 | JGI IMG/M metagenome (GOLD analysis project Ga0206123, IMG submission 160086) | Pelagic subsurface seawater microbial communities from Kabeltonne, Helgoland, North Sea - Helgoland_Spring_Bloom_20160316_1 | ecosystem: Environmental > Aquatic > Marine > Epipelagic ...
TAGGTTCGTTCAACCAGTTATTGCTACCCCCTGCACCTGACGCTGATCCAGATCACTTTGATGTTTATCAAAATTACGAGATAGAAGCTGAGAGTCGAGATGAACTCCAGGCAGCGTTGAAGACTGGAGGCATTGGCACGATAGTCCAATTTGGTGGAAAACCTGTGCACAAATACCCTTTGGGCTTCGATCAATTGTCACTGCCCTTCACGGAGAGCCTGTACAGCAGAATGTTGTTGTTACCTATGCATACGGCTTTGAGCAACGAAGATGTAGAGTACGTAATTGACCGGGTCCAAAATTTTTACAACTGAGGTCTATTATGAGGATGAAAGAGCACAAAAGTGAGCTAGGTAGCCTTGCGATCCCGAGTGAACACACAAATGATCTCGATGTTTCGAGATATGCATCTGGGCATTTGCTCGAGATGTATCGAGATATGGTCAGAATACGCCGATTGGAAGAAGCGGTGGCGGAATTGGATATTGCTGGTGAGGCGAAGTGTCCGTGCCATTTGTGCATTGGACAGGAGGCAGCAGCTGTGGGAGTTGCTCGACATTTGAACGAAGGTGACCGAGCATTTGGGGCTCACAGATCACACTCACATTTTCTTGCGATGGGTGGTACAACAGATTCTATCTTGTGTGAAATTCTTGGAAAGGCATCTGGTTGCTCTAAAGGTATGGGTGGTTCGATGCATTTATTTGGTCAAGAATTTGGTTTTTATGGATCTGTACCAATTGTTGCGGGAACAATTCCTTTGGCAGTTGGCGCAGCGCTTGCTGCAAAGATGGATGGTAATGGTGCAATCGCTGTTGCTTTTTTTGGAGATGGAGCGAGTGAAGAGGGTGTGCTGCATGAATCCCTGAATTTAGCTTCACAATACCAATTGCCGATTTTATTCGTGTGTGAGAATAATCTATATTCAAGCCATTTGGATATAGCACAACGGCAACCTTCAGATACGATCGCAAGGTTTGCTCGAGCCCATAAGGTTATGGCAGAAGTGATTGATGGTAATGATGTCCTTAAAGTTAGTGAAACAACAGACGACATGGTGTCCAAACTCCGAGGAGGGGAGGGACCGGGTTTTCTCGAGGCGATTACTTATCGTTGGCGAGGTCATGTTGGACCTGACGAGAATATTGATGTTGGGGTTCGAAGGAAGGCCTCGGATATTGTTGCATGGAAAAAGCGTGACCCTATAGCGCGTTTACGCCAAGGCATGTTAACTCAGAGTGCAGAGCTTTTAGATCAATTAAACGAAATAGACAAAAGCATTGCGAAAGAGATTCAGGACAGTATAGGGATTGCTCGGAACGCGGACTACCCGGAGTTAGCTCAAAATTTGTCGACCGTGTACTCTGCCGGAGGCAGCAATGAGTAGAATTGATTATGGAGAAGCAATCCTGGAAGGATTTGAGTACTTACTTGGTAACCACCCGGAAGTATTTGTGATGGGACAAGGATTGTGGAGTCCCTGGTATGTCGGGAACAGCATGACGGATCTGGACAAAAAGTTCGGTAAAGAACGAGTTATCGATACACCTGTTTCTGAATTGGCATGTACTGGTGCTGCGGTAGGAGCCTCACTTTGTGGATACAAACCTGTGGTTGTTCATCCTCGATTGGATTTTATGTTGTATGCGATGGACCCAATTATTAACCAGGCAGCAAAGTGGTCGCATATGTTGGGCGGTCAGGCTAACCCTTCTGTTACGGTCAGAGGGATCATAAATCGAGGCGGAGAACAGGGGGCTCAACATTCACAAGCGACGCATGCCTGGTTTGCACATGTTCCTGGTCTAAGAGTTGTCATGCCAGCAAGTGTAGCGGACGCTAGAGACCTTCTCATAGCAAGCGTTTTGTCTGAAGATCCTGTCATGTATATCGATGATAGGTGGCTCTATGATCAAACTGATGAGTTACCCCCCGTACAAGCGATGGATTTGAGAAATGAAGGCCCCTCAATAACTAACACCGGTACAGATATTACTCTGGTTGGCGCTAGTTATTCCGCCAGACAATGTCATGATGCAGCAATGGCTCTAGCAGGAGAAGGTATATCTTGTGAGGTCATAGATATGCGAGTAATTAATCCTCTGGACTGCTCACTTATAACAAAATCTGTCGAAAAAACTGGTCGGCTTTGTGTCGTAGATGGTGGTTGGTCAACATGCGGATTGGCAGGTGAAATTATCGCTTCAGTCGCGGAGGAAATAGAGCCCGGTTTGATGAAAACTAGACCCAAACGTCACACGCTACCAGATTCTCCTGCACCAACTAGTAAACCTTTGGAAGATGCCTACTACCTAACGACAGAGAGCCTTATTTCCAGCGTTAGGGGAATGCTAGATAAATGATTAAGAGAATTTTTGACATTGTTGTTTCTTTTTTTGGTTTATTGCTCGCGTCCCCAATATTGTTACCTGTAATGTTCTTAGTGTGGCTTCAAGATAAGCACTCACCTTTCTACATTGCTCCGCGTGTTGGGAAGAATGAAAAACTGTATCATATGGTGAAATTGAGATCGATGGTACTTAATGCTGACAGTAGTGGAGTTGATTCGACGTCAGCAAACGATTCACGTATCACCCCTGTTGGACAATTTATTCGTAGTTACAAATTAGACGAGCTGACTCAGCTTTGGAATGTACTGTTAGGTGATATGAGCATGGTTGGTCCTCGACCAAATGTGAAGCGTGAGACAGACCTTTACACTCACGAAGAAAAGAAGTTGCTTACTGTTCGCCCAGGAATTACAGATCTATCGTCCATTGTGTTTAGTGATGAGGGTGAAATTTTGGCTGACAAGGAGGACCCGGATTTAGCTTATAATCAATTAATCCGACCTTGGAAAAGCCGTTTGTCGTTAGTTTATGTTGAGCACAGTTCGATTTTGCTGGATATTCAACTTATATTTTTGACTGTTATTGCCATTGTCAATAAGCCGAGGGCTCTTGAGTTTATCAATGCGATACTATTGAGATTTGATTCGCCAAACGACATCATTGAAGTTGCCATGAGGCGGAAGGAACTAGAACCTAGCATACCTCCAGGTGCAGACAAAATTGTTTCATCTCGTACTTAGTTACTTAGGCCTACAAGGTCTATATTTTAACGTAGTCGGCATCAGATGAGGCTTTTCGTAGCTGTTGATGATTTAGTTAAGGTTGCTCCTTCAGATACAAGTACGGAAAGAGTTAATTAAAACACGAGTTTGGCTAGGATAAAGTAGAGCGCCTACATAGATATGTTTGTGTTACCAATTGATTCCTTGATAATTAAAAGGGTTCATAGTCTAGAACTTATTTCTAAGCGATTATTTACGAACAATAGAAACCGCTGCTCCCGCAGCTCCATCTGATATCCAATGCTCGTAGTCTAAAAGTTCAATATCGATCGTGAACTCATTCATGAAATCGGATTGTTCGAATATGGATTTTATCGGATGAGCGAAATAGTGTAGATTTTCTGTCTTGTCGCTTACAGAAATCACCTCAATTAAAAGTAATTTTGATTTAATCTTAGGTAGTGTACGTTGGAAGAAAAGCTTAATCTCATCATAGTTTAAATAAATGAGAGTTGTTCTAGACAGCAGATAGTCGCAATCCCATTCAATTGTATCATCCAGGATACTCTTGCAGATGAAGTCCATGTTTGGCATGTTTTTATATTTCTCTAATGCAGTTTCTATGGCTTGAGTTTGTAGATCAATGCCTGTGAATTTCCATGTTGGTAGCTGGTTTGCAAATTGCCCCAGGGTATAACCATCACTGCATCCGACTTCAATAATATGTTGATCTGGAAGGTTAGTGTCGATATTTTTCTGCAAGAAATCTAAATAGAATGAATCGATTTGACCTTCGTTTTCGAATTTACGAAATTTCCAGAACATTTTTCTTGTTGCTCGAAGAAATAGAAATACTATGGATTTAGAAGTCTTATTTGACGCAAGACTTCTAAAAATTTTCTTAGGTAATGAAATGTTATCTTTTGTTTTCATCGATTTGGGTTCATGAATTTTAATTGGTACATGCTAACGAATCGCCGCACATAAATCGATAAAGTAGGTGTTCGAAATTTCATAAAACGAGAACTTGGCATTTTGATTTGGAGCCATCTTAGCTGAAAGTGACAATTATCGGTTTCTCCAGCTAACTAACAATTGAGATTTTATGTAACAATATTTCCTTTTCTGATTCTATTCACCTTCAAGTATTGTTTTCCTGGAAGTTATTTAATCTCACCATTTCATTATCGGAAGTTAGTCTTGGCTCCAGTATAGAACCTGTAGTTCATGTTAACTCGCTAGAGCGCTAAGGTTACTTGAATTCTCAACTTTGTGGCATATCAGCAATGGAGCACTTACTTGAGAGATTAAAGATACCTGAATTTGTAATTCTCAGCTCTTACGATTTGGGGTCTTACATGACCTCTTTTGACCTCATTCGCCTGGTAACAACAGGGTTGGCAGAGCTTCACTTGGATTCATTTGCTTCAATCTAATGCATGGATAAGTTAAAAGATGAAAACTATATATCCTGCATGCGATAATACCGTCAAATTCAGCTGATGTTTTTACTAGGAAGGGTGATTCGTATTAATAAGAAAGACTTGGTGAATTATGTCTTTATATTTATGTCATCGTGCCTATCTTCACTCGCTAGCTTCCTGGCACTAAAGCTGATCCAGCAACAATATTCGGAATCCGATTTTTCCAACTTTGTACTTATGCTTCGCTATAGTGGATTTGTAGTGCCTACATTGGTACTAGGGATGGGAGTGGCGGTTCCCCTATATCTTGGGTTATTGAGTGATCAGGGTTCTTTAAGGGCCAAACAAATTGTTGGCCAGGCACTAATTTTTATATCGGCAATGCTTGTGCTTTTCATACTTTTTGGTCTTTTTTTTCTTGACCAATTTGATCAGCTTCTATTTGACGGAGGTAGTTTCTTCGTCTACGCCGGAATCTATTTTATTGCCCTTTCATTCTACGGGCTGGCAAGCGCAGTTCTTCGGGGCTTACAGAATTTCAAGTTGGCATCATACATTGAGCTAGTATTAAAAATCCCGGTTACTTTTATTGCTATCGGATTAGTTGCTTCCGTGTCGTCTTTTGTGGTGGTCCTATCGGCTTCCTATATGATCGTATCCTGTGCGGTTCTTCGTGGCAGGGTGAAAGTTGATAGGGTTTTCGATCGTCAACTTTTCAAATATGGTTATTCACGGGTTCTTGGTGACATACTCTACCCCCTGATATTTTCAATGCCAATTCTTGTATCTACAAGCATTGAAGGTCCTCAGTTTGCTGTTAAATTATCGATCTATGTGATGGTGATGAATATATTCATTATTCCAGTCAATCCGATTAGCGTCATGCTTTTACCAAAAATGGGGGAGCTATTCCTGCAAGATGCTTCCAATATCGGATTAAAAATCTTGAGGCTGACATTTGTTGCAATCAGTATTGGTCTCGTAATGTCCTTGAGCTACGTCTTACTTGGCCAATACCTCATCGACTTTTTCTACCCCGGCGCTGATGGGACCCATGGTATGATTGCAGCAGTGCTGTTTTTTAATGTTGTTTTTGTACTTTTTCGAAGTGTTGTTGATGGATTATACAGTAAATCGTACCTGGTCAGTTTCATGTTCGTAGGCTTTGCTGTGGAATGCGCTATATTATTTCTAAAAGCAGAGGCCTGGATCAGTGTTACCTATGCAACAACGTTATCAATAGCCATGGCGATTCTAGTGTTCCAAATTGTAGTACTTCTATATAGTAAGCCAGCGAATATAAAGATAGAAACCTGATGTTACATTTTGCAATTAACACAAGATTGATTGTTTTTCTTTTGATGTTCGCCTATGTCTCCGCAATTAGTATCGAAGCGATTTATAACCATGAACCAATTTCGAGTGAGGCTGCTTCGATTACAGAGGTTGATCAAGAGTACCATCTGGTCATCTTATTCAGTTCGTTTGTATGCCTAATTGCATTTAGTGCTGGGTATAGTTTTAGCTGGCTTAGTAAACTGGAAAAGGTTGTACCTTCCAGAAAAAAGAGGGCAGCATATAAGAGAAGTAACTTTAATTATTTTCTATTGGGCTATTGGGTTTTTCTGGCGGGCATCGGGTGGCTTGTATTTAGGAATGAGTTCTATATATCGTTTTTGTCATACTCTGATAATGTTGAAATAAGTTACAACAATTCAACCTTCTCTTTTTACAAAACAATATTGTATTCATACTCTGCAATTACTGCAGCTCTATTGGTGTACACTCGTTTTTATATACCTGCAATTTTACTTTGCGCATTTCTGTTTTGGATGGGAGTTGAGACTTCTGATAAAGATCCAATTGTCTTAAGCATACTGAGCCTTGGCTCTTCAAATGCATTGTATAATCGTAGGATTAGCCTTGGATTGTTGACATTCATTGCTGCGTCCTTCGTACTATTGTTGTTTTTTTCCAAGGTTTATTCGTTTTACAGAGGAGCTGAAACGGTTCCGAGATCTATAGAGCGTGCCTACGAAGAATTTAGCTTTATGGAGCTAGATGGGTCTGGTCCCTATCTTTCCATCCAGTATGTCATGGCTGATGATGGTCCGCTGGAATATGGTTCAACCTACTTGCGTCAGTTGGTAACACTAGTTCCAAAAATGATTTACAAAGACCGGCCTCCTGATGTCGCTGATTTATTTGCACAAAAGACGCTCACTCACTATTTTGGAGGTAGAGGAGTTGGATATAGCCCTATTGCAGACGCATATACGAATTTTGGCTTTATCGGTCTACCTGTGCAGTTTTTTCTACAAATCCTGTTGTTCAGTTTTGTCTGGTGGGTAACGGCAATGGTTTTAATGAACCTATCGCCGATAAAAAGGACTGAAGTTGTAGTTATTTATCGTGTTATAGGTTTTTATCAGCTACTGCTCTTGCTTCGAAGCCCAAGCCTTTTCTTCATTAAGGCCCAGATATACCTGCTTTTCCCGCTTTTACTGGGAGTATTAATTTGGGCGCTACTACCTAAAAAGAAGAAATTAGTTGCTGGATCGAAACCGATCGCGAATTTATGAAGCGGTTAGAACTCTTCGATATACAGACAGTATTTGTCTAGCAGTTTCCTGAATACTCATTTGCCTTATTTCGTCGGCCAGATTTGTGCCTGACCTGTTCTCCTCGACTCTTAGTGTTTGAATTAGTGACTCCGCCAATTCATCCGGATCGTCGTTACAAACAAAACAATTTTCAGTTCGGTTTGCGATAGTACTTAAATCGCTTACATCAGTTGAAACGAATGGAATATCACATGCCAGTGCTTCTTTCACTGAATTTGGCCACCCTTCATGTGTTGATGTACACAGAACTGCATTACATGCATTAATAAATATAGGCATCTCGTTGTATTTGATATTTGTAGCAACCTTCATTTTCAAGCCTGGGAAAGCCGTTTTCACTTTTAAGACTACTTCTTCAGCTAATGCTGGTTGTTTTACGGGGTTTGTTCGCAATAGTGTGTTGAACAGAATCCATGGCTCGCGACAACCTTTATCGCCAAATAATTTTTCACGACACTCAAACCTATCCATCTTACAGAATAACTCAAAATCGATTGGGTCCGGAATTACATGTATTTCTCTTTGAAAGACTTGAGCTAATTCTTGCTTCATCCGATGTGACATCACAATAATTTCATTGTAACGACCAACTCCAAACTTTGTGGCTGAAGTTGCAATAACCGAATGTGCAGACTCTTTGAGATTCCTACCCTGGTATCTATGCCAATCTGAACCCCTTAGGCTGAGCACTTTTGGCTTATTGAGCAAGGATGTCAAAAGGCCCGTGACGGAACCATATTGGGCATGTACTAAGTCATAATTTGTTGAGACAGCTTTTAATTTTTGATAGATGCTATTGATACGGGTTGGGTTGTATCCATTTGGTATGTGAAACAAGTCTATTTTGACGCCTTCCTGACTCAAGCCATCTAATAAAGTCCACATGAATGGGCCTAAAGCCTTTCTTTCGTCTGGCCAGTTATGGGTCCATAGTATTTTCATCAATTGTCGATTCCAAAATCAGTTCGCTCATTAGTTCATGGTTGTATTCGCGACATTTACAATCACAAGCCGACTCAGATTGTAACATTCTTCATCACTGGCCGTCGTAATTCACCCGCTGCCTGTTAAGAATATGCTTGAACACTTCTTCTTTTATTTTAAATCTTGATGTTGAATCAAGCGGAAGGTGTTTTTTAGAGGTTGTGTCTATCCTGCTTTTTATGGTTTGCTCAAATTACAGTCTGTTCTCTGGAGAGTTTGTTCTCGATAAAACCGCAAAATAGGATTGGTAGCCAGAATACCAACCAGAGCCAGGTAATTTTGGTTATAAATAGTCCGCCATCCACCAACAGTACCGTACAAGAGTACATCATCGCAGAGAGCGCGCAGGCACCAAAAGTGCTAGATGACAATTTGGTAGCAATTTTAATCGCTCGAATTTGGAGGTACGAGAGAAGCGCCAATGCTACAAGTCCACCATAGTAAGTCGTAGAGAGGTAGATGTTGTGAGCATGCTGAGCGATGGTTCCAGTCTGATTTTGGAGAATAGTAGAGTCTGTGATTCCTGCTCCAAAAAAGGGTCTTTGGAAGATAGCATGGAGGTATGAGTCCCAGATAGCGTTGCGATCGCCAATACCTCTAGGTATGTATTCAATCCATGAGGGGCCAATCACTAACCAACCGCAGGCACCACACAATCCTGTGAAAAGTAAATAAATCAGGAACGGAGGCGCATTCAATCTGCAGATTATTGCCATAGTGCCTGCGCTAATTAATCCCGCCGCAGCACCTCGAGAGGTAGTAAAGTATACACCAAGCAGGATACAAGTAAGACCAGCTAACCATAAAATGAAGTGCCTCCACCGTAATTCATAGATCATGTGGCTAAAAGCGAGGGCAGCTGCGAATCCGAGTGACACTCCACCGATTACCGGATTCTTTAGCCGGCCGAATAAGTGAACCCGCCATTGTGCGAGATCACAGTTAGCCTGCCCCCATTCTTTTAATTCGTCAGGGGTTCCAAGACATTTGTTTAGAAAATTGAAGCTGCCCGCTGTAGAAGGAAAAAGACCAGCTTGGCGACCTTTGATGTATTCAAAAATTCCATAGAGTGCAGCGATAGAAGCTGAAATGATTAGAGAAATAATTAGCCATTTGCGGAATTGAGGATAGTTATGATCGCTGGAAATTATCGCTCCAAGAAAAATTAATAAAAGCAACGAATTTGCCCCTGCGGAGAATACTTTTCTAATGCCCGCAGGCGAGATGAACATCGTAGAAATGAATAGGTAGAGTATCAAAAGAGCACTCAGTTTTAGCAATTCCGAGGAGCGATAGTTGGAGATGATCAAATTTAATGTACGCGGGAACAGGCAAATTATGGCTAAAAAATAGGTGATGAGATTATTAGAATGTGAATCGAGGCAGAGATACAACCCGGCTATTGAGGCAATTGAAATTATCGCACTATATTTTAGGCTGTCGAATGGTGGAAAAATAAGCGATTGCAATTTTTGTGTGACGATCATTTTTAGCTATATTCTATTGTTAGATCTTTACTGATAATAAAACTATGCTCAATGTCTATAACTGGCGTGACCGCTTCAGCGGGTTGGGCTATCGCGAGTTTCTTGATATCAAATATTTCCATTAGTATAAGAATATCTGTCCAGATCCCAGTGCTCGGTTGACCTACCATCAATTTCATTTCAAGGTAGCGTAGTGCTCTAGTAAATTAATATATTCTAGATATACAGTTTCAGCAGCGTATTTCTTTAGATATAGTTTTTTCGCATTCTTCGACATGTCATCGGAAATCTTGTCATTGAGTATTTCGAGTACGGCGCTGGCAAATTGGCTCGGGTCTGAAGGGTCGTATGTCAATCCACAGTTCTCAGCTGAAAGAAGGGATTCTGTTTCACCTTTAAGGCTGGACAGGATCGGTAGACCCCGAGCTAGATATTCGATGACCTTATTGGGTACCCCTTGAGGTGCGTCACGTACATACGCGGCTAGCCCAATATTTGAAACTGACATCATGTATTCAAGTGCTGGCTTTTCTACCCAGCCAGTAAAAATAATATTAGGATCTGCTTCAGCAAGCGATTTCCACTTCTCTCCGAAATCCCCGTCACCACACAGGACCAGCTGTACTGGTATATCTGAGTTTTTATTTATTAGCTTTATTCCGAGAATTGCAGGAGTTAAATCATAAGTCCTGCCAAATGTACCTATGAAAAGAGCTATAGGATAATCGGGGTTAACGCCCAACCCCTCACATGTATCAACAGCTTCTTTACTGGCGACCCATTCTGATTCAAGCATCGGGTAAGCCAGGGGAAAAACCTTGTCGTTCTGATGTTTTTTACGGTTTGCATATTGGAGGCCCCAATCCAGATATTTTTCTGAAACAGCAGTTATTGCTTCAGCATGTTTCAATGCGTACTTAGTCTGCCGATATAGGTTGAACAGAACAAGCTTACCTGCCCATTCTAGGAAGGAAGGTAGAATGTCCACGAATATATCTGGCCACAAATCCCTGACATCAATAAGAACAGGAGTTTTGTTTTCTTTGCCGAATTTCACGCAGCTATAGGACAATTCAATTGTTGGAAATGAACACAGAATGACATCTGGTTTTGTCATTCCTGTGATTTTTTTCTCAAAATCTGTAGCAATCTGAACATGATTGATCATACGACTAACCGAAACATTTCTTTTGTAGGATCTTCCCTCTAATAAATGCAGTGTATATCTGTCCCCTAATTCGAAGCTCCCGCTAATTGCTCGGTTCTCTTTTTTAAAATGGTCAAACCTGGAATTGAACCAATGAACTTGATGACCTGCGGCGGATAGCATACTACTCATTATACCTGATCGGTGTAGTCTAACGTTTTCTCCATCAGCTGGGATTGGTTCCCCTACGGTTACTATCCAGATATTCAAGTTTGTGTTGCTCCTTATTTTTGTCTCATAGATTGAAAGTGAGAATCTTATCGCTAGGTAATCCGAGTACCAGCGAGTAACAAATGCGATATTATTTCTTTGGGAACTTATATTCTTTTGAAACCCATTGGGTCACAAAATAATATTACACCCTATTGGCGCTCTTATGTAGATGTCGTTGAAGGTGAGGGTAAATTCTACCGATAGGAAAGCTCAAAAGGTTCGTTCCAAATCGTAGGAAGTGGCCATTCGTTATGACATGATTGTCGTTTCGAGCTTTGCTTTTTGCTGAAAGTGATTTACAGCATATAGAAAATCATAATCCAGAATTTGCATGATAGACAGTAGTGCTACAAAGCTTGTGCGCGCTTCGTATTAAACAATTTTACTAATCAGCTTATGATTAAAACGGTGGTTAGATATCCTGTTCCAAAGCACGTCTAATTTGGGCGATCTATTATTGAATCATGAAGAATTTTGTCTTTATATAGCCACCATCTCTGAAGTACAGGCACGGATCATCGGTTGAAGTTGCCGATTTTCACTTTAAGCTCATTCGGCGGATTCTGGCGATATAGGTCAGGTCCTCGTGCAAAAAAAACATTTCTCATATCATCCATCACCGCAGGCCTATATTGCCAAGACCACAATCCAGATTTGATTTCTGGAAATGCAATTAATTCACCATCATGATCAGACGAGATATGGATGATGCTTTTATTTGTCAGAATCGCAAGGTCATGTTTGGAATTGGTGATTATCCGGACTACCTCATCATCCAAACTCCCTGCGATTGACATAGATTTTAGATCAGGACTTAGCCAAAACAGTTTGCTGCCTTGAGCAAGCAATATCCTGTTGCTAGCGTGATGAAATTTGAATTTTGACGTAGGTGTAATATCCACGCTTTTAGAGAGAATGCTAAAGTCGCCCGCTGTAAGTCGTGCTAGTTGGTGGCCAGTAGGACTTTCAATTAGCATTAGTAGATTTCCAGTAGGATCGAGATCGAACTGATCATACTGGGTAGCGAAATTTGGTACCCTATGGTCCTTGGTGTTGAATGTTTTTACCGTTTGAGTGTCTACGTCGAGGATAGCCAGAGCTTGAACGGGAGTTCCGCTATAGCTCGAGTAACTTGTAAAGTAGATTTTTCGGTTCTGTGCATCGATTGCGCTACCGTAAGAAATTTGTTGGTTGTAATTTCCTAATGGTCCAAAGTTTCGTGGGTTTGAACTGTTCGTTTTACCTGGGTTCCAGGGAGCAGATGGGTTATAGATTCCGATGGTAGAATTGATATATGCAACAAAATAAATGTTATTCTCAAAATTTAGCATGTTGTGTAATTCACCAATCGACCCAGGAATCGACCAGCCTAGATTGATAGTTTTTCCAGATTTTAATTGAGTTTGGAACATGTCTAGAGTTTGCATGCCACCTCCAAATATTTTTTCACCGACATCATCGACTACAAGTCCGATGATGTCGGCAGGTGACGCATTTCGGTGATCGACATGATTAATTTGTGTATGAGTTTCGCCATCGGATGTCATCATGACTGTGACAATTTGCTTATTCTCCGCCTTCCAACCTATCAATTTTGATTGTTTGCTAATTCCTAGCCATTGCACGCCAGATTCTTTGGGTATTTTCCAATCTGTTGTGAGGATTTCCTTCTTCCTGCCATCCACGAGAAATACATTTCTCGATATTTTGTGCATATAGTAAATTGAATTGCCTTGTCGTCTATTGCGGCCGACAAAAATGGGGGTCAAATTCTTATATGTCTCAGGTAGTTCCACGGTTTCAATAAACTTTAGGTTCTCACGGTTTACGCGTATAAAAGTGTGGGTCGTTTCATCCGTCTGCACTTGTTCCCATTCAAACAGTGAGATGGTACTAGGGGACAAGTCAACGACCATACTTTCAGGTTCTGTTTTTCCCCACTCAAACCAATTATGGGGAGTATGATCTGGGTAGTTTGGGATGTGTGCCTTCTCGACTAATTTTGATGATGGGGAGTACCAAAATGGCTGATAATCATCTCCGAAAGTGCGAAAAAACCATACTCGTCCAGACGGGTCGACACTTTCAACACCCCCAAATGAACCTGTCGTCATGGATGGCTCAAGAGTTACTCGGTGTTCTTCTTCTGTATGGCTATTGTATCCAACGAGCCATTCAGAGATACCGTGACTTTTAGGTTGACTCGAGATACTCCATACGGTGCCATCTAGACCACATCCGATTTGTTGTGTCCATCCGTATTCTGTTTCCGGGGAAAAATCTACAACCTTGGTGAGGTGAGAAGGAGAGCTAGTGTCCTCAAATTTGTAAAGTTGAGGATAAAGGGATGCGCCGAGCCAAGTTAGATCTTGTGTTGGCTCATGGCAGATAGAACGGAGTTCCACTGATCGAAAAAACGGGAGCGAATTAGTTACGGTGAATGAATCGAGTGAGACTTCAACCAGGAACCCTTGCGAATTTTCATACTCATATTTTTCCAAAGTTGAAAAATAGAGTGATTGTTGTTTTTGGTCACCTAAACTGCGGCCAAGGAAAGAAACTCGGGAAAGGCTGTAATGGAGCGGTTTCTCCGCTACTAATTTTAGTTGGTTAGAATCAGCGGACCTTATAGGGTATATTTCGTCCGATCCATGAGCGTATCCACCCAGTGAAAAAAGGATGACCAGGATGTAGATTTTGATTACTCTGAAATAAGGATAAGTGGAGCACGATATCGCCTGATCACAGTATTTGGTGTTTAGGTATTGATATTTCATTGTAGGCGGTTTGGGTATGTCGAGTTATTCACTGAATAGACCTGTGCAGGTTTGGTTTGTGTTCAATACTTCATTCGATCAATGAACTAATTGAAACTAAATAGTTGTTGGATTCCAAATCCGGGGCAATGCTTTCAATCTATTTAGTCAAGCAGCTTGTTGCTTCATTATATACACGATTCAATGTTTGATTTTAGGCTTCTCGTTCATTGAATTCGAAAAGTGAAGTAATGTTTCAGCTTATATTCTGAGACCCTATCCTTGCATGATCACAGTGATTTTATTCAGGCTTAACCTGCAAGCAAAACTCTTGTAAGTGAACAGTTTTTTCTGGTCGC
>Ga0206123_10003029_pt1 | contig 14111 bp, 11 predicted proteins | sample Helgoland_Spring_2_FD_160086 | JGI IMG/M metagenome (GOLD analysis project Ga0206123, IMG submission 160086) | Pelagic subsurface seawater microbial communities from Kabeltonne, Helgoland, North Sea - Helgoland_Spring_Bloom_20160316_1 | ecosystem: Environmental > Aquatic > Marine > Epipelagic ...
ATTGGCACCGATTGATCCACTAGAAAAGTGTGCACTGGAGCCCATGAACCAAAGCATTGGCATCGAAAACAGGGTATTTGTTCGAGACGCCAGGGCTGCCTTGGGCGCGGCCGCCGCTGCAGCAGGGTCCGCCTCTCCACCACCGGCGACCGATTGGTTCGATGCAATCAAGATTCGCTGATTGGGCCAAATAATTAGCCACACATTCAAAAACATCAGCGTGCCCAAAACCGCGCCAACGGTGATATCAGCAGTCAAGCCCGCACCCCGAATTCCTAACATCACCACGCCTGTCAGGAACGTGAACATCGCTCCCCACCGGAACCACCACAATGCCCGCGGTACTAATTTAGAGAACGCATCGACCCGAGCATCGCCATTGGCCTCTTTAAAATATTCCGTTTGCACAAAATTGAAATAGTACAGTAAACCGATCCAAGTAATACCGGCTAAAAAGTGAGCCCACTTTGCCAGGTAATCGATAAATAAGATTCCCATGTTATTCCCCAAAAGCGTTGAAAAATGCAGCATAACGAAACGTGCAGCAGCTATCTATAACATTCTTCAGCTGACTCGGTCGCACAGAGATAATTGTGTCAGCACAAAAAAAAACCCGGCACCAGGCCGGGTTTTTTAAGGACAGGGCCGTGGGGCTACATCATGCCGCCCATGCCACCCATACCGCCCATATCAGGCATGCCACCAGCGGCAGGTGCCGCGTCTTGAGGCAGTTCACTGACCATACATTCCGTCGTGATCATCAAACCTGCTACGGATGCTGCCGCCTGCAGCGCTGTGCGCGTGACTTTGGCTGGATCCAGGATTCCCATCTGCAGCATATCGCCATACTCACCTGTCGCGGCGTTGTACCCTTGATTACCTTCAAGCGAAGATACTTTATCAAGGACCACAGCACCTTCAGCGCCAGCATTCTTTGCGATTTGACGCAAAGGCGCGCTCATCGAACGAGTGGCTATAGAAATACCCACCGTTTGGTCTTCGTTATCACCGACAACCGCCTCAGCAGCAGCAATGGCGCGTACCAGAGTTACGCCACCACCTGGCACTACTCCTTCTTCGACCGCTGCACGCGTAGAATGCAACGCGTCTTCAACGCGAGCCTTCTTCTCTTTCATTTCAACTTCGGTCGGCGCGCCCACTTTGATCACAGCAACACCGCCAGCCAGTTTAGCCAAACGCTCTTGTAGCTTTTCGCGATCGTAATCTGAAGACGTGTCTTCGATCTCTTGGCGAATTTGCTTGATACGAGACTCAATGTCGGAGCGCTCACCGGTACCATCAACAATCGTGGTATTTTCCTTCGTAGAAGAAACCCGCTTTGCTGTGCCTAAGTCATCTAGCGTAGCCCCTTCCAAAGTCAGACCCACTTCCTCAGAGATCACGGTGCCACCTGTCAGGATTGCGATGTCCTGCAACATGGCTTTACGGCGATCACCAAAGCCCGGCGCTTTTGTCGCCGCTACTTTGACGATACCGCGCATGTTATTCACAACCAATGTGGCCAGTGCTTCACCTTCGATATCTTCTGCAATTACCATTAGCGGCTTACCAGCCTTGGCAACATTTTCCAATACGGGCAGTAAATCTCGGATATTAGAGATCTTCTTATCACATAGTAAAATGTAGGGATCTTCCAACTCAGCGGCCATGGAGTCTTGATTATTGATGAAATAAGGTGACAAATAACCGCGATCGAACTGCATGCCTTCAACCACGTCCAGCTCGTTTTCTAAGCCGGAACCCTCTTCAACAGTAATCACCCCTTCTTTCCCAACCTTGTCCATCGCTTCAGCAATAATGTCGCCTACCGCGTGGTCACTATTCGCCGAGATCGTGCCCACCTGAGCAATCGCTTTGGAGTCTTCACAAGGCGTGGCCATGCCTTTGATCGCCTGCACTGCGCCGGCAACAGCCTTGTCAATGCCTCGCTTTAGGTCCATGGGATTCATGCCTGCGGCAACGGCTTTAAGGCCCTCTTGCAGGATAGACTGGGCAAGCACGGTTGCGGTTGTTGTACCGTCCCCCGCCTCGTCGGAAGTCTGGCTGGCCACTTCTTTGACCATTTGGGCACCCATGTTCTCGAACTTATTTTCAAGCTCGATTTCTTTGGCCACAGAAACACCGTCTTTCGTTACCGTTGGGGCACCAAAGGACTTGTCTAAGACCACATTACGGCCTTTGGGTCCCAAGGTTACTTTTACGGCATTCGCTAGGGTGTTAACGCCATCCAGCATTTGGCTGCGGGCGTCATCCCCGAATCTTACATCTTTAGCGCTCATCGCTTTAATTCCTCAAATATTTAAATGGGTTTGACAGGACTAACCTTCCAAAACTCCAAAAATCTCACTTTCGCTCAAAATAAGCAGCTCTTCGCCGTCTATCTTGACCGTGCTACCCGCGTACTGACCGAACAGAACTTTGTCACCAACGCTGACGTCTAACGTACGTACGTCACCATTGTCGTTCGCTTTGCCAGGACCGGCGGCTAGGATCTCTCCTTGGGAAGGTTTTTCCGTCGCAGAATCAGGCAGAAAGATGCCGCCCGCGCTGGTGGTTTCCTCTTCCAACCGACGCACGACAACGCGGTCGTGTAAAGGCCGAATATTCATTACTAGTTATCTCCCATTGCTCCAAATTTTGGATCATCAATACCCCTGAGGGGCGTGAACTTTGTTTTAGCACTCTCTAACTGAGACTGCTAAAGGACAAGGAGGGCTATAATATGGGCGCGCCGTCGGGATTCAAGGGTTTGCGAAAATTTATTTGCGCAAAACCTGCGTTTGGAAGGTTGAACAGTCACAGGCGTTATTTTTTTTGCTCGAAGTCTCCCTCCAGAGTCACCGGGCCAGAGTTCGATGCACCGCCAGCTTGGACCTGCACTGTTTTCAACAATTGACGGGCAATCCAACCCCGGGACGCCGGCGCTAACAGAATAAAACCCACCGTATCTGTCATAAAACCGGGCGTCACCATCAGCGCGCCCGCAACCGCCAGCAATATTCCTTCCGCCATTTCTGCTGCAGGCATCTCACCTGAGTTCATTCGCGTTAGCCCGCGTGCTAGCGTAGAAAGCCCCTGGCGCTTGAGCAGTGCCAGCCCGATCACTGCGGTTAACATTACCAGCAGTACCGTTGGCCAAGTGTCTATCACACCAGCCACCTCTATCAGCAGATACATCTCGGCAATAGGGGTAAGGAAAAAAACCAATAACCAGGGCATGCAGACTCACATTCTTTAGCGCAACCGCCAATGTGCGGCCAACAACCAACAACGTCAACCCCAGCAGCACCATCTGGCTTTAAAGTTCTACAACGCAGGCCTAATCGGAGGGCAAGGCTAACTGCACGCGACGCCCGACTAACCAAACCAAAACCAACACTGGCAGGCCCAGCACGGCAGCCACCACAAAAAAGTTAATGTAGCCAAACTGATCCACCACCGTGCCCGAATATCCACCCAGCACTTTGGGAAGCAAGGTCATCAACGAACTGAAAATAGCGTACTGAACCGCTGTAAATTTAATATTCGTTAGACTCGACAAAAAAGCGATAAACGCCGCGCTTGCCAAACCGGCTGTCAGATTATCTGCCGAAATCACCCAGTAGAGCAGGCGTTCATCATTACCCACCACCGCTAATGCAATAAAACAAAGATTGGTGACCACAGTCAAAAGTGCGCCTAAAAACAAAATTTTGACGACACCGTATCTCAAGGCCATTAGCCCACCGAGAAATCCCCCGATCAGCGTCATACCCAAACCAAACGTTTTGACAACCGTAGCGATTTGTACTTTAGAAAAACCAAGGTCTTGGTAAAATACGTTCGCAATAACACCCAGAACAATATCCGAAATGCGATACATACCCACCAACATCAGAAGCAGCAAAGCAACATTCGTGCCGTAGCGCCGAAAAAATTCGCGCACCGGTTCAACGTAGAGCTCCAACACTAATGCACGGTTTACAAGCTTACTGCGTAGCATCAACGTAGCCGCCCCAACCGCTGCAGCCAAAGACACCATCAATCTGATGCCCTCCAGCGACGCGGCAGCTATGACCGGGCTCCCCAAAACATTGGCGGCGGCGCTTTGAAAGGGGATTAAGCTGCGACCCACCTGAAAAAATATCACCATGAATATCGTAACAACCACGGCAAAAAGCGCCATGAAGCCCAAATAATCTTTATTCGATCTGGCAGTTGTCTGCGCAATCTGCCCCAACGGCTCGCGAATAATCAACACCGTGATGACACCCACTAACATCAACGCAGCCATGCAAACATAAGTCAATCGCCAGGCTGCATAACTGTAGGCGCCGTTATCGGAACCAAAATAACTGGCCAAATAAAGCGCTCCCGCACCAGCCAACAACATGCCCACTCGGTACCCGGCAATATAAGTAGAGGACATGAGCGCCTGCAAATCCTGTCCGGCTGATTCAATGCGATAGGCATCAATCACAATATCTTGAGTCGCAGATGAAAAACCCAACATAACCGCAGCAATCGCCATGTAGGTTAATTGATAGCTGCCCGCCTGGGGGTCGGTGAGTGCCATGCCAATGATTGCCAGCATAATGCTGAGCTGTGCAACCAACATCCAGGCGCGCCGGCGTCCGAACCAATTCGTCAGAAACGGCACCGGCAGGCGATCAATCAACGGAGCCCAAATGAATTTGAACGAATACCCCAGCGCAGCCCAACTGAAATAGGTTACCGCCGCGCGTTCAACCCCCGCCTCCCGCAGCCACAGGGACAACGATGAAAAAATTAACAACAACGGCAGGCCCCCAGAAAGCCCCAGGAAGAACATCGTCACCACACGCGGATGCGACAAAGCGGTCAGCGCCCCTCGCCAGTCCGACCGAACCTGCACTGCGGATGCTGAATCGTTAACCAAAGACGCTAATCTCTAAAATTATCAAACTGCAGAGGTGTATCCAGCTCAGCTTCGCGAAGCATGGACATGACTTGCTGCAACTCGTCTCGTTTTTTGCCCTGTATACGAACTTTTTCACCGTTGATTTGGGCTTGGACCTTTAATTTTGATTCTTTTGTCAACTTGGTGATAGTTTTTGCCGTATCCCGATCAATTCCCTGCCGCAGACTAAAGGATTTACGCTTCACCTTGCCCGCGCCCTCGACGACACCGGGGTGCAAAACTCGAGCATCTACTTTTCGCGCAGTCAGTTTATCTCGCAAGATGCTTTCCACTTGATTAATTTGAAACTCTTCCGGCGCGGTAATGAGAATATTCTCATCCTGCAGCTCCACGTTGGCATCCACGTTTTTAAAATCAAATCTAGTGCCAACTTCACGCAGCGCCTGATCTACAGCATTTGTAATTTCATGCATCTCTACTTCAGAAACAATATCAAACGATGGCATATGCCCCCCTATTTTTTGTTGGTCTATCGCATTTATACCGTGATGTCACATCGTGGGCTCGCATAACTGAGCCCCGTCCGGGCAGTGCGTCACCAACCGCACAATACAGGTCAACAAAGAACATGCCAATCTCACTGTTGAATCAGGCTACCCCCAATCTTGCCAGCGATCTTGGTTGCACAACACAAGAAATAAACACCCTCGGCTGGAGTTTTGTTAAGCTCTGCCGGAGCAATACCGGCGTCAAATCCAAGGGCACAAGTTGACAGAAAAAAAACGTATCAGTCAGGTCACCACAAAAACGGGCGACCGCGGGAATACCAAACTCGCAACGGGCCGCACCATCAGTAAAAGTTCCCCACTTGTCCAAGCCATCGGCAGCGTTGACGAACTTAACAGCCACATCGGCATGCTGAGTTGTCTCATCGCAGATCGCATTACGGGCGGCTCGCAGCAAGGAAGCTCCCATCAAACGATCCAAACAACGCTCACAGATATTCAACAAGCGCTGTTTGATATCGGCGCTGTATTTGCGATGGAGGGTCAATTCACCCCGCCAGCGACCCAAGGCTTGGAGCAAATCACAGCGACCATAAACGCTGACCTGCCCCCGCTGACCGAATTTGTGATTCCGGGAGGGGGTATTTCGGCTGCGCAAAGCCACATTTGCCGTACCGTCTGCCGACGCGCTGAAAGCGACGTCTGGCGCCTGATTGAGGGGCTTGGTGATAGCCTCGGGACCTCCTCCACTGACGCTTTGATCGGGACAGCTCAATACCTCAATCGATTGAGCGACTACTTATTTGTGCTGGCCAGGCAAATCACCCAGACACCGGAATCGCAGTGGCAGGGACCCAAATAACCGCTACAGCTAAAGCGCTAACCGGCGAATATCACCCAGCAGCGCCGTGAGCATCACCATAAATCGACCTCCGTCAGCGCCATTGACCACTCTATGATCGTAAGAGAGCGACAGCGGGAGTATCTTTCTTGGTTGAAACTGAGCGCCGTCCCAAACAGGTTGGGTCGCCAGCTTAGAGACCCCCAAAATCGCCACCTCCGGCGCATTAACTATTGGCGTAAAACCAGTTCCCCCAAGCGCGCCAAGGCTGGAAATGCTGAACGTCCCACCCTGCAGCTCATCGATGGCTAGCTTCTTTTCCCGAGCTCGAGCAGATAAGTCGGCTATCTCTGCCGATAACTCCCAAATAGATTTCTGATCTGCGTTTCTTATCACCGGCACCACAAGACCCTCTGGCGTATCTACCGCCATCCCAATATTGTAGTAATGCTTTAGGATTAACTGTTGCTGAGACTCATGCAGCGAGGCATTAAACATGGGATAGGCTTTCAACACACAACAACAAGCTTTTACCATAAAGGCTAAAGGCGTCACCTTGACGCCTTTGTGTTCAGCTTCCGCTTTCAGCGTGCGACGGAATGTCTCTAAATCCGTAATGTCCGCCTCATCATGCTGCGTGACATGCGGCAAATTGACCCAACTGCGATGCAGGTTAACCGCACCAAGCCGCTGAATGCGCGTTAGGTCACGGCTTTGTGTTGGTCCAAATTTGGCATAATCTACAACGGCGACTTGGGGCAACCCACCGCCAGCAGGCACCGCGCCGGCTGTCTCACTGCCGAATCGAGTCTTTACGTAAAGCTTGACATCATCTTTGGTAATTCGGTCACGACTTCCCGTGCCCATCACAAGTGCCAAATCAACCCCCAGTTCTCGCGCCAAACGCCGCACTGCAGGCCCTGCATAGACCTTCGTCGCAGCAGATATCGTCAGCTCTGCGCCGACTTTCAGCGCTCGGGCATCATCGTTCGGCAAGGGTATATCCGGCGCTTGCGCAGGCTCTGCATCATCGTGCGTCGACCCATTGCCAGCAGGCCCATCCCCCGTTACAACCTCACGAACGGTCTGAGACGGCAATACATCCAGCAGAATCGGCGGTTCTGCGTCCTTCGTCTCGTCGTTTACGGTCAGCGTTGCGATACATTGACCTTCAGAAATTTGATCACCAACCACAATCTGCAAAGCGGCCAACACACCCGCAGACGGCGCCGGTATTTCCATTGAAGCCTTATCCGACTCGACCACAATAATGGTGTCATTTGCTTCCAGCATATCTCCAACGGCGACACATACTTCAATGACCTCGACTTCGTCTATGTCTCCAATATTGGGGAGGATAATGTCCATCGTATCTCCTAACTTACACGCGGATTGGATTTATCCGCATCAATACCAAGGCGTTCTCGGGCCTCATCTACCTGCTGGGCAGGAATTATTTGAGCTTGTGCCAGTTTAGCCAGGGCCGCCAATGTAATAAAACTGCGATCTACCTCAAAAAAACGTCTCAATTTTTCACGCGTATCGCTGCGGCCAAATCCATCGGTGCCCAATACATGATAGGGCGCTGAAATGCTGCCGCGCAGTTGCTCGGGCAATGTTTTGACGTAATCAGAAGCCGCAATAACGGGCACATCGCCTGCCAAACACTGCGCAACATGGCTGGATCGCGGCGCCTCGTTGGGGTTGAGCATATTCCATCGTTCAACATCCTGAATATCACGAGCCAATTCTGTGAAGCTAGTTATGCTCCAGACTTCCGCGGTTACGCCATAATCCGCGGCTAGCATTTGCGCTGCAGCTTCAACTTCGCGCAATATTGTGCCGCTACCGAGCAACCTCACTTTCTTCGCAGATTCGTCACCATAGGCACGCAATTTATACATTCCTTTGATAATCCCTGGGCCTGCACCTTCAGGCATCTCAGGGTGAGCATAATTTTCATTCATCACCGTAATGTAAAAATAGACCTGCTCGTGCTGCACAAACATCCGCTGCATACCTTCGTGCACGATCACCGCCAACTCGTAGTTATAACACGGGTCATAACTGACACAATTAGGGATCGTAGAGGCCAATACATGGCTGTGTCCGTCTTGATGCTGTAATCCTTCCCCGTTAAGGGTCGTACGCCCAGAAGTTCCCCCTATTAGAAAACCGCGGGCCTGCAGATCACCAGCCGCCCAAGCCAGATCACCCACGCGCTGAAAACCAAACATCGAGTAGTAGATGTAAAAGGGAATCAAGGTAAACGCGTGGGTACTGTATGACGTCGCCGCAGATACCCAGGCCGCCATCGCGCCGGCCTCATTGATCCCTTCTTCCATCACTTGACCGGTTTTAGACTCGACGTAGGAGCTCAGCTCAGCTGAATCTTCGGGCTCGTATAACTGCCCTACCGATGAGTAAATACCCAACTGCCTAAACATCCCCTCCATGCCAAAGGTGCGCGCCTCATCCGGCACGATGGGCACAATGCGTTTTCCGATTTGTTTGTCTCGCACCAAAGACGCCAAAATTCTCACGAAGGCCATAGTGGTGCTGATTTTGCGCTTGCCACTGCCTTTAAGATGGGCCTCAAATACGCTCAAATCTGGAATAGTTAGCTGGTTTGGATCTTTGATTCGCCGCGGTATCGCACCGCCCAAGGCGGCCCGCTTGCGACGGTAGTAAACCATCTCGGGAGAGTCCTGTGGCGGACGAAAGTAAGGCACCTCTTCCAAGGCTTTATCACTCAGCGGAACATCAAAGCGATCACGGAAGTATTTCAGCTCTTCTAAATTGAGCTTCTTCACGGAATGCGTGTCATTTTCCGACTCGCCGGCATCCCCCATGCCATAACCTTTAATGGTTTTTGCAAGAATCACCGTGGGTTGGCCTTTATGCTGCGTAGCTGCATGGTAGGCCGCATACACTTTATAAGGGTCGTGACCACCTCGATTCAGTCGGTAGATATCATCGTCAGAAAGGTTTTCCACCATCTTCACCAAATCTTCATCGTGGCTAAACATCTTTTCGCGAACGTATCCTCCACCTTTCGCTTTAAAGTTCTGATACTCGCCGTCCACTGTTTCATTCATTATCTGCTGCAGCAGACCGCGCTCATCTTTGGCAAATAAGGGATCCCATAGCCGCCCCCAAACCACTTTTAAAACATTCCATCCAGCTCCGCGGAAATAGCCTTCGAGTTCCTGAATAATCTTACCGTTGCCTCTAACCGGGCCATCTAGCCGCTGCAAATTGCAGTTAACAACAAAGATTAGATTGTCCAACCCCTCTCTGCCCGCCAAAGCCAGAGCCCCAAGAGATTCAGGCTCATCGGTCTCACCGTCGCCGATAAATGCCCAGACTTTGCGATCGCCCATTTCAACCAGGCCGCGACTGTCTAAATATTTCATCATATGCGCTTGATATATGGCCTGCAGCGGCCCCAAACCCATAGAGACTGTTGGGAACTGCCAATAATCCGGCATCAGCCACGGATGCGGATAAGACGACAATCCCTCACCATCAACCTCACGTCGAAAGTTATCCAGCTGAGCCTCGTCAAGTCTGCCTTCTAAGTAAGAACGCGCATAAATTCCCGGTGCGGAGTGACCTTGAAAATAAATTAGATCTCCGGGGTTATCGCCGTTGGGGCCACGAAAGAAATAGTTAAATCCCACATCATAGAGCGTAGCTGATGATGCAAAACTGGAAATATGTCCGCCCAGCTCTCCTGGGCGATTGTTGGCGCGAACCACCATTGCCAGCGCGTTCCAACGAATCAGGCTGCGAATTCGGCGCTCCATAAACAGATCACCGGGCATAAAGGCTTCTTTAGCAGACGGAATGGTATTGCGATAGGCTGTATTGACCGTGTAGGGCAAACTCGCGCCAGTTTTGGTCAGACGCGCAGATAAACGCTCCAACAAAAAATTAGCCCGACCGACGCCCTCGTTTTCAAGAATGTACTCTAAAGAGGCCAACCATTCTTTTGTCTCTTCAGCGTTTGAATCTTTCGGTCCCAAATTAGACATGTCTTCTCTTGCAGTGTGGTTTGTTTGTTCATGGCGCTGGGTAAAACACAGTGAGCCCCGCCATTGGTGCGAATCAACGGCGATAAAGCGCTGCTAAGACGCCAGACCAATTAAAATGGGGGCCTGGATCAAATTTTCGCTCAGGCGCAATCTCGTTGTGGCCGACAATGGCACTTGCGTTGATGCGCGGGTATCTTCTCATCAGTGCGGCAAGCACATCAAGCAACACCTCGTATTGCACAGCGCTGTAGGCACTTGCCACCGCCCCTTCCAGTTCAATCCCAATGGAAAAGCCATTACATCCATTGCGTCCTCGCCAACTCGACTGTCCGGCGTGCCATGCGCGCCGGTTGAAGGCAACAAACTGGGTAAGCTCACCGCCGCGCTCTATGAGCAAATGTGGGGCGACCCTGACCCCCTCCAGGTCAGCAAACTCGGGCGCTTCAGAGCCATCCAATCCATCGCAAAACAGCGCCTGCGGATAACCGGTACCAAATTCACCCTCAGGCAGAGAAATACAATGAATCACAACCAGTTCTGGCACCGCCCAATCTGGTCGGTGATCGCAATGCGGGCTAGGTTGCCAAGTTGCAGGCCGCAAACGATGATTTCTATCTACATCCATGCGCTACAATACCCTATTCAGAAAATGTCTATAACGCATACAATTGTCCGCCTTTGGCCTCAACAACACCACCGAGACTTGACCAATTTATGATTGATCCAATTACTCTTCAAACAGCGGTTCGAAAAAATGTCACCGACGCGCTCGCCGAGGATATCGGCACTGGTGATTTATCTGCATCACTTATTCCCGCGAGCGAAAAAACGCAAGCTAACGTCATCACCCGTGATAATGGCGTTTTTTGCGGTCAGCTCTGGGTCGCCGAGACCATGGACCAAATCGATAATACCGTTGTCATCCACTGGAAGGTACAAGACGCAGACCCGGTCAAAGCCGGTGATCTCTTGTTCACTCTGTCCGGCGCATCCGCGCGGCTTCTGACAGCAGAACGTACCATGCTCAACTTCGCCCAGTTTTTGTCCGGCGTCGCAACTAAGACAGCCCAATATTCGGCACTGATCAAAGACACCAAAACTGTCCTTTTAGACACCCGCAAAACCGTGCCGGGCCTGAGGATCGCACAAAAATATGCGGTCGCCTGCGGAGGCGGACAGAACCATAGACTGGGTTTATTCGATGCTTACTTACTCAAAGAAAACCATATTTGTGCAGCTGGCAGCATCGCTTTAGCTGTGAGCGCTGCACGGCGCAACCATCCCGACCGAGCGGTTGAAGTCGAAACGGAAAACCTAGACGAATTGCAACAGGCCATTGAAGCCGGCGCCGACATCGCCATGATCGACAATTTCTCCCTTACCGATACCGCCAAAGCTGTCGAGCTGGCAAAAGAGAGAATCAAATTGGAGGCCTCCGGCGGCATCAACACGACTACAATCCGAGAAATTGCCGCTTATGGTGTCGACTACATATCCGTTGGCGAGATCACCAAGAACGTTGATCCTCTCGATCTGTCGATGCGCTTCGTCACCTGAGCGGTGCCAGAGGAACTCAAGCGAAACAAACTAGACAAAGCACCAGCCTGAAAATGGTGCCGGAACGCGGAATCGAACCGCGGACCTACTGATTACGAATCAGTCGCTCTACCAACTGAGCTATCCCGGCATTAATAAAAATCATTTAAAAACAATGACTTGAAATTATGGCGTGTTGTTCTGGGTTGCTTACCTGTGCTTACTTAAGCTATAAAATGCGCTTCTCTGCTTACTTTATGCTTACCTATGCCTCAACTCAAAAGCATCTCGAGACTGACACCACCTACAACTGAAAAGTGCGCAATCTCAAGCGTTATTATAGCCAAAGCTGTGCCTCGTAAGAAAGAATACTTTTTGAGAGATACAAAAACAGTCGGCTTCTATGTACGGGTCAAACCGTCCGGTAAAAAAACATTCGGTGTACAAGCAAGACTCAATGGCAATGGAAGCACTCTTCAACGCACAATAGGAGATACTGCTCGCTACTCGGTTACTCAAGCCAGAGAGATCGCTAAAAAATGGCTAGTCAGCATTTCTACAGGCACCGACCCTAAACACGAAGCCATAGGCGAAATCTCATTGGTACAATTGCTTGACCGCTACATCTCAGCCAGAGCTTTAGCACCCAGAACCGAAGCAGACTACCAATACAACTTTAAACATTATCTAAAGGGCTTAAGTTCAAAATCAATAAGCGCGATCTCTACTGAAGATATCTTAAGTTGGTACAACTCGGGACGAAACCATCCAATCGGGACAGACAGAACATTTGCAACTATATCCAGCACCTTAAAATGGGCCGTCGCAGCTGGCTATATCAAATCAAATCCTGCCGAAAAGGTATCCCTTTTAATTAAAAGACCCAGCTCATCCACCTCTCACCAGAAACTTAGGACTCTTTTCAACAATCTTCCAAAGTTTATGGATTCGTTTATAGAAGCAGAGATCAGCACTGTAATGCGAGATTGGATAGTGTTGTCGATTTCCACCGGACTTCGACGGGAAGAATCAATGACGTTGACATGGCAACAAATCGATTTTGAACAAAAGGTCGTCATTATTGAGCAGAACAAATCGCAACGGCCTCTTGTGATACCCATGACAGGGCTAACCTACGACATGTTTCAATCTAGATTTCAGGACCCGCAGAGAGATTCACGCTATGTCTTTTTCAGCAAACCGGGCATCGCTATAAAAGATGCAAGGAAAGCCTTGAAAAAGATATGTGCAAGCGCGGGAATTATGCCAATAAACCATCACGACTTGAGAAGGTTATTCGCAAGCATCTGCGACGAGCTCAATTTATCTAAAGACGAAATCAGTACTTTTTTAAATCATGCAACAAAGTCAGTAACGGACACATACGTGCATCGATCAATTGAAAACCGCAGACCGAAATATAATAGGGTCGTTGATTACCTCGACTTAACTATGAAGACGGAACATCAAACCGGAGAAAAGAATCAGGTAATGTCCGCTACTAGCGTCATGCGCGCAATTTTTTATGGGAAGGTAAATATCGAGCCCGCAGAGTTTTACTCAGAGCACGAAACTGAAGCAAATCGAAGAGACTATGAAGCTTATTGGGAAGGCATGTAACCTCAGTAAAACCAGCAGGTTAAAACATTTTTACCGATGCATTAATGGACGCCGCTTAGAACAAAGTTTTCGCGGTTTCACGAACCTACTGACCGGACAACATCCTATAGAGTACTTATAAGATAATTTCCGGTTAAGGATAAAACGGCACGGGTTATTCAATATGGCCGGCTTTCTCATCCAGCATAAACAGATCAGGATCTCAATCACGAATCTGATATCCTTTGCTGTATCCCGTCAGCACCACTTGGACTAAATTAGCCATTTGATTAAGAGAGGGTTTCGGTTCATCGTTTACTCGAAGAGGAAATGATGATGACTAGAACATCCAGTGCCGAAAAGACCGTCTCGTGCCTTTATGTAGCGGCCTGTTGGACTACAAATGGCCTAAGCTGGCGTCAAATGACATGGCTGTGGGAAAGAGATTTGGCCGACTAAAAAGTGCTGCAGGCTACGGTGGCGATCTGGTTTTCCACTCGCTGCGCAAAACTTACGCCACAACATGCGAGCAGCTAGGAACACCTGAAGTGGGCTGAAGAAACGATGCTTGAGTGCTGGGATAGAGAGATGAGAACCAGTGGATTAGCTAGGGTAAAAGTGGATCTACCTCAATGATGCTTTCGAGAAAAAACATAACGCAGCTATCGCGCCAATAGGGATAAACAATGAAT
>Ga0206123_10003031_pt1 | contig 14104 bp, 9 predicted proteins | sample Helgoland_Spring_2_FD_160086 | JGI IMG/M metagenome (GOLD analysis project Ga0206123, IMG submission 160086) | Pelagic subsurface seawater microbial communities from Kabeltonne, Helgoland, North Sea - Helgoland_Spring_Bloom_20160316_1 | ecosystem: Environmental > Aquatic > Marine > Epipelagic ...
CACGCTGAAAAAACTCGGGAAGATTGTCAAGGCGAAAAGGTACGCGGTGTACTCGCCGATTGACAAGCAACCGTGCGCGGATCACGATCGAGCCTCGGGCGAAGGCGTCGGGCCGCAAGAGTATTTGCTCATAAAAATGCACGTTTTAGAGGAGAATTTTGAGACGTTGGAGTGCTTGAAACCGTTGAAAGGGAAAGAGGTGTTCTTAGCCGCGGCGACTTTGAGGCCGGAGACGATGTACGGACAAACGAACTGCTGGATCTTACCGGAGGGCGAATACGGCGCGTACGAATTGAAATCAAAAGAAGTTTTCGTCATGGCGGAAAGAGCCGCGCTGAATTTATCGTTTCAAGAACAATTCGAAGAGGAAGGGAAACCAAAGTTGTTGTGCACGATGAAAGGTTCGGAACTGATGGGGTGCTCGGTCAAAGCGCCGAACGCGGTGTTGGAGAAAATTTACGTGTTGCCGATGTTGACGATTTCCATGACCAAAGGGACCGGCGTGGTCACCTCGGTCCCGTCGGATTCTCCGGATGATTTTATGGCCTTATCGGATTTGAAATCAAAAGAAGCGTTGAGAGCGAAGTTTAACGTCAAAGACGAGTGGGTCGTACCGTTCGAAGTGATTCCAATCATCAACATACCGGGGTACGGCGACGCCTCCGCGCCGGCGGTTTGCGAAGAGTTAAAAATCAAATCGCAAAACGATCGACAAAAGTTGGACGAAGCGAAACATCGAACGTATTTAAAAGGCTTCACAGACGGCGTCATGATTGTCGGCGAGTATAAAGGGAAACCGGTGAAGGAAGTCAAACCGATTATTAAGCAAGAAATGGTCGAGGCGAATACCGGTTTGATTTATTCCGAGCCGGAAAAAATGGTCATGTCTCGATCCGGCGGCGAGTGCGTCGTGGCGTTAACCGATCAGTGGTATTTGGAATACGGCGAAGAGAATTGGAAAGACGTCACGGAGAAGTGCTTGAACCAAATGAACACGTACCACGAGGAGTCCAAGAAGAATTTTGAACACACTTTAGGGTGGTTAAGACAGTGGGCGTGTTCTCGATCGTTCGGTTTAGGCACGAAAGTCCCGTGGGACGATCAATTTTTGATCGAATCCTTATCTGACTCGACCATATACATGGCGTATTATACCGTCGCGCACTTGTTTCAAGGTGATTACGATATGTACGGCAAGAAATTTGGGTCCGTGGAACCGTCCAAGTTGACCGACGCCGTCTGGGACTGCATTTTCTTAGGCGCGGAGAAACCGAGCGAATCGGAATTTCCGAGAGATGTTTTGGATAAAGCCATCGCGGAGTTTAACTACTGGTACCCGTTCGATTTGAGAGTTTCCGGGAAAGATTTAATCCAAAACCACTTGACGTTTTCCATGTACTCGCACACGGCGATTTGGCCGGAAGGTCAAGAAAACAGGTGGCCGAGAGCGTTCCGATGCAACGGCCACTTGTTATTAAACGGCGATAAGATGAGTAAATCCACCGGGAATTTCAAAACCTTAGGCCAAGCGATTGAAGAATTTGGCGCGGACGCCGTGAGATTCGCGTTAGCGGATGCCGGCGATACCGTCGAAGACGCCAACTTTTCCGACGAAACCGCCAACGCCGCAATCTTGCGCCTGACGAAAGAGTGCGATTGGATGGAATCGATGATGAACGAAAGTTCAGACGAACGCAAAAAGCTTAGGATTAAAGGAGACGATGATAAAAGTGGCGATGATTTTGCTGACCGCGCGTTTGAAAATTCCATCAATTTCGCCATCGAAGAAACGCAAAAGTACTACGAAAACATGATGTTTCGCGAAGCCTTGCGAACGGGCTTTTACAACTTGCAAGCGGCGAGAGACGAATATCGACAAGCCGTCGGCGAAAAGGAAATGCGATTGGATTTGATCGAGTTCTTCGTCGAAGTGCAAACGCTGCTTTTAACGCCGGTGTGTCCGCACACGTGCGAGCACGTGTGGAAGAACGTTCTGAAGAAGAAATCTAAGCACGTCGTCAACGCCGGATTCCCGTCGAAATCCAAAGACGTCGACGTCGCGCTCATGAAAGCGAACGCGCACGTAAACAAGGAAATTTCCAACTGGCGTAAAATGATCGCCAAAGTCCAAGCGCCGCCGAAGAAAGGTAAAGCGACGGTGAAAACAACCGTCACGGATATGAAAATCTACGTCGCGAAAGAGTTCATCGGCTGGAGATCTCAGTGTTTGCAAATTATGAAAGAGTTACACTCGCGATCGAAATTAGACTCGAAAGAAGTCATGGACGCTTTGAAAAATGCCACCGAATTGTTGCAAGAAGTCGCGGATGGGAACTTCAAAGGCGCGATTAAAGTCATGATGCCGTTTATTAAATTCAAAATGGACGAAGTCAACGCGTTAGCGGAAGACGGCGCGAGTGCGTTGGAGAACACGACGGTCTTTGACGAGTTTCGAGTCTTCGAAGAAACGAGCGACTACGTCTGCAAAAGTTTAGGTTTGAATTCAGTTAAAGTGTTTTATACTACTACTACGAGCAGCGATAAAGACGACGATTCAAAAGACGACGAGAAGGTGAAGAAAGCGAAAAGTGAGAGCACTCCGGGTGCCCCATCTGTCGCGTTCGGTACTTTAGAGGAAGCGTTGGAGAACATGTAGAGAGATTTTTTAGTATTAGTAGTATTGTGAAAATCTCATTTTTATTCGCATTATTAAAAAAAAAACAATCACATGCCGACTCAAATCACGCCGAACGTGTCGTTCACGAACGTGAGCAGAGAGTATAGGTTGAAATGGAGAGACAAAAAGGCTCTGACTGAGTGTCAAGATGGTATTCTTTTTTAAAAATGGTTTCTTTTTTGCGTCGTCGTCGTCATTACGCGCGCGACTTTGTTTTAGTTTTTCTCGTAACGCCTTTTTTTGCTGATCTCAAAATTCATTTTGACATCATTTGTTCTAGTCATTGATGCGCATTTGCACAGGATGCGTGCTCTGAACGGCTTGGAATCCATTCACCGCGTCGTGTGCGGGGACTGTCACGACTTTAAGTTGATCGTCACGTTACACGAATCGAATTTCGCGGTTTGGGAGTGCGATGAGTTCACTTTTGAAGCAGACGTTGTGAAGCAACTCGAGGCGATTGACGGCGTTTCCGCAATCGAGAGCCAAACGTATACGTTTACGGATTTAACAAAGGAAGAAGAAGAGAAAGAAGAGAAAAAAGAAGAAAAAGAAGTGGTGAAGAAGGTGGTCGAAAAGAAAGAAGAGGAAGTTGGTGTTGTCTTCTAAAAGTTTCCATATATGCGCGCTTGTGTTTTTTACAATCGTCGGTGGGCGTTCCAAAAGCTATCCTTCTTACTCTCGCCGTCCTGGTCTGCATCGCCGCTCGATTTCTTTTTCCTCCAACTCATGCTATTGATGCCCCCTTCTTTGTTTTGTTTCTCTAATGAAATGGCTTCTTCTTGCATGTCCGCGGTTCTTTGTAACGTCAATCGACGCACTTCAGAGAGTTCCTCGGCTTCCATGATTTGCCGCTTCTTCGCTTCCATCGCGAACGAGGCGGTTTCCGGGAGCGCGATGTCAACCTTTTCTCGTTTACCGTCTTTACCTTTGCGCATCATTTTGAACGCGATGGATTGTGCCGCAAATGCTGGTGGTGGTGACTTTCCAACGTTTGGCCCCGAAGGTATCGCGGTTGTTTGTTGTTTGTTCTCGTCGTTTCTGTTCACCTTGACGCTACCGACGCCCAAAAATTTCTCCATCTCGCGCTCAAACTCAGATTCTTCTTGGCGCGACGCCACGACGGTTTTCATTCGCACTTCGACCTCTTGTTCTTCCGACGACGACGATTCTGAAGATTCTGAAGATGAAAAACTGACGTTACTGTCGTCGGACGATGATACGCTTTCATCATCGTCTTCGTCGTCGTCTTCGTCGCTCTCTTCTTCTTCTTCATCTTCGTCATCGTCCGATGAATCACCAGACATTGACGAAGCGTAGTCGTCTTCTAAAGTCTCTGATTCACCGTCGTCGTCGTCGTCGTCGTCGGTATCATCACCATCGTCTCCTTCTTCTTCCTCCATCTCTTCATCCTCCGCCAACGTTCCTAAACCGCCCGAGCCTTTCTTCTCTCCTTCGACGGCGCTCGATGAAACGACGCCAAACCTCTCCTCCATTTTCACGCACTTCTCGTGCGCCTCTTGAAACGATTCGCAAATTTTCATTTGCGGCCTCAACTCTTTGATGATGTTCACCGCGTCGTTGTTCACGTCCATGCTTAACGTTTTCGATCGCATGTACCTCTGAAAATACGTCAAAAAGACGTCTAATTTTTTCTTCTGCCATCCTCGATTGAAAAATCGACCACATTTCTCGAGCAAGACGTTCGCCACTCGTACTCTTATAGGATCTTTCCTATCGAAATCGTTATTGAACGGTTCCAAATTATTCAAGAGCAAGAACAAGCACGAGAAAATGGATTCGGCGTGTAAACATCTTTGGGAGAATAATTCGCCAATCACTCTAGCGTTGGAGACTCTTCGTTGCGTCATGTGGCTCAGATTTTGCTCGAGACCGAAACGAAACTCCTCTAAAGCGGCGTCGGTGAATTTCACGATGAGTTCGTTCTTCTTTACGTCTTTTTGGTTTTGCGAGAATTTGCTCATGAGTCTCACCACGCGTTCGGCGTCGTCAAACTTTTGTTGCGAGTGCTTAATCGCCCTTCGGATGAGGTACCTTTCCAAGTGCACGTCGTCGAATTGATCGCAATGTTTCAAGACTTTCGCGAGTTGTCTTTTCGCCAAGGATGGATCCGCGGACATTTGCTCCACGAATATATACTTTACGTACTCGAACAAAACCGGTTTAGGAGGTTTCGTGGTTCGAAAGACCTCCCTCGGCCGCGCGGCGTAATACGCTTCGTCGACCAACGCCACTTGCGTCTCGTCCAAATATTTCGAAACGATTGATTTCAAGCGCAAAATGATGTCGAGGAACGTATTCGCCCTCTTCTTGGATTTCGCGGATTTACACAGAAACCGTCCGCATCTGTACACGAACGCGCACATTAACTCCACCGCGCCATTTTGTGCGGCGTTTAAACTGTTCACGCGTTCGAAATTCTCGATTAAGATTTGTAAACACTGCATGGCCTCCGCGGACGGGTCAATCAACTCGAACTTGATCAACTCGGAAACGTAGTGCACGTTTTGCAACTTTTGTTTCAACAATTGTTGTTGTTGTTGAGATGATGAATGCACATTAGATCTCGGTTGCGGCGTCGTCGTCGTCTGAATCGTCGTGTTCAGGTTGAAAAACTTCTCGAGAACTTTACTCGCGACGACGTCCGAGATGTCTTTTGGGAAGACTTTGGACATGAGTTTAAGCACTCTGGCGTAAAAAGGAACGAGCGGAGACATCAACAAAGCGTTTTGTTGTTGGTTGCTACTATTCTCCGTCGTCATCGCGTTGTTGTTGTTGTTGTTGTTATTCTTCATGTTGGTTAATTCCGGAGGCGACAACAACTCCTCGGCCAAACGCTTCTTGGCTCCCGGCGTCGCGACGTAACAGAAATCCACCGCGAACGCGTCAACTTTTTCCGCGTTTTCGCAGTCGCGTCGCAATCGATTCATCAACGCGTCTACCTTGAAATCTTTTGACTCTTGATCTTCTCTCCGTTTTTTTTCTGCGTCCGTTTCGTTCTCCAGCGCCGGCTTTTCAACGAGAAGCACCGCCGGAATCGACTCTTTAATCGGCAACAAGTCTTGGTAAAAGCGTCTTTGCTCGTCGCTTTCCCACTCAGAGGCGTTGACATCGGAATTGTTCTCGTTTGCGGCAGCGGCGTTTCGTTGTTTCAATCCTCGATCGAGTTCAATTCTGTTCGCCTCTTTATTTTTATCTTTATCGTCGATATCGTCGTCCATGAAATCCTCCAGCTTTGGAATCTTTTCCACGCGCAACGCTTCCGCTAAGGTTTGACACTGTTTCAACAACGCATCTCTCGTCGCCGTCGCTTTCGAAAACGCCGAAGACACTTGCGCGGGAACTTCGCCTTTAGTTTTTAAAACTCTCAAAACGTCCTCCTCCCTCGCGCTCGCCAGTCGTACCGAGGCGGCTAATTTTACCAACGCGTCCTTTTCGTACTTTTCGTGGATAATTTGCGCGAATTTCTCGCACACCTCCGGTTTGCACTTGACGACGACACTATTCTTTTCTTCATCGTCGTTTACGTCGTTTACGTCGTCTGTTTTTGCTTCTTTTTCTTCTCCTTCTGTTGAATTAATTGAAATTAATTTCACATCCTCTTTGCCTAAAAATTCCAGCGAATACGTCTTGGCGAAAAACGCCAAAGCGCTCAACGATTGCAAATACGCTTCCGGAGCGACGTCGTACTCCATCTCCGCGTGTTTTTTAACCACTTCGTACACGCACTTTGGCGAATCGATGATCGATATCAAGTATAATTCCGCCAACAAACACAATTTCGCTCTTCTTAACAACGGCGTCGGCGGTTTGTTCTCTTCGTCGTCGTCGTCGTTGTTAAGGTCTTCTCCTTGTTGTCCTCCAAAACTACTATCACCTCCTATTCCTAACCCTACTCCTACTCCTAATCCTAATTCTAAAGCCATCTGTGCAGCCTCTGCGCTACTCATCGGCGTCGCGATTGCCAAAATCTCCTTCTTCAACATCTCCTTCATCTCCGTCCTTTGATTCTTTTGAAACAGTTGCCCGAACATTGAATGTATAACCTCCGCGGCGTAAAACGCATCTAATGCTTTCAACTTCCCTCTCGAGATGGCAATTATACATTCTTCCATGTATTTCGACGCGTTTATTTTCGATTCAAAATCGCTTTTTAAAGTCACAGATGTCGCTTCCGTAATCGCGCTCGTTTTCAGCTTTTTCACCAGCGCGACGTTCTTCTTGATCGCGGAATCCATCCGGCGTAACTTGTTTTCCATTTCTTTTTCTTTCGAAACTTTATCGTTTTCCTCCTTTAAAAAAACTGCATCGAATTCTTCGTTTTTTACTCGTAGCTTTTCTCTTTTCACTCTCGTTTGCTTTCTCAAATCCAGTTCTTTTTTCTTCTTGAGGAACAGTTTTTCCTTCTCTTCGTTGCTTTTCCTTTCGTTTTCGATCCGGATTTTTTCTTTCGATGCAAAGGCGTCTCTTTCGATTTGTTCTTTTAACCGGAGCTTTTCAGACGCGGATAAAGGTTTACTGATATTCATCGTTGATGTTTCTTTCTTCTTCGTACTCTTATTAGGAGGAGGAGGAACGGCGCTCTTCGTCGCGTTGTTCGTCGCAGACTTCTTTTGCTTCGAAGACGAAACATTTTTCATCATCATCGTTTCCCCGAGAGAAGTCTGAGTCGTCTTTTTTGGAAGAGGTAAAGGAGGAGGAGGAACACCACCAACAGAAGCAGCGGCAGAAGTACTCGTCGTCGTGGTCTTCTTCTTTGCCTTCGGAGGCATGGTGAGATGCGCACGACTAAAGTGGCGTTTTCGACTGTCTTTTTGTCCCTCTTGGAAAGGGGTGTTTTGTGTTAGGGTATAAGACCCTAAATTTTATTTTTCTTTCTGTCTTTCTTCTTTCTTGGGAAAAACAATCACATGTTGTGTAAAGACACATCGTATCATTTATTCTTACGAGAAGAGAGTTTAAAGAAGAAGACAAAGTTAAAGAGAAGACAACAAAGGATGATGATGGTCGTCGAAGGGGAGAGAAGAGATGATTCTTTGTGGGGTATGATCGTGAAGTGCGACGATATAACTTTCACTCATATTTTACCGAGATTGAATCAAACGGATCTCAAATTCTTGTACGAGGTGAACAGTGAAACGAGAGCGTTGATTAAGAGATCGTCTCGCAAGGGGGAGTTGGAAGAGGGGTTTAAAGTCAAAGAGATGTCGTCGATATCGACGTTGGAAGTTGCGTGGGAGCATAAATCGTTGTGGCCGAGTTGGTTGGACGAAATATGGTTCTGCATTCGAGTTGCTCTAACGAATAAACTCGAGTTGCTCAAGTGGATACGAGAGGAGAAAAAGTGTGAGTGGGATGATAGGACGAATAATGCGGCCGCACGTCAAGGTAATCTGGAAATGGTCAAGTATTGCGTTGCAAATGAGTGTCCTATCGATGTGGAGGCGTGTGCATGTGCTGCCCGATACGGTCATCTCGAGTGCCTCAAATACTTACGCCAAGAAGCCAAAGCGCCTTGGGATTCGAGTACTGCCTCACGGGCGGCTGAAAATGGTCATCTCCATATACTCGAATATCTTGTTGAGCGTAAATATGATCAATATAGTACACGTGTGTGTTGGGAAGCGGCCGGGAACGGCCACTTGGACTGTTTGAAGTACTTGCACGAAACCGCCAAAGCGCCTTGGAACTCTGAGGCCGTACGAGTAGCGCACGAGAACAAACACACCGAATGTGTACAATACCTCCTCGACAACGACTGCCCATTACCAGAAGGTTGGCGATACGAACATGGAGAGCTACACACGATTTAAAATCACGTTCATCAACAAAAAAAGAATACGAGAAAGGAGCTTCCGTTTTCGAACGCGCGAAATACGCGAATATAAGCAGAGAGACATATAGATATGGTGCTAGAAACAGCTCAGAATTGAAATTAAGAGAAACATACATAAAAAAAGCAAAAAGAAAACCTGTCATCACGCCGACTTCTCACGTTATTACTAACCGCAATACTATTGGCGCCCAACGTGGCTTAATTTCGCTGTGCTGATGGGAAGCGATGGATTTCACGTGGTATGAACGACAGATAGGAGTAGGTTTTCATTTAACAACTATATTCATTACTAAAATTACAAACCCTAAAACTCTAAGAAATCTCCCTCTAAAATCTCCGTTTTTTGTCTCACTTTTATTGCCACATAGACGAAGATGATGATGATGCTTTCGAACTCACGCGTACTCGTGAACAACGGTACTCCCATATCATCCGTCAAAGCGAAGAAGAACGCCAAGGTATGAACGATTTCCTCGTCTTTTTTTCTCTTTGTCTCTGTCGTTATTCGTTTATTCAACGGCTTTTATATAAAAGAGATATAAAATGTTACGGATAATTTCCCTCTCTCTTTGCTCTCTTCTTTGATGATATGAGAGCAAGAATAACGAGTGAAGAGAAGACGTGTGTGAATGCTGAAAGAGAACCATTTGCTCTCTCTCTCTCTCTCTCTTTTGTTAAAGTTGTTTGGCTTCTTCTATCTTCCTCTCTTTCGCGTGTCTTTCATCTCTTTATCATCGTAATCCTCCCAAGAGCTTGCTTGCTTGGGAAAGAGATCAATCGGAAAACCAAGACCAGCGTATCTTTCTTCTTGTTTAGGGTTTTGGTTGTTACCCTAAATTTTTCTGACGACGACGAAACTTTATCCAATTAATTTACTACTCTAAATAAAAAAACAGAAGACGAAAGTTGCGTGCAAAGCCTCAAAATCCGATGAAGACAAATCAAGCACGACTGATTCAAACAGAATGAAAAACGCAGCGTTAGTAGCGGCGACGATTGCGACGCTTGGTTCTTCGGGAATGAGTGGTGTTGCGAATGCCGCGGATTCAGCAGGTTTTGATTTGGAAGCCATGTACGCGTCGAAAGGGCAAACGGCGAAAGTGAAGTCTCGATTCGAAGGGACGGAGACGGCGAAGTTGGTCGAACAACCGGCGGTGAAATCGGCACCGGCGTTACCCGCGGCGAAACCGAGGAAAGAAGCTCCCGCGAAGAAGGTGAAGGCGGAAAAACCGGCGCCGAAGGTGAAGGCGGCAGCCCCGGCGGTTTCGGCGCCGAAACCGACGCCGGCGCCGGCGCCGAAACCGGCGCCAACGCCTGCACCCGCACCGGCCGCGCCGAAACCGAAGGCGGCCATGGACGATTCCCCGATCAACTGGTCTGAGATGATGAACTCGACGACGCCGTCTAAGCCAAAGGCGGAAAAACCGAAGAAGGAGAAAGCTCCGAAGAAGGAGAAAGCTGCCGCCGATTCGTCTTCCTCCGAAGGCTCTCGATTCTTGTTGCCGGGCACCAAGGCGAACTTTTCGAACATGCCGGCGCCCGCCCCGAAGAAGGAGAAAGCCCCGAGACCAGTGCAGCCGAAACCAACGTATGAGTTCACTCGATCTGGCCCTGGGGAAGCGGAAGGCTTCCAAAGAAGAAGTGCGGAGAACAAATCCACCGCGAACGGCGATAACGAAATCGTCACGTTCATCGCGTCTGTTTTGTCCGCCGCGTTCATCGTCAAGATTACGGAAAACAAGGGCAACAAGCCGAAGTTGCCGGCGGTGGCACCGAGAGCGGCGAAGAAGAGTGCCGCTGGTGGTGGTAAAGGTGGTGGCGCTGACGAAGCGCAGAAGTGGATTGACGCGTGGAAATCCTCTTCTGGAGGCGGTTCGGGAGACCCGGCGCAAGACGCGCAGAAGTGGATCGACGCGTGGAAGGCTAAGCAATAAAATATAATAATACTGAAAGAACAACAACGACAACAACAACAACATTAACAACAACATTAGTAGAGAGAGAGAGAGAGAGAGAGATTTATTTTTTATTTTAAAGAGAAACGGTAAGTATCATCGCGCGTATGGATAGTAATACTAAAAACAGTCTTCGTTTTATCCTCTCTTTTTACTCCTCAAATAGCAGCTGGGTTACGGAAAACTTCCATGCCACCCAGAAACGGTCTCAACGCTTCCGGCACGGTGACCGACCCGTCTTCGTTTTGAAAGTTTTCCAAGATGCAAATAATCATTCTCGGAACGGCACACGCCGTGGCGTTTAGCGTGTGCGCGAACTGCAACGGCTGTTTCTTCCCGTCCACCGCGTTTGGCCTGTATTTAATGTTCAATCGTCTGGCTTGAAAATCCGTGCAATTCGACGCGCTCGAGATTTCCCCGTACCTCTCTAAAGCCGGCATCCACGCTTCGATGTCAAACTTTCTATACGCCGGAGCGCCTAAATCGTGCGAGCTCATATCTAATACTTTAAAGTGCAAACCTAATTCCGCGTACATTTCTTTCTCGATGTTTGACAACTCTTCGTGCATTGCGTTCGACGCTTCCGGCGTGCTCACGGCGAACATTTCAACCTTGGAAAACTGGTGCAAACGATACATGCCTCTGGTCGCCGCTCCGGCTGCTCCGGCTTCGGTTCGAAAACAGTGCGAAAACGCGACGAACTTTTTCGGCAAGTCTTTCTCCTCGTACGTTTGGTCCATGCACTTACCGCCCAACAACAACTCCGCGGTGCCGGCTAAACACAAATCGGAATTTTCCACGGAATACACCTGCGTGTTTTCCGCTCTCGGTTGAAACCCGCACTTTTCGACGACTGACTTTCTGACTAAATCGGGAACAACCATCGGTTCAAACCCTTTCGCGATGGCTTTTTGCATCGCCCAGTTAATCAACGCCAATTCGAGCATGGCGCCGACGCCGGTTAAATAAACGAATCGAGTGCCGCTGACCCTCGACGCCGTCTCAAAGTCAAACATGTTCAACGTTTCACCAATCGTCACGTGATCTCGACACTTCATCGTTCCAAAATCTCTCTGCGTTCCCACAACCTCCATCACCGTCGCGAACTCTTCGCCTCCAATCGGTACGTCCGGGTGCGTATCGTTCGGAATCTTTTGCGCTTCTCTTTGCAACGCGTCGGAAATGTCATTCAATTCAACTTCAATCAGCGCTAATTCGTCTTTAATCCTTTTCCCTTCCTCGATCAATTCATCTCTGATGACTTTTTCCATCTTCCCTTTCATTTTCTTCGCGTTTTCGTTCCGACTCGCTCGCAACAAATCCGCTTTTTGGTCCAACGCGACGAACGCTTCGTACTGCGAAACCACGAATTGGACGGAAACGTTCGTCACGTTTCGGTTCAAACAATTCGTCTCCACGTGCGATTGGTTCTCGCGGATGGATTTAAAATCAATCGACGCTTTCCACACCTCTTGCGGTTTACTCATCGTCACATCGTTTTGTGCCTTTTCTGCGTCGGAGGATGATACCGAACACGACACCGACCGCCCGGGGAGAACGACGACGTGTTTCCGTCGCGTCATCCATTTCGTCGGTAAAGTCCTCCTCGTCGTCGCGTTTTGATGATAATTTGCAGCGGAGAAAAAGCAACGGCGAGTGAGTTTTACGCCCGCTCTGAAGAGCATGATGGTTCGATGCGTGCGTGCGTCGTCGTGAATAAATAATAAATGCGAGAAGGAATTCTGACGACACGAAGCTTTTCGTTTTGGATAAAATGTGAGAAAACTCTCGATTCGGGCGACGATGCGCGGCGGTCTTTCTCTTCTCATTATTTGCGGTTATGATTACACGACGGCTACTCTCTTATGCTCTCTCTTTCTGCTATATATATGTGCTACTTTTACGTGTTTACTTCTCGTTTACTTCTCGGTCTTCTTCTTCTGAAGATAGTCGTTCAAAACCCGTATCACGTTTTTCGCAATCGAGACGGTTTCGCGCATGGCGCCTACGCCCATCTCCCCACACATCAACGTTTTCTCGATCGGGTCTAAGAATTGCACGCCGTCGCCGAAAGCTTGTTTGCCGTGATTTTCTTTAATCGCGTCGATGTGTTTCTTCGTGATTGGGTTTTGCCACATGTAAGTGTTCATCGCCGGCGCGATGAGAAGCGGCTTGGTAAAATCCCAGGCGCGGAGTATCGACGTCGCGAGATTGTCGCATAATCCGTTGGCTATTTTTGCTAACGTGTTTGCCGAGCACGGCGCGATGACGCAAATATCTGCTTTGTTTCGTAAATCGATGTGCGTCACCACGTCGCCTCGTTTTTGCCATCCTCCGCTTTGATTGTATTCGGACGCGTCGTTGTAATTTTGCACGACGCAATTCGGGTATCCGTCAACTGTAAACGGGCCCAACTTGACAAACACCTCATCGTATAAGCCGCCGCTATTGGAATAGTTTCTCTCGTTCTTCTTCTTTCTCAATTGATCCAAAGAACGTTTGTTCTCGTCGTTCGTAGGTACGAGCGAGCCCGCGGGAAACGCGCCGCCAAACTCAGTCGCCTCGATAAACGGTTTCGCCGCGTTCGTCGCCACCGAGTGAATACATAACTTCGTTGTTTCTCTATGTGTTTCATCGTCGAAGTACTCGTCCGTTATTTTATGAATAAGTTCGACCCATTTCATCGCCGCGACCGATCCCGTCACGAGAACAAGCACGTGAATTTCCTCCTTCTTTCCCTCCTCCATCGCTTTCTCACTCCTCTCTCTTCTTCTCCCTCTCTTCAAATAAGTGTCTCTCTTTTAACCGTTCTTTATACTTCTCCCCTTTCTCTTTATTCCTTTTCGCTTTAAAGATCTTCTGCAGTTTCAAGCACTCGTCCAGCTCCCACTTTTCTCGATTGCATTTCCCGAGGAACCACTTTTCGTACCACGGGTTCGTCGTGTGACACGTTTGTAAGTTTTGCACGTTTTGGCGACACAGAGGGTGTTTGGAGAGGGTCAGAGGTGGGTGCATGTATTGTGCTCCTTACGTGGAGTCGTGAGGAGCGTTCAGAACGGTTCGGGGACCCTCGCGACGTCCGTATACTCGTTCCTTTTGTGCGATGGAATGACGGGTTGCTCCCTTTGGAAAAACGTCTTCGTTGGAGGAAATTCGCCCAGATCAGAGAGAGAAAAAGTCCGCGACGAGACGACGTGCACGCGACATATATAAACGATATTTGCGACGAGATATATACACGTACCGCTTTTTGCTCCGCTTTTTTTTTCCTCAAAAGCGATGTTCTCGTCGTAAAAGGTCATCGTCATCCAGAGCATCGGTCAAATCATCATGTGTTTCCGCATGTGTGTTTAAAGTCTCATCAGATATAAAAGCATCATCAAAAGCTTCATTCTTCGCATTGAAAAGGCCCTCCTGAACCTCAAAACGAGCAGATGTGTTCTCCTCATCGTCGTCATCGTTTAATCGTCGTAAAAAGTCCTCCTCGTCCAGCGTTTCCGCACGTGTAAGTCTCTCACACAGATGAAAGCATTTTCTTCCCCAGAGAGAGCGCAGAAACGCATCCTTATAAGCGTCATTCGTTGCACTGAAAAGGAGCGCACCATAAAATGCACG
>Ga0206123_10003032_pt1 | contig 14103 bp, 12 predicted proteins | sample Helgoland_Spring_2_FD_160086 | JGI IMG/M metagenome (GOLD analysis project Ga0206123, IMG submission 160086) | Pelagic subsurface seawater microbial communities from Kabeltonne, Helgoland, North Sea - Helgoland_Spring_Bloom_20160316_1 | ecosystem: Environmental > Aquatic > Marine > Epipelagic ...
AAAATCGCGGTGCTGGGTTTTCACTCGACCCCGATAGTCCAAATCTGGTCGGGCCTAACAAACGCCCGTTTCATACAATTATTCCTGGATTTGTGATGGGCCCTGATGGACCATTGATGAGCTTTGGCGTCATGGGGGGGCCAATGCAGGCACAAGGCCATGTTCAAATGGTACTGCGGACCCAAGTGTGGGGACAAGATCCACAGATGGCAGCGGATGCGCCACGCTGGCGCTTTGTTGAGGGGTTAGTGTTGGCCTGTGAGGATACAATGCCTCATGCGACCTTGAAGGCTTTGGCAGTAATTGGCCACAAGATCGAACTTGAAGCGCCAGACAATGCCTTTGGCTTTGGCGGTGCGCAATTGATTTGCCACTTGCCTGAGGGCGGGTATGCATCAGGATCTGATCCGCGCAAAGACGGGCTTGCCGCTGGATTTTGAGTGGCTTGAGGGCGCGGAACAACGTCTTAAATCCATAATTTTGTGTTGTCAGACTAACGATTGCAAGCATCAAATTGCTAGTGCAGACTAAATCTGTGCGCTCAACAAATGGCACCACTCAGCGAGAGCAGCGGCTCGGTTTAGCTTGAAGATGGTGCGTGAATAGCGATCCAGTTACCGAACGAACTTATCCCCGAATGAATTTACAATGCTAATACCAAAGGCCCGTGGTCCGAGGCGCGGGGCCCTAGGATGGGGGGGCCGGTCCATGGTCCTGCGGTTAAACTGTAGCGATTAGGCCAAGTAACCCTTGCCGTTGGCCCACGGACCGAGCAAAGCCATCCAATGCCAACTAAGATAAGTAAGCACTATAGGCAGGACGTAAGAGCGTGCTCTATTGTCCGTAGCTCTTGGTTCCCGGCGCCCGGACCACGGGCCTAAGCAAGATGATTAAGAAACCCGGGCTCGTTTTAAAGTACCGGAATCGAGAGCGTTTTGTCATACGGCAAGGCTACGAAACCGCCCTGCACGGCTCAAGCTCGTTTTGTCTGACAGTACCGAACGAACCTATCCTAGTTTCTGCGATGGCGCTCAATCTCACTGGCAATTAGGGATTTGTAGAGCTCCCTGATCTGCATCATCACCGGGCGGCTACCATAGCCGATCTGCTTGCCATCAATCTCGGCCACCGGGGTTTGTGCTCCAAATGTACCAGTCAAAAACGCTTCGTCTGCGCCGTAGGCCTCGTAGAGTGAATAGTTCTTTTCAAAGATCGGAATGCCGTTGGAGCGACACAGATCAATGACCTTTTGCCGAGTCACACCGTTCATGCAATAATCGCCTGTCGAAGTCCAAACCTCGCCACGCCGGACAATGAAAAAGTTGCAAGCGTTGGTGGTATTTACGAAGCCATGTGGGTCAAGCATCAAGGCCTCATCAGCACCGGCCTGTTCAGCCTGGAGGCAGGCGATCACACAATTCAGCTTGGAATGACTGTTAAACTTTGGGTCCTGGCTGGTCGGAAGTCCGCGCACCTGCGGCACCGAAGCCAGGCGGATGCCCTGGCCTTGAACGATCTCGGAGGGCCTCGAATGTTCGACAATCGCGACCACCGTGGGACCAGATCGGCTGAGTTTTGGGTGCTGGAACGGTTTAGCTTTACGTCCCCGGGTGATCATCAGGCGGCAATGCGCATCAGTAGTTATGCCATTGGCCTGCGCTGTCTTGTCGAGCAGAGCCTTGATATCGTGTGGAGTAAGGCCGGGATCGAGCGAAACCGCTTTGAGCGAATTGAAAAGCCTGTCCATATGCTCGTCAAAAAACGCCCAGACTCCGTTATACAGGCGCATTCCTTCCCACATACCGTCGCCCAGCATGAAGCCCGAGTCATAGACCGACACCTTTGCATCGTCCTTACGAACTAGTTCGCCATTCACCCAGATGAGAATATCATCGTTGCGCGGATCGTCTTGAGCGTCATGGGTGGATTTAACTTCGATATTCACCTGTCTGCCTCCACGCTAGCATAAACGGAGTCCAGGCCTTTTTGCATATGTTCGCCAATGTGGTTCAAGATGGCCGCGCGATCGTCGCCTTGCATAAGGTCCACGTATTTATGGTTGGCGTCCATAAAAACGCCCGTGACACCGTGCTGACGATTGTGGATAGACATGTAGATCTGTACCAAAGGCACTAGCTTTTGCCAATGAGATTTCAGAAGGCTGTGACCGCTGAGTTCGTAGATCCAGGAATGAAGAGCAATCTCGCCATCTACGGCGGCGCTGACATCTTTTGCGGTTCTGGCCTGCTCAAGTCGGATTAGTCGGCGCCTAAGAATGTCAAGGGCTGCGTCAGTGCGCTTGTCCCAGGATTCCTCAATCGCGAACCGTTCCAATGTAGTGCGCATTGAGTAGAGTTCTGACAATTCGCGGCGCGAGACCGAGCGCACGCGCAGGCCCCTGTAGGCTTCTTTGACCAGCAACCCTTCCTCGGTGAGTTGCAGGATGGCTTCGCGCAAGGGCCCCCGGCTGATGTTCAAACGGCCAGCCAGATTGGTTTCTGTCAACTTCTCGCACGGCGCCAGATCACCCGCCATGATTTTGTCGCGCAGCATGTCGCGGACTTGTCCACTAATCGGTAAGGGGCGAATTTCGGTCAAAGTCATTTGGATTTCCTATATGACGTGGGGCGGTGTGATCCGCCCCACTGTTTGATTAACGCATGAATATCTGTTCCCGCTGGATTGGCGGGCTATCAGCCGGATCTACGCCAAAGTCCACAAGGAAATCGTCGTACCAACCCTGGATACGCCCCGTTTCGTACCAGTAGTGGCTGACAGTATCGAGCCAGTCACGGAAGGTTTTGTCATCCTCGCGCCGCATCCCGATATTTACCGGTGCGGTAAAGGCTGGCGTCGGTACCGAGATAACACCCGCACCCAGTTTTTGTCGCGCCGATAGAAGCGGCGGCAACATCAGCGAGACCGCATCAACCCGGCCCGATTGGAACGCGGCAATCGAGGCGGCGTTGTCAGGAAAACGCTGAATGTCGGCGTCCGGAACCATGCGGGTCAGGAACTGGTCCATCGAAGTGGCCTGCGGAACAGAAAAGCTTGTATCGCCCGAGTTCAGACCCGCCCAAGTGGACGCGTCCACACCATCGGCGGCCAAAACCGCTTGCGAAATGTAACCAACGGGATTTGTTGTGAAGTCGATTGTCCGCGCGCGTGATGCGGTTGGAGATAGAAAGTACATAAGGTCGATCTTGTCCGACTGAAGCGCAGCAATCGAAGTTCCCCAGGTGACTTCGACGGTCTCAAGTTCAACCTCAAGCGCCTCTGCCATTTTTTGACCCAGTGTGACGCCAAGTCCGCCGGTCCATTCGCCACTGCTAATATCCTTGGTGAACCAAGGTGGTGCCTGCGTAACACCTATCCGAAGGGTGCCACGTTCTTGGATGGCGTCCCAGGTTGATTGCGCCATGGCCCCCACAGTTGAAAGGGCGAGTACAGCTGTCGCGGCGACCACGCTGGCTATTGTTTTGAGCAAGTTCATTATCATTCTCCTTGTTTGTTAACTCAGTTGGGTAGTTTGAAAAGCGAGTGTCCATCGAGGAATTCGCGAACACGAGCCGTCTCTGGCGTTTTTAACACGTTTTGCGGTGCACCCTGTTCCAGGATTTGCCCATCATGCAAAAAGCAAACCTTGTTGGCCACATGATAGGCGAAGCCGATCTCGTGAGTGACGCAGACCATGGTCATGCCGTCTTCGGCTAATTGCCGCATGGTTTTCAGTACCTCCCCCACAAGTTCAGGGTCCAGCGCAGAGGTCACCTCATCGAATAGCATCACTTGAGGATCCATTGCCAAAGCACGCGCGATGGCGACACGTTGCTTCTGGCCGCCGGAAAGACGTGCGGGATATTCCAGCGCCTTTTCCGCCAGACCCACGCGGGTCAGTTGCGCCATGGCCTTATCCTTGGCTTCGGCTTTGGAACGGCCTAGTACAATCAACTGTCCTTCCATCACGTTTTCCAAAACTGTCATATGAGGGAACAGGTTGAAATGCTGGAAGACCATGCCAATCCTAGTGCGGAGCTTGCACAGGTCGGACTCGCGATACCGCATCCGACCGCCTTGTTCGGTTCCGACCAGATCACCGTTAAGGCGCACCTGGCCTGACGTAGGTTCTTCCATGAAGTTTATGCAGCGCAGCAATGTAGACTTGCCGGAGCCACTGGACCCCAGAAGCACCACAGCCTCGCCTTGTGCAACGTCCAAGTTGATGCCCTTCAGCACCTCTAGTTCTATAAACCTTTTGTATAGTTTGCGTATTTCGATTGCGTTTGTCATGCGTCACTCTTTCCGAAGCGGCGTTCCAGCATATAGGTCAATTGCACCAGGGGCAGCAGCACTACAAAGAAAACTAGTGCTACCACGGTGTAAGCCTCAATGGGATTAAATTCGTACGACGCGATCAGCTTGGCTTGTTGCAGCATCTCGGGATAGGCTACGATAGAGGCGAGTGTCGACATCTTGAACACCTCGATGCCCCGCGAGGTCAACGGCGGCAGCATGCGCTTAAGCGCTTGCGGCAGGATCACGCGGCGCATGGTCTGGGCGTAGGACATGCCAATCGCCTTTCCCGCCTCCCACTGCTCTCGCTCGATGGATTGGATGCCGCCGCGAAAAACCTCTGACGAAAAAGCGATGGTGTTCAGCGTGATCCCGAGGATCGCTGCCAGGAAGGGCGAGACCTCAATGCCTGTCAATACGGGCAGTGCGAAGAAGAACCAGATGATCTGCACCAGAACGGGCGTGTTGCGGAAAACCTCGACGTATAGCATCGCCGGATAGCTGACCCAGCGTGACTTCGAGTAGCGCAACATTCCCATGATTAGCCCACCACCGAGACCGAGAAAGGTGCAAATGATAAACAGCTTAACCGTACCCAGAAGGCCTATGGCAAGCACGTTCCAATAGGCGAAGACCGAAGTAAAGTTCCATGTGTATTCCATGGCTACCTCATCGTCCCTTCACCACTTTTGGCGAGGCGATATTCCAGAAGAATCGTGAGTTGCGAGAAGACGAGGATCAGGAAGAAGTACATCACCGCAACTATGGTGTAGACCTCGAGCGGACGAAAGGTTTTTGATGCCAATTCATTGGCCTGGAACATTAAATCAGCATAAGAGACGGTCGAAATTAGCGTCGTTGTCTTCAGAAGCTCAATGGAACGCTCAGCAAAAGCGGGGATCATGCGTTTGACCGCTTGCGGCAGTATGATCCGGCGCAGACTTGATTTTTGCGTCATGCCGATGGCCTTCGCCGCCTCCCACTGGCCCTTGTCTATCGAGTTGATCCCACCTCGGAAGATCTCAGCGAAGAAAGCGGAGGATTGGATCGAAAAGGTCAGAACTGATGCCACAAAGGGCGTCATTTGTGCGCTAATGAGGATCGGCAAGGCGAAAAAAAACCAAAATAGCTGCACAAGTGGTGGTGTCGTTCGAAAGAATTCGATGAAGAATAAGCAGATCTGGCTGAGGACAGGGATCCGCGACATGCGACCGAGCGCCAAGCCAAGGCCAAGCGGGATCCCGAAAGCAAGCGCTAGGACAAACACCTGAAGGGTATTCCACAGACCCAGCATCAACAGATCCATGTCTGCCAAGGTCGCTGCAAAATCCCATTCGTGCACGATACACCTACCTTTCGATTGTTATGGGAGTTCAACTTGACATAAATTTGTTAATTGTCAACAATCTGGGAAACTGGGGGAGATCGTAACGTGGATAGTCCAAACATTCTGTTCATCATGGCAGATCAGATGTCTGCCAAAGCGCTTCCGTTTTATGGCCACCCAATTGTCAAGGCGCCTACGCTGACACGGCTTGCCCGCGAAGGTGTGGTGTTTGAGAACGCCTACTGCAACTCTCCACTTTGCGGCCCCTCACGGACCTCAATGATGACCGGGCTCCTGCCCTCAAAAGCTGGAGGTTTCGACAATGCGCATGACTTCTCGGCTGCACTTCCAACTTTTGCACATTATCTGCGCCTCGGTGGATATCTGACCTGCCTGTCGGGCAAGATGCACTTCACCGGTCCCGACCAGTTACACGGATACGAGGAGCGATTGACCACCGACATCTATCCCTCTGATTTTGGATGGACTCCAAACTGGTGCGAGCCTGATGCAAAAGTCACATTTCAAGATATGACCAATGTTCTCGAAACTGGCCCATGCCTACGGTCCTTACAAATCGACTATGACGACGAAGTAGCGACGAAAGCCTGTAGATGGCTATACGATCGCGCGCGCACTGAAAGTACACAGCCTTTCATGCTGACTGTGTCCTTTACGTCTCCTCATGATCCTTATGTCGCACGGCCCGAATATTGGGACCTTTACACGGATGATGAGATTGATTTACCTGCAGTGCCACCAATCCCAGCAGAAGACATGGATGCGCACAGCAAAAGGATCCACTCCCACTATTCAATTGGCGAAGCTAACATAGACGACGACATCATTCGCAGAGCACGGCACGGATACTATGCATCCATTGAATATATTGACGCCAAGGTAGCAGCTTTAATGCATGTGCTCGAAGAAACTGGGCTGTCAGAGACCACGATCGTGGTCTTTGCCTCAGACCACGGCGACATGATGGGTGAGCGAGGGCTACACTATAAAAAGACGTTTTTTGAATGGTCAACCCGGGTTCCATTGATTTTTTGGGCAGGTGATCGGCTCAATCCACACTGCGTAAATGAGACGGTATCACTATTGGATATTCTGCCGACGTTCGCAGATTTCGCTGGCACATCGAAAGATGTTATCGAGACCGATGGTACCTCTTTGATACCGTTACTTAATCGGGAACCTATAGAACCGCGGGCAGTTCCTGGAGAGCTCCTATCAGAAGGTATTTTTGAGCCTACTTTTATGCTACTTCGCGGGCGGGTAAAGTTGTTTTATAGCGAGATTGACCCCCCCCTTTTGTTCGACCTTGACTCAGACCCTGATGAGCTTACCAATGTCTCGCATCATCCAGCTTATGCCGAAACTCTTGACGCGATGCTGTCAGAGGCCCGAGCGTTATGGGATGCAAAAGCCTTGAGAGAGCGCATAATCAAGGACCAGAACCGGCGACGTTTGATTAATCGTAGTCACAAAATTGGATCCGCTCCAGTTTGGGACTATCAGCCATATGAAGACGCATCCAAGCAATACGTCCGCGCTGGAAAGTGGACTACAGAGGTCGAAGCCAAAGCTCATCTGGATACACTCGGACGACGCAAATAACAGATCCAGTTGGATTGGTAGTCCGTTGTGCTTATTGCGGCGAAAGCCACCCGGGCGGGTGTTTGCAGGCTTTGCCTGTAACGGCCGCTTCTGCGCAATCTCTCAGGCTGCCAAAACGCACGGTTCGCCCACAGAGCCCCGGCGCATAATGCGCGTATTTCCCCGAGTTTGTCATAAGATTGCGCGCCATTGTTGGAAAAATAGGCTCTGTGATTGAACACCAGCAGAGATCTGGAATGACCTTTACACCGCAAACCTCCAGTTGCTGGACCAAACCGGCCTCGGTCGCTTGTTTCAGGATGCTACGCCCAAGGGTCACGATCACATCAGTCCCAAGGCACCTAGATCGGCCCCCTAAAAATTCGCAAAACTTTGCGACCTCGTCATACGAGGCATGCGGACTGCCGATAGCCACAAGTTCAACGGCTTCAGGGCCTGAATTAAGGCTAGTCCAGGCCTCAACCAAGTCAGGCGGTGAAATACTGACGCTCTCCGCACCAGCTGTCAGCGGCAATTCTGCCTCTGGCGTAACGCCGGCCACATGCAGCATTGGCGACGCTGAGGTCGTCCCAAAAGCAGCACAAAGTGCGCGCAGATCATCGTGAGACGGTTCATGATGTGCCAAGCCTCTCAATAAAGGAACCCGATCAGGGGATAGACGTCCTGCGATCCAACCCAGTAAAGGCCAAAGGCTGTCATCGTGGTGCTCCGGGACCCAACAATCAATTGCCAAGGATGGTCGTCGACATTCCACGTTGTACATGCCTGTATCGGGTGCGCGCCCGATTATAGCCACGAATAGGTCCAAATAATCCGGCAGCTTCGCTGTTTGCGCGCCCAAGACAGAATTTGCAAAAATGACCGCGTTCGATTCCGACCAACCGATAATTTCACCCAATTGCGGCACATCATCAAGGAGGTAAGGCGCACAGGTAAAAGTCGGCTGCGCTCCCATTTTTACATACGCATCCGCCAATCGACTGGCTGCATTTTCAAACGACGTTGGCAAGCCATATGATGCGCTATTTTCTCGGTCGACAGAGATCGCGTTGATGGTGGTCGGGATTTGCACTTTTGCACCGAGTTCTGCCATACGTTCGGCGAAAATTAAATTGGCATCATGGGCCAGAATACAGCCATCGATGTGGCCGCGTGTAACATCCGTCAATCGCTCGGCACCCAGAGCAACCGCCATGATACAGATTACCTCCATTGCCAAGGTGGTCGGGTCCGTTGGGTCGCCAGATAATCGCAACTTGTCTAGGGGCGAAAGCTTTAAATCAAATTTTTGTAAAGGCCGAAGAGTACATTTATTCTTTCTAAAAAAAAGTACGTTTTCTCGGATTGTCGCTTCTGGCACTTGAGACAAAGCATCAAATTCCTCGCTCTCAAGATGCGCTACAGCAATCGTTTTATCAAAAAAGCGTGCAGCAATCACCGCGCCGAGTGTCAGAGTTTCTTCAGCCATGGAAAAAATAAGCGCCGCAGGGGCGCGTCCGTTCAGCACGAGCTCCAGCAAAACCCCACTACCCGAACACGAGCCACGACTAGTTGGCATGACCAAGATTTTCCCTGCTATTTCATGGCCATACCATGGATGGTGAACATCGACAACTCGTCCGGTGAGGGGATCAACGCCACCCCAAAAACTCAGACCTTCATCAGAGTACAAAACGTCGCCAGTGGCTTCCGCTTGCACAATAAATTTCGACATTCTGCTCTCACCTTTCAAAAGAAATATGATTGGGTTTGATTGGGTTGTCGAGCACTATCACTATGCTAAAAATGGTTCGAAATTAGTGATGTATCCAAATATGAAGAACGAAGCGACAGCCAGGGGGCCGTCAGACAAATGAGACTCGGATCGGATTGCTAACACAACCGAAGTCTACACGCTAAATAATTGACGCCACTCAGCGAAAGCAGCGGCGCGGCCCAGCTTGAGATAGATACGTGAACAGAGGTGGTGTTCCTGCAAGTCCGTAAAGCCAACCTACCCCCACATCCAGCCTGTTTAGCGCCTTGAGCGGACTTAGGAGGCTTCAGCACGCAAACAGCTACTTAACCGCGTGGCACAGCAAACACTTTTAGCTAAAATCAGGCATTCAAAGAAAATTTTTTGTTAAGTTTTTGCACCAACAAAGCCGTGATTAGCCCAAGTAATGATGAAGCCCACATAAGTATTAGCAAGGGCATCTCAGTACTTCCAGGAGCTAGTACTAGCCCAGCTAAAGTTGAAAGACCCGCACCTCCAGCTATCGATATTGAGCCGCCTAAACCAGAGGCTGCGCCTGCTAAATGGGGACGCACTGACAACATCCCAGCAGTTGCGTTTGGAAGGCACAATCCATTGCCGAAACCCACAAAAATCAAACAGCCAAAAAAGCTCATCGCACTAGACTGCCCAAAAAAAGACAAAAACATCGATAAAGACACGCCAATAAATATCGCAATCAGGCCGATTAAGATCATATAATCAATACTTAATCTTAATGAATAACGGCCTGAAATAAAATTACCTACAAAATATCCAATAGCGGGTGTACCGAAATAAAGACCTAATTTTTCGGGACTTAGGTTGAATACGTCTGAACCCACAAACGGTCCACCACCAAGATACGCAAAATATGCGCCAGCAGCAAAAGCTGATGTCAAACAATAACCCCAGAAGCGTCTAGAGGCCAGCAGTTCAGGGTATTCCTTGATTTGTTTATGCCACCCGACTGTGCTCGATGGTGCTGTTTCACCTTGGTCAAAATATGTCACAATCCATACTATGAGCCCTACGCCACCTATCATCCAAAAATTTGATTTCCATCCAAACCAACTATCTAGAAATCCTCCCAAGGCAGGGGCAACCATTGGTGTGATCGCCATCCCCATCGCGATATAGGCTATTTTTGAGGCGGATGCTTGAGCGTCACTAGTGTCACGCACGATTGCACGAGATAAGACCATTCCACATGCAGCAAAGGCTTGAACAGCGCGCAAAGTCATAAAAACAGCTATGTTTTGAGCAAATATACATGCAAAACTAGCAAAAATGAAAATACCCAGAGACCACAACAAAACCGGCCTGCGGCCTATTCTGTCGGACAACGGTCCAACTAAAATTTGTATAAATGCGCTTGAACCCAAATAAATTGAGACAGACACCCCCATAATCGCAACCGTAGTGTCAAAATGAATAGCCATAGCTGGTAGGCTCGGCAAAAAACTATTCATCGCAAGCATGGAAATGCTGGCTAGAAGGACCAAAGTAAACATACTTGGTTGTGTCTTACGATCACAAAAACGTGCATCAGAGAATTTATTCATCGTGGATGAGCTATTACATTGGCAATATCTTGTCTATGAGCATGCTCTTGAGCAAGCGCAGTTAGACGAATGGGGACTCGCATCAGATTGCTAGCACAGCCTTAATTTATATGCCCAATAATTGACGCCACTCAGCGAGAGCAGCGGCACGGTTTAGCTTGAAATTGATGCGTGAACCGAGATGTACATCCAAACAAAATTATCGCCGAATGAATTTACAAGGCTAATACTAACGGCCCGTGGTCCGAGGCGCGGGGCCCTGGGATTGGGGGCCCCAGTCCATGGTCCTGCGGCTCAACTGTAGCGATTAGGCCAAGTAACCGTTGCTATTGGTCCACGGACCGCGGTCCAAGCAAAACCATCCAGCGCAAATTGAGCTCAGGCAACGCTGAAGGCGAAAACGTGGGTGCGTGATATATGATCCGATAGTGGACTGGCTATTGGTTCCCAGTCCTCGGGCCTAGGCGGGATGGTCGAGGAACCCCGGGCCAAGTTTCATGTACCTAAATGGGGAGTGTTTTGTCATACAGAAAGCCTACGAAACCACCCTGCACGGCTCAAGTTAGTTTTCTCTGACAGTACCGTTCAAAGTCGATGAATAATAATGCAGTAGTCAGCCACGATATCTATCGGTAAACTGTTTCAGAGCGCACAATTTATAAATTGAAATAAAACGTAGTCAGGACTTAATGATGAGCGATGCAAGCAATGAACTTATCAGACTAACAGCAACCGAAGCTGTTGCTCGTCTTCGTTCAAAAGAGGTGTCGCCCCTTGATTTGGTGGAGGCATCCATCCAGCGCATTGAGGCTGTTGATACTAAGGTTAACGCTTTGCCCATTCATTGTTTTGAGCAAGCCCGCGATCAAGCAAAATCCCTAGACTTAGAGGCGCATTCGGCAAATCCAAAGTCACTCTGTGGCTTACCTATCGCCGTGAAAGACTATAACGACCTCTGCGGTGCTGTAACAACGTATGGCTCCCCCATATTTGCTGAAAATGTCGCTCAACAGTCTGACGCCACAGTCCGACAGTTGGAACGCAACGGGGCAATTGCCGTGGCCAAATCCAATGTTCCAGAATGGGCGGGCGGTCACACTTTTAATCCCCTTAACGGCCTAACCCGCAATCCTTGGGATATGCGCAAAAGCGCGGGGGGCTCTTCTGGCGGATCGGGCGCAGCGCTAGCCAGTGGATCGGTTTGGCTCGCCACAGGTAATGACTTGGGCGGCAGTTTGCGTACACCGGCTGCATTTAATGGAATTGTCGGCTTGCGTCCCAGTCCGGGCCGTGTGCCACGCGGCACGCGCTTGCCAGCCATGGATACCCTTTGGGTAGAAGGGCCAATGGCGCGCAATGTTGACGACCTAGCGCTTATGCTGGATGCGGGCGTGGGCCAGCAGATTGATGACCCTTTGTCTTTTGATCATGCCGGGCCATCCTTCGTGGAAGCGTTACAGGGAACGGGCATGCCAAAGCGGGTCGCGTTCAGCCCTGATCTCTCCATTGTTTCGATGGAGAGGGAAATCGCAAAAGTCTGCTGTGGTGCAGCTACGATTTTTGCCGATCTCGGGGCAGACGTAACAGACGACATTCCCGATTTCACTGGTGTGCTTGAGGCATTCCAAACCCTACGAGCCGTTTTATTTGCAACCATGATGGAGCCGATTTTAACGAAGCATCGCGAACAGATTGCACCAGAAATCATTGGTAATATCGAACGCGGCTTGAATATTACCCCATCCCAAATATTTGACGCAGAGCGGGCTAGGATAGAGCTGTACAAGAGGGTCATAGCTTTCTTTGAGACACATGATTTTCTGATTTGCCCCGCTGCATCCATCGCCCCATTTCCAGTCGATCAGCGCTACGTAACAGAAATCGATGGCAAGCCCTGCGAGACCTATATCGACTGGTTCTCGATCACCTTTGCGCTGACAATGACAGCCTGCCCAACAATCAGCGTGCCCTGCGGATTTACATCTGAAGGCTTGCCAGTTGGCATTCAAATCATGGGTAAACCGAGGGGAGAAGCCGCCCTATTGCGCTCAGCAAAGCGCTTTGAACAGGCTGTTGGCATATCGACACAGCTGCCTATTACGCCTCGAGAAAGTGTTTAAACTAATGTTTGACGACGTAAAAAGAAACTAATTGGACATCCAATTTTGTCTCAATGCATGCCGTAAATGTTAGCGTCAACCATAGGCCCTGTTCTGCTATTCGCTGTACCGACTTCCAAGGTCAATTTAGGGCCATTGGCCACAAGTGGATATTTGTTAATATTGTGCTCCAAGATTTAGACAACACACAGCAACGCCTCGGAAGCTGATTCCAAATAATTAAAATTACGAAGAAAACTTCCAGAAAAAATGCGAGAGCAGGACATATCACTACAAAAAGGCGGCTGTTTTTCTCCCCCCCTCTCACCTATTGTGGCTTATCAAAACTTTATTAACCCTGCGAACTACTGTGCCATCGTCCCAAGAACAGGAGCTTTAAGTACTGAGGTCAGAGCTTCACGGTCCAATTCATTCCTCAAACCCGAGGTATCTTGTGACATTTTCGATAGGCCGTCGGCGCGACACAACTGAATTAGCAACAAACTCCTTATCAGACCAACCAAGGGCTACACAAGTTAGTATAACTTGATCTTCAGGAATATTAGCTGCTTCGCGCACCACCGGGCTTTGCATGATCCCCTGGCCGTTAATAACGGTTCCAAGGCCCTTGCTCCATGCAGCAAGAACTAACCCATACGTCATCGCTCCAGTAGGTGCTGTCAAACGAATGATAACTCGCATCGAATTACTGGCGCAGCCTGATCTATGCGCTCAATAGTTGGCGCCACTCAGTAAGAGCGGCGGTTCGATTGAGCTTGAAATTGTCTCGTAGGTTGAAGTGGCGCTCCTGTACCCCTCACAGTCAACCTGACCCAACGCCCTGCCCATGTTGCAGCTTGAGCGGACCATGGGCCGCCTCAACACGCAAACAGCCACGTAACCGCATGCAAAACCGCTCATGTTTGCAACGACGCGCAGGCGGGCGGGCGCATGGCGGAAATAGCGGGTATGGTCAACATTGTGGGGGCTGGTGTGGGGGTTGATTTCTCATAAATTTATTAGTGTATTGAAATTAAGTATTAAATATTAAATATATGGCGGTGCTGTCAGACTAATGCGAACTCGCATCGGATTGCTGGTGCAGCCTGAATCTATGCGCTCAATAGTTGGCGCCACTCAGTAAGAGCAGCAGTGCGATTGAGCTTGAAATTGTCTCGTGAGTAGAAGTGGCACTCCTGATTGAAATGGTTGTGGACTGAAGAGTGGACGGCAGCGAACTTCTGCAGACATCGCATCTGTCGGAAGCGGAGCATGGCGCGTTCTCGCCGTCGAAACGGCAAGTGGGAATTTTCAGCCCTATTGTTATACCAGCGGCCCGTTTCCTGCCGATCTGCGTTGCCAACAACTTTCATTGCAGCGCCATAGGAACGTAGTTTGTCCATCACAACTACTTCTGGTCCGCCATAGCGCTTCATTGCTTTT
>Ga0206123_10003033_pt1 | contig 14103 bp, 32 predicted proteins | sample Helgoland_Spring_2_FD_160086 | JGI IMG/M metagenome (GOLD analysis project Ga0206123, IMG submission 160086) | Pelagic subsurface seawater microbial communities from Kabeltonne, Helgoland, North Sea - Helgoland_Spring_Bloom_20160316_1 | ecosystem: Environmental > Aquatic > Marine > Epipelagic ...
AATTCGTGTTCTCCTTAACATCATCTCCTCCACAATTTTCTAAAAACGGACGGATAGAAAATTCCTAGGAAGAAAGGAGGCAAAAAACCTAGGCGAAACCTACCCGTCCTAAACCTATGGTCTAATTTTACCAATAACATCTGAAATCTACTGTATTTCATCCGTCTGTTCTTTCTCAAATCTTAAATTATCGACAACAACGCTGATTTTACTAGCTATTCTCTCAGCTATTTTACTTTGGACTTCTAAGTTCCACAGTTCTTCCTCAGCATTATATTGTTCAATATCTTTCCTAATAGAATCAACGAGAAGTTGATTAATCTCCACAACCAACTCCTCAACTTTTTGATTCGCCACTTTTCTCTCCTGTCATCTAAATTTTTTCTGTTTCCACAAAGGTACTAACTTATTGTCATGTCCAACATGCCAATCATCACACCAAGGGCAATCGTACGCTTTTGTTTTAGCCTGCCGACGTCTTGGGTTGTTGTTCATCGTAATAGCTATTTCTTGTGCTTGACTTTGCGACAATGCTTTTTTTCGACGACACCCATAACATTTCGGACATTGACATTTGCTCCCGTTGACCTCGTACCAACATACGTTATTCGTCTTCACTTGCAGTAACAGAAACCATTTTTTCGAGTTGTTTGTCTAAAAAGTATTCAGACTTACCCTCAAATTGAGACCATAGGTGTAATCCTACACCAATAGCCATTGCACATCTTTTAATTGCGTCGGATACTGCGTCTTTTAATCTCGCACCATCAGTTCTCCAATTAGTAGGGTTTTCGACATCGCCTGCTTCCTCTACAGTTACAATGTTGCCGTCAATTTCAACAGTTAAAGCAAGTACACAACCTGTAATGATTGATTTGTAGTTGCCGTCTTTGTCTTTGACGTCTTCTCGTATAATTTCTTTTACCTCTTGTGAATAAGCACCGAGTACACTAAGTAGTCGTTGTCTTATAACAGAGTGTTGTATGTAGTCGCCAAATTTACCTTTAGGAGCTTTATGTATAAACTCCTTTGGAAATGGTCTTGATAGTTCGTGTAATTGTTCCACTTTTTCCTCCTGTTAGTTAATTAATTCTATTTCTCGTTAACCCAATTGTCAAGTTCGCTTGCAGTTCTCATCTTTTGTTGCAATGTACTTAACTCATTTGGGGATAGTCTAGGCGATACTTTGTCTAAAGACGCCCAATGTTTCGCTAATGATGTCGGAGTTGCTTTGAACCCAAAGTTCAGCAAATGATTCTTTGCTCTAATTGGAATATCATTTAAGTCAACATCGATATCATTAAGTTCTTTTACTGCTTTGTTTAACTGACCTCTAGCCATTGAAGTAAGTTGGTTCATATCATAACTTAAAGCAATGCAGATAGTTTTAAATATCTGTTTATGTCTTTGTCCCATATCCTCGACAATAACTTCCCAATCATTCAAAACTAATTCATTTCCAACTTCCTTATCTGCAACTTCGTTGCTAATAATCTTGTCTTCTCTTGTCTTGTCTTCTCTTGTCTTGTCTACGTCGGACGGGCTATGGACATCCGTTGGACGTCCTGTGGACACGTTCTTATCAAATTTATTAAGGTTTATAACCTCGTATTCAATAGGTTTTTCGGGGCTTTGTTCTATTTCTGCCTCGCTAGTCCACTCTCTTGTGTCGCCATTACTCTTAGCAAATTTATTAGCAGACGTTTTTGAGTTTGCTCTTTGCCTAGACTGACGTTTTCTCTCTGCGTCCTTTTGTCTGATTTCAATAAGAGCACCTGTGTATTCAACCCAATCATGAATTGTTAACTTACCGTCTTCTTCATCAATCCAACCATGTTTAATTAATGCTTTGGTAAAGTCTTCTGGCTCTCCCTCCCATTGTGCAGAAAAAGGCACAAAGTCTTTGTATCGTGTAATGTCGCCGTTCTCAGCATAATCTACTGCCCACCACCAAAATAGGTGCAAATGTCCTATTGCTTGTGGTATTGATATATTAAGTTCGTTGGCTACTAATTTTAATTTAGGGTGTTGCCCTAACGCTTGTTCTGATTTAATCCAAGCCATTCTTTATCTCCTGTTCTTTGTTGGTATTCCACATGTCTTGTAGTTTATCAACAATGTCGTTTAATGTCGATAATCTACATAAAAATAGTCCGTCGCCACTTCCGTGGGGCATAGCTACCATACTAAAAGGTTTGTCGTCAATCCCTTTGCTTATAGCATAATCATAACTTTGCGATTCTGCAAGTTCAAACTTTTTTACTATGTCTGCTACTTGCTTACCCGACTTCACTTCAAATCTAACAGGACTATTCCAATGTTCTTCATCACTTGATTTAGTTATTTCGTTGTCGGGTACACCAAGTAATTTCTTCGCTCTATCTTGCGAGGCTCTACCCTCAACACGATTAGTTTGATTTTGTTCTTGTACGAGTTTTTTCTTTAACTCATTTAGCCTGTCTTGTATGTCGTCATCAAACGTCATAGTATCTATTGCCCTGTAATAAAGCGAAAAATGTTTTCTCGTCCATACAGTAAACTACAGGCTCTCCGTCAGCTGAACGTCTTTGCTGACCTTTTTGTTTCTTTAACTTCTTCCAAGCAACTACAACAGGGTACTTACCTGCTTTTCTTTTTGCTTTGGCAACTGTTTGATGTAAGTTAAGTGCTTGTCTATTCTTTGCCTCCATGACCCAACGTTCGCTAGGTAACATGTAATCAACTCTGAAAAACTCGACATCTCCCTCATCTTTGTTACCACCCTCAGCTAAACGTCTTGCTTTATGGTGGACATTATATTTATTAATAAGGTTGACTTGTAGTGTTTCAAATGTTGTGCCTTGTTTCTTAGGTTTGTTAACCATTATTTTCTCCTGTTCAAAGCCTCCGATTTAAACAAAACAAAGAACTCGTCTTCTTTCTTTGGCTTTTCTAGTTCTAACCAAACTAAATATTGTGGTGTGTATTCATAAGTATGAGTTATAAATCTAACTACTTGTTGTGCAGTAGTTAATATTTCTGCGTCTAAGAGTGCTTTAGCAAACTCTCCAACTTCAATCCAATCTGATTTGAACTGTTTAGTTCTTTCAGTAAGAATATGTTCTTGTTCTTTCTTTGCTAATGTTTCAAAGTAATCCTCTGTCGCACTCATCAAAGCGTTTGTAATAAAAGCACCGAAGTCCATATCTGTATTGTCGTCCATATCGTGTTGTGGACAAGCAGGATGGCACTCCATGTTAGGTGGTGCAGAACATATTGGGCATGTTTCTAGTCTGTTATCGTTGTCATCAAACCCACTTGGGTCTATTGGATACATACTCATACATAAATTCTACTTCAATATATAAAGTTAGGTTGTATTAGCTAAAAGGGATTTTCTGAATCCTCTACTCCACTAACTGATACGGATACTGCTCCAGCCTTTGCGACATCAGTAAAGGTTCTAAAGAGCGAATCATCTAATTCTTCCCACTCTTGTTTTATTATTCTGCCGTCTTCATTGAAAGTAGCACTACCCTTATCTCCATTTTCCATACTAAAGAATTTATAAAGAATTTTCTTTACATCATATCCCTTAGCAATTTTTTCAATCATAGGATAAGCAGGTGCCCATGCAGTATCAAACGTATATTCTAAAGATTTTTTATCTCTCTTAATCATACGAGTTTCACAATCTCCCCATTTAGTTCCATAGTTAGCTATGTTCCAATTGTACCAATCGTGAGCACCATACTTCTCATCTAGCTCATCAAGTTCCTTACCTGTAAGTGTTTCCATTGTGTAACCCTCTCCAAGTAATTCCTCATCATTCATGTTATAGAATTGCATTGCTCTCATTTGGTCTATCTTTACTAAGTTTCCGTCCAAGTCTTTGAAACGTCTTATATTTGTTTCTGTGCCGTCCAACATACTAATTTCTTCGGGCATTGGAATTAAAGTTGAAGCAATAAGATGTCTCTCTTGCTCATTTCCGTCATCATCAGTAATAGTTGTTCTAACTTTGTTTTGTATTTCATCTAACACATGTGCGTCAGCTTCAATAGTTATTTTATTCTCTACCCAATTAGGCATAGTTTCCTCCATCCACGCTCATACGAGCGTTATATTCTTGGTTATCTGTGTATCTGTCGTGTTCATCCATAGCCTCTACTGAGTATGGACTAAAACCATTTGCTTTTGTAAATGACCATACATAAATTTTATGCCACACTTTGTACATTCTTTTTTGATACAATGTGTTTCTTTTGTCTAGCTTTTCTAAAGCAAGTAATGATTTGTTATAAATATATTTACTCATTTTTCTTTACTACCTTTCACGTAACTGCCGTTTTTTTTACTTGGGTCTATCCAACCTCTGTTTCTACCATAACTGATAGGGGCATGGTTGTAACACCAATCTTTTTTGTTGTACATGCTTAGGGTTTTCTCGCAATTTTTCTTTTTACAGACACGACCTTTGTCATAGGTTTTGCTTTTGCGACTAGAGTAACTTTTTGTTCCTGTTTGATACAAACTACTCATTATCACAACAATCACATGACGGTTGAACATAATCTCTTTCATCATCATGTAGCCTAAATACTTTCATAGTTCTGTCATGACGTAGGCAATCTACTATCAATGAGTTAGTTTCTAGTTCAATTCCAACTTGAAACTTCGCGTACTCTCTAGGGGAATGAATGTTATCCATATCTTCTAGTTCATTGAGGCATTCTCCACATGACATGTAGAAGTCTGCTTCAAGCGACATATTTTTCTTCATATTACTACTCCTGTTCTTTGTTGTTAGTTAAGTCGTCAGCATACTTTGTTCCAAGTATTCTGTCAATTTCTGTTTGTTCTTTTATCATATCGTCTAAAAAAGAATCTTCTTTACGTTTTGCTTTTTCCCATTCTCTGAGTTCAAGCATAAATATTAATCTATCATAAAGCTCTTTGAACTTATCTTTCACTTTTCCATTTCCTTTCCCAACTATCTGAATCTTCCCAACACCATTGACTTGATGACCAATCTCTCCATTGTGTCCTTCCATAAATGTCTTCGGCTAGTATTGAGGCAAATAGTATATTGTAATAAGGCGTATATTGAACTCTCGTTTGTTCAAATCCAATATTGTGTTTATATGTTTTACCATTGAACTCGTATGGTTTACCCCAACGGAGTATTACCCACTCATCCCACATTGGTAAGTCATAGGTTTCTGCAACCCAATCCCATGTCCATGGTACGAACTGCATGACACCTGTGTCTTTGTTGTCAGTTCTGTGAGCATTTGATTTACCTCTTGACTCACACCAACCAATACGAATAGCAGTATCAATATTATTTTTGTCGAAGTGTTCGACATAAAGGTCTGCATATACCTGCATAGATTGAGGCACATGGTCGTTACAATTTAAATGTTGTTCAATAATTTTAGATTCATCCATACCCATAGGTATAACACTTGCTAAAAATATAATGCACTCGGCAATCATAAATCTCCTCTAATCTGTTGGTTGTAAAAAAGGGTAAACGATTCCATGACAAATGTCAACAACCAAAAAAAATAGATTTATTAGTACTCTAAATCGTCTATTAGTTCTACTGTGTCTTTGCCTAGTATTAGTTGACGAGCATGTGTTGACGCTTGTTCTTTTGTCTTACCACCTGTTTTGGTAACAAGCCACTTTCCTCTACCAGATATTCTGTAGATTTCAGCGTCATATTCGAGTAATAAGGGGTTGAAATTGACAATAACTTCGTATTCCCCAAATATAAACGATACAGGCTCTTTAGTATCTATATTAGTTTGTACTCTCATCTCCCTTAATTATATCATTATCAAATATTATTATAAGTATTTAATTTAATGTTTGTAAAAAAAAGTGTATAGATAAACTTGACAAATAGATTTATTAATATTAACTTAGTAACTAATGATGTAACAAAGTCAGAGTGTAAATAGCACAACCTACACTCACAAAGGCGTAGAAACTTCAGAAGTGCTAAGGGATAACACGGAAACCCTTAGGAATCTCACAGAGATAGTATTGGTTAGCTATTCCCATTAACGTGGGTATAGCTTGTAATACATAATAAGGGTTGGTGGCTCATTACCACCTAGACACGAAACAACTAATTGTAGACCCCGTTAATTGTGTGTTACAAGCTATATAGTCCGAACGAGAAAAGCACGCAAGTGTTCAATACGCAAGTGTTGATGAAAAGCAAAGTCGAGTCTATGTAGCATATCATACCAAGCTATGTCCACCTTTATGGTGGAGGTAGCTTTAGGTACATAAGTTTTTCGTTTTTTGAGTTATTCATGCTCAACCTTTTGACGTTTTCGCTTGTGTGCCTAAAGCTACCTATAGTAGTAGCAGTAGGTAGTACCTTAGGGGAAGAAACTGTGAAGGTAGGTAGCTTGTAATACATACGAAGTATGGGGATTGCATTTGAAATTATGCAAGGCAACCAAAAGTTCCTAATGAAGTGTGTGTTACAAGCTATCTATGTAAGGTGGTTGGAAGTCTAGTGCAGAAATGTTAGCTAGATAAAAAGTACAGATAAAAAGATTAATTCCATTCTGTACCACTTACAGATAGCAATCCACAAATACAAATTACAACTGAGAGACTTATATGTCGGGACAGATATAAAGTCTCGAAGTTGTATAGAAAGAGAGAAACAAATGACAAATAAAACAGGATATGAATATATCGTAACCGAACAAACATTGGACATAAGAAACTATACAGTAAAAAGTGATGTCCAACTTTCTGAATCAGAAATTTATGAAGTTTTTTACCAAGTAGATTATGTTGACGGAAGTACTAATAATTTTGAGATTAATGGTAAAAAAGGAACTGTTACCTTTAATGGAACTGATTTCGGAGATGACGGACAGTTAGATATTGAGGGCGACGAAAGGATAGATGAGTAATATGAATTGCAGAATGTGTGAGGAAAATTATCCATTAATCAGTATGACTATGGGTATATGTTCTATGTGTATGCAAACACATAGTCCTGCTGAACTATTAGAAATGTTGGTGGAATAATGTCCAAAATATATGCATTAGGAACTTTAGTTATAGACGGAATAGCTTATGACTTTGGTGTTACTAATGACAAAAATGAAGGATTTGAACACGAAAACTACACATCACTTGCTTACAACATAGTGAGTGATTTAAATGCAGTATTAAATAAGCATGGAATTATGGAGGAAGTGTGAAAGTTGATAAACAGACTGAACAAGTATATATAGTTACCTTTGAAGAAAGGTATGGGGGCTTTGAGGAGTTTTCGTACTTAGCAGTTTTAGGTGCTGACAAAATGTCAAGCAAAGAACTTGTAGAATCTATGTGGTATGAAATCGATTCAATCGAAGATTACGACGGACACTACAAAGATAATCCATACTATTGGGTAGCAGGTAACGAGAAGTTAGTTAGGGTGGTAAGTAAGAAACCCATCATAACCGAACATCTCGACATCGTTAACCAATATATAACTGTATAGATAATATTGTAATTTTACCTATACATATAAATTTATTAAGGTTAGTATTTTACTAACTAATCAACTTAGAAAGAGAGTAACAATACATGAAAAAACAATATACATTTAACGTAGATTTTACTTACGTAGTCGAGGCAGATAGCTATTTAGAAGCTATTCAAATCGCAGACAAACAATTACCCGATGTCGACGGCAAAACAACATTTTTAGTGGACACCATGAAATATGGCTTTGTTCCTAACGATGAAACAGTCAAAAGCATGGGGGAGTGGGGAGACTTTGATGACCCTAAAGTTGCTATCGTAGACTTTGAAACAGGCGAGGTAGTGTCTGATGACAGTTAGAGCCCACATAGAAAGAGAGATGTTCAGACTTCTTAATGACTACGACATTGAGTCAATTGAACGTGAAGCAATATTAAAGACTTGCTATGAATATCAACATGCAGTCAATGAATTAGAAATGAGAGTGAAGTAATGGAAGCAGTAGACAATGATATTATACAAAGTATTAGCGAGGGTAGAGAAAGCAAAATCTTTACTGAACAAAATATACAAACGTTGAGAGAAAATCCTAATCAATGGTTTTTAATAGCAAGTGTTGTAAACAAAGACAACTATTTAAACATTGTTAGGAGTTACAATTCCTCAGCAATTTACTTTAAAAACAAACTAAGAAACAAATATGGTATGACTATAGAAACTAGATGTAAACAAAGCCGACATGACAAGTCTGCAAAATTATTTGTCAGAATGATTGAGGAGGCATAATGACGTATGAACATTGTGATTATCCTGTAGGAGTTAATGAAATATCAGTATTACTTGACGTTAAGCCGTCAACTGTTTCACAATGGGGAGTTCGTAAGAACTTACCTAGCCCCGATGCAATAGTCGGTGGTGGTAACACAAAATTGTGGAGAATAGAAACTATATTGAATTGGGCTTCATCTACAGGTAGAAACAACAACGATATGAAAGACTGTGAACAAGCATTGAGTCTAATCATCACAAATATGATGTCTGAAAACCAAAAAGAGTTAGCAACTGCTAATTCACGTTGGGACAAATTGTCAGATGATTGGAACAGTTACCGACAAACCATGGGGCTAGATGTGTATACAAAAGATGTGTACAGAGATTTAGGCTCATACGAATCCGAGGAGGAATAATGAATAGAGCTGATAGACGAGCACAAAAGTCTAAAAAGAAACATAGATATCAAGGTCTAAGTAAGAAACAAGTTCTTAGACCCGACATAATCGACAGATAATCAACAGATAAATAGGGGAAAACAAAAAACTTTTCCCCTATAAGTAAAGAGTAGGAGGAAATATGCAATTCGTAAGCGACTATGATAGTGAGGGTAATTACGCACCTCATTGTAATCAATGCCGTGAAAATGGTTTTGATAGCACACGTAAGTTTGTTGACATGTGTAATTCTTGTCAAAACTATAGTATCAGAAAAACTTTTTCAAAAGAAAGAAAAAACGCAGTTGAAAACTATATTGTTGACAACTCTTAATAAATTTACTAAGGTAGTTTATATGAAACTAAAGACTAGGGCAACAATAGAAAAACCCCTTAATAAAAAGGGGCTTTTCGTTATAACCAACAAAGAGGGAGACAGATATGAACAAAGAAAGTTCAAACGAATCCAACTATAAGAATACTTTAGCACACGCATTGGAATTAACCCAAGCATGTGCAGAGGAAATCGGCTACATGGTCGAATCTGATGACGATACCAAAGTTTCTTATTGGGAGGAATACCCAACTGATATTCATAAGTTTATGGAACTTATGGACAAAGTTGACCAAGTTTCAAAAGCAGTTAGAGAAATTAAAGCTGACATGAAGTTGAAACTCGTTGACTCTTTTGGCGACCAAGCCGTTAGAGTTGGTAATAGAATAATCGTAGGTAAGAAAAGCAAAACTTGGAAACCTTACGATAAAAACAAAGTAATGGATTACGTAGGAGATGATTGGAAGTTAGTCGTCAACCCTACATTTAGAACAACAGGTATCAAAGCACTCGCTGAACAAAGAGGTCAAGACCCAAAGGTTATTTTTGAATCTCTATTTGAGCAAGTAGAAAATGATACAGTAACAATACTTCCCGAAATGAAAGCACCAAAATATTTACAAAAGCTTGATGACGGGGAAATAAAAGAATTAGGAAAGGGGTAATAAATGCCTGCAAATGTAGAAACAATGTTTAGTGCAGTAGAAACTCCGTGGCACAGATTAGGTGTCGTAACGGATAAAGCACTAACAAGTAGTGAGGCTATCGTCCAAGCAGGACTTGATTGGAACGTTAGCGTAAGACCTTTAGCAACTTTTGGCGAGATGAGTAAAGGGCAAGGTTCATTAATTGATGTACCCGACAACTTCGCAACTGTAAGAGATTCCGATGAATCCGTGCTAGGTGTAGTTGGTAAAAGATATGAGCCAATTCAAAACTTAGAATGCTTTAGTTTCTTAGACAATGTCTTAGATGACTATTCAGCTAAGTATGAAACTGCAGGAGCATTAGACAACGGCAGAATTATTTGGGTACTTTTAAACCTAGGTAAGAATGTTGTAGTAGGAGATGACGTAACTGTTCCTTACTTGCTAATGACAAACAGTCATGACGGCTCGACATCAATTAAAGCTTTGACTACTCCTATTAGAGTTGTATGTCAAAATACTTTATCACTTGCATTGGGTAACTATAAGAGTAGTTTCTCTTTTAGACATACTCAGAATGTTAGAGGTAGAATTGAACAAGCAAGAAACTCTTTAGAGTTGTCATATAATTATATTGACGGATTCCAAGAGGAAGTCGAACGATTAATTGACCAACAGGTAACTGATACGCAATTTAGGACATTAGTAGAGACTATTATGCCTATTACTGCCGTGAATGATGATGAAACTAACCTTCAGCTAGTTGCAAGACAACAACAAGCACAGGCAGACATTATTCAAAAATTTAGAACACCCGAATTCACAGAACATAGCGAAACTGCATGGGCAGGATTGAATGCTATGAGTAACTATGAACTTTGGGACGCACCTGTTCGTAATGAGGAGAGAGAAATAAGAATAGCTAAAAAAACTATTCAACAAAATCAAACTCCTAATACAAACATCTTGCATAGATTGTTAATTGGACAGAGGTATGAAAATATTTGAACATTATATAGCTAATTGCGTTACTTGTGGTGTAGTAATCACAACTGACGAGCATGGACAAAGCGACGAGCAACCTTTGTGGTTGAAAGCTTATGGTGGTTATGGAGATATGATAGATAACTTCAGCGACCATGATGACGAAACTTTGAACATGATTCCTTTTTGTCATAAGTGTGGTCATAGAATTATCAGACTTATGGGTAAAGGAGTTATTAACTATATTGACCCATTATCTACAACTTCTCATGTAAGACCTATTAAGGCTTATAAGAAGTCAGAAAGAACTGATGTCTATGGATATTGGCATTTGGGTTGGGATAATGTAAAACTGCGAGGTTACATCTCAGCCATGGGTCATTATTTTAGAATTGGTGGATTGAAGTTTGCATGGGGAGTATTTATGCATTTGTTTCATTTGCAAAATTGGGACACTCTTAATAAATCTGTTAAGGACTTCTATCCTACAAATTATAAAGTATCATTTATAAGAGTACCAAAGAGATTTGGTCTCATGATACAACGTAAAATTCAAAAGGAGGGTTTTAAATGGTATTAACGAGTAAACAAGAATGGTTAACCATAGTTAATTGGCTAAAATTAAGATTTACGTCAATTAAGTGGAATGACGCCGAGATAAGAAGTTTGTACGAGGACTATAAGAACATAGACCCCGAACACATTTGGGGAGCAAGTCAACTTTGTTATCATAACAACACAGAATACATGTCATCAGCTAAGTTGATGTCGGTTGTTAAAGAACTACAGAGAGCTCCTAAGACTAATAAAGCCTTAACCATGGGCGATGTTATAAATGCAAACAAAGGTGGTCTATTAGACTATCTAAAGGCAAACAACTATGAATCATTTGCTCATGCAGTATTTGACGCAAAGATGAAAAGGTTGAGGAGTGGTAAGGCAGTAAAGTCTGAGACAACTCATTGGGACTTAGAAGCACCTTACGAAACTCAAAAAGAACAATGGTTACAAGAATTTTCTACTGAGTGGACGATAGAATACTTAGAGAGAAAAAGAGATAAGACAATAGCAGGAGAAAAATAATGGCTAGTAATAATACTATTACCTTAATTGGTAACATCATTGAGCCCGAAGTTAGAAGTACCCAAACGGGTAAGACTCTAGTTAAGGCTCGAATGGTCGTCAAGACTTATGGCGACGCAGACGACATGTGGGTTAACGTAACTGCATGGGAAAAATTGGGCGAAAACCTCGCACAAACTTTTCAAAGTCAAACAAGTAAAAGTATCAGAGTTAGTGTTACAGGTCGACTCATGGAAGAAAAATGGGAAGACAAAAACACAGGACAAGAAAGAAAATCTTACTCCGTAACTGCTGATAACATTGGCGTGATGTTGGATTACCAGACTGCTGGTGGGATACAATATTCTGGCGAGGCAAAACAAGAATCAACTTATGGTGGGGACAATGTCGCCATGGCTAAGGATATTCTTGGTGCTACAGAGCAACCACAAGCAAGAACTGATTACGCACCGAACGAAGCACCCTTTTAATCATGAGCCCAAAAAATATTATATCGCAAGAGTTAATTGATTGGGCTAATGATGACAAATTGGTTGAGGAGGGCGACGATGTTAAATACGTACAACAGCCCTTTGTTACTAACGACGAAACCCTCCCACAACCAAAAGGTGTTACAGACGAGCCAACAAATCAAATGGAAGTAGTGCAAAAACTTTTTGTAACAAACGGCAAAAATGGTGTCTGTCATAGAGATTTTATGGACAACTATATTGCTCGTTTTGGTGCATTAATATGGACACTACGACATGAACACAATTGGGTTATTGATAAAGAATGGTGTGAGGACGAATATCATCATCATAAATCCAATCAGTATAAATATATATTAAAAGGAGTAGATAATGCAACTTATTGAACAATCTTTTGAGTATGAGCACTTGACTGAGAAAGTTAAGAAGACAATGCTTGTTGAATACTTAAAAGACTTAGAGGCAAATCACTTTAGCTTAGCTTTAGTTGAGCCTAGTAAACTACAAGAGCCACAACCATATCAACAATGGAAAGCACAGATTGGTCAAATAGAGAAACAAATCATGCTTGTGAGGTCGAAATATTTATATTTCTTCGGAGCTGAGGAGGAATAGTGGGTGGTTGGTTACTTTGTGTTAGTTGTGATAACTATTCACATACACATAATGGTGGTGGATTGGTTAATGACGAACACTATTGTGAGCCATGCTATTCAGAACAGGAGTCTGTTTTATGAGCAAAACGTACTATGTGAGATTTAATAATAAGGATTACCGAGAAAATCCTAATTTATTGATTGAACTGCTAGAATATGAGCATAAGTTTGCAGAAATAAAGGACAATTATGAGAAAATTGACTGAATTACAGATACAAGAACTTCAATCCTTTGGTTATATGGTTAGAAATAATGATGACCTAGAAAATATGGAGAAAAAATTAGATGCTAATGCTAAAGAGTTTAAGCCATTAAGTGTCAAATTACCAAGTAAAGACTTAGATGAGGTTGAAGTTAAGCCAGCTGGCGAGGATAGTGAGGACTACAGTTACCTAGACGAGTTAGAAACATGAGCGAGAACGAAACTCTTATAAAGAAAATTAGGCTATCAGACATACAAACTGCTGATAAAAATCCTAAAGACCATGATGTTGGTGCTATTTATCAAAGTATGAAACGCTTTGGATTCGTAGCATTCCCTTTAGTCAATTCAACAACAGATAAGTTACTAGCAGGACATGGACGCTTAAAAACCTTACACATGATTAAAAGTGAGGGAGAGTTTGTACCTGCAAATATTGAAGTAGATGAGGACGGAGAGTGGTTAGTACCCTGCTTATATTCAGCAACTATCGAGGACGAAGCCGAAGCACAGGCATATCTTCTCGCTGACAATAGATTAGTTGAAATAGGTGGTTACAATAACATGGACTTACTTGACTCATTACAAGAAGTTATTAGAGAAACAGGGTCATTGGACGGCACAGGTTGGGACTTAGACTCAATCGAGGACATCATAGCTGATATGGAAAGAAGTTCTTTTGAAGTAAGAGATTACGGAGACAATTCAGTTGAGGACGAAACATCAGTTCAAGTAGCAGTTGGTCGTTATAAATTTAAAATAGATGCTGATGAATTTTATGAGTGGGAAGAAACAGTCAAATCTCAAACTCAAACATCAGAAGTCAATGAAATAAATGATTGGATAAAAAATCAATTAGGCTTGACATAGCCAAATATCTTGCTATCCTTTATTAAGTAAAGAGGATATAGTCATATAGCCTCCTTTCTTTTAGTATGAGACGGCGAGGGTCTGGGCAACTAAACCCTCAATGTTTCTAACACAATTACCACTAAAACAGATGAATTAGAGAAATTAGTGGGAACAC
>Ga0206123_10003035_pt1 | contig 14098 bp, 18 predicted proteins | sample Helgoland_Spring_2_FD_160086 | JGI IMG/M metagenome (GOLD analysis project Ga0206123, IMG submission 160086) | Pelagic subsurface seawater microbial communities from Kabeltonne, Helgoland, North Sea - Helgoland_Spring_Bloom_20160316_1 | ecosystem: Environmental > Aquatic > Marine > Epipelagic ...
AAGTCAACAACAAGAAATAAATATGTTAAAAAAACATCTTGGATTATAAAATAAAATTTAATATTTTTATATTTAAATTAATCAAATCTAAGAATACAATCTGCTTTAATAATTTCTTGAAAATGTGTATTTTTTTTTATTTTTTTTTTATAATTATTACTTTTAATCATATTATTATAAATTTCATTATAATTATTTATAGCATATTCTATTATATTATTACTAAAAGCCCATCTAAAAAAATTTAATTGTCCGGTAGTTGTTTCAATTTTGTCTTTATCATTAATATAAAAAGAAATTCTATGATGTCTTCTAAAAGTATCAAAATTTAATTTTGTATAAGATTTTAATTGTGCTCGATAATCTAAATATATATTTATTTTTTTAAAACGACGATTATCATTAGATGGTAAATTATAATATATTTTATCATTATCTAATTTCCAATAATAAATATTATTATTTCTTGAATAATGTGTTACTAACCAATCTATTAATCTTAAAGATAATTTATGATTACCTGAAATAATAGTTTTAAATATATTTTTATAATTATTATTTTTAATATAGAATTCATTTAATGAAGTTAATAATAGTTCTTGACAATTATATTCCATTTAATTAAATAATTTAACCATTAATTCTTTAAGTAATGTGCGGTACGCATTTAATATTTATAATGTTAATAAAAAAATTATAATTTTAGGTACTAAAAGTTGACGGTAAACTACCAATATCTAATAGTCCATTCATTCTACTATCTGGTTCAATTGTACTTATTCCCCAAGGACTTACAGGAACTTGAGGATTAGGAGGTTCATATCTTAATTGTAAATTAGCATTTCTCAAAGATTGTCCTACTGTATTTACACCTATATGATATCCTGCTGTTAAAAAGTTTTGATCTTGAATATCTCCTGCTCCCGCTGGATTAACGCGAGCATGAACAGAATTGGCACCATGTGGTAATAAATCATTGGATGTTAATCTATCCCTTGGAAAACAACTCGAATCTACTAAATTAGAAGCGGAACGATAAGGCAACGGATATTCTTCTTCTTCATATTCTTCAGAAACAACAGGTTTAGGTGGAGTGGGAACAGGTGGTTTTCTTACAACTGGCTCATTATAAGAATCACCGTCGGGATCAGAAGGGGATATATTACCACTATAAAATGCGGCTTCGGTTCCAATAGATTTATCCACCGAAAAATTAGGCCCATTTTGCGATTTTTCCGCGATAGAAGAGGGTCTTAAATCCATAAGATTTCTATCAAAATTAGCAGAATCAACAGGATTTCCTAAAAAATTTTCTACATTATCCATTTGACATTTTGAATTGTATGTAATAAGTAACAAAAGTATTAATAATAAGAATAAAGCTATTGAAAATGATATAACAACTGTTTGATTATTAGAAGCCATATTTTTTATTTATCTATCTACTATCATTAATAGATAAAATATTCATAATATTATTTTTTAAAATATTAATTTTATTTACCCAATTTTTATCTTTAGAATTTATATCTTTAATTTCTTTTATTAATTTTTCATTTATATTTATAAAATTTTGTATTTTATCTATTTTATTATTATATTCAATTATATTATTATTTAATCCTTCTATTGTTTCTTTTAAAGTATTATCCCATTCAATATCAATTTCTTGTTTATTTAATTCAATATTCTCTATTTTTTCTATATCATTTATATCAATACTTTTAATACGCCATTTATTTAATGCTTTTGTTTTATAAATATATAATCCTATTAATTCTAATTTTATTGTAAACATATAATTATTATTTTTTAATAAATTATTTATATTTTTATTATCAATTTGTATATTATTTAATCTTATAATACATGATTGTGATAATATTGTTTCAATAGTATTTGTTTGTGTACAAAATGAATATTTAAACATTTCATTTAATTCATTTTCTTTTAAATAATTATTGAACCATTCTTTATTTTTATTTATAAAAAAATTTAATGCTATGTCATCTACTTCTTTAATTCTATTTATATCTTCGTTATTAATATATATATTTAATCTATACGCATTATTTTTATCAGAAATTTTATTTATATTATTAATTTTAATATCATATAAATTAAAATTAATATTTTTTGTACTTCCGGAAATATAAGCTTTTCTTTTAAATATAGGTTTTTTAAATACTATGTTCATTTTAAAATTAATTTATTCTTCTTATAAGTAAGATATACGTAAAATCAAATATGACGCAAGACATAAAAAAAAATAAAAATACCGATTTAACTAGTTTTTTTTTAGGATATATTAAAGATGAAATTTCAAAACCCAATATTAAAACAGAGATTATTAAACCATTATTAATTAATTTATTATATTATATAATACCATTTGTTATTTTATTTGTTTTAATTAATTTTATTACAACAATATTTGCTGTTTTTTTAGCATTTCATTTTAAAAAGAAAGATTTATAAACTATAAGTCATAGAATGTTTTTTTATATTATTATTTATTATTGATAATGAATATAATTTTTTATAATCATAATTATTATAATTTTTAACAATATACCATCCTCTTTTATATGTTTCATTTAAAGTTTCAAATGGTTCTTTCATTATAATATATATTTTATTATTATATTGTATTGATATAATATTAGTCATATTTAATATATAAATTATTAATTATTAATTAATAATTTATAATTATCATTTTTTTATATAAATATAAATGCGATTAATTATCTATTTAAATTAGATTTAGTTAAAATATATGAGCGAATTAGAAATTAAAAAGTTAAATGAATTATTTAATTTTAATGAAAAAAAAAAATTACATATTATTGATAAATTATTAGAAAAATATTCTAATATGTTTATTGATGACATTAATATGATTGATATATCTAAAGAAGTTTATAAAGATACTGATATTGAAAAATGGGGTTATAATTTACCCGAATTATGTGGAAGTAAAGAATTAATTATAAAATTGCTACATAATCCTATTAATAATATTGAAATTTTAAAAAATAGACAAAAAAGTTTTATAAATAATTATGATCCTATTTCATTTAAGATATTAAAAGAATATGAAGATGATATTTTATGGACTTTTAAATTAAATGATGAAATTATGAAAGACAATGCTATAAATATATTATTTCCACCCTCATTTATTTTATCATATATTAATTTAGTAGAACCAATATTAGATAGTTATCATTTTTATAAAATTGGATTTATACCATTATCTGCTTTATTATATCCTTTATCTAGTCTATTAGCACCTTATTATTATGTTAAGAAATATATGAAAATGAATTTATCATTTTATGATTATTTAATATTAATAAAAAGTTTTATTTTAATGTTTTTTAAATTAAATAATAATTTTAAATTAAATATAATAAAATTTGTATTTTTTTGTATTTATATATTTTTATATTTATATAATATTTATCAAACAATTGAATTTTCTTTATTATTATATAAAACTAAAAATAAATTACACAAAAAAATGAATGGACTTATAATTTTTATAAATGAAGCAAATAATATTATAAATGATTTTAATTTAGAAAAAGATCAACATATATTATTATCATCTTTTATTAAAAATTATTATAAACCATCTGATATTAATATATCAAATACGATGACTAACATATATAAATTATGGAAAAATAATAATATTAAAGAAATAATTAGTAAATTATTAATAACAATCTACACATATGATATAATAAATTCATTAAGTAACCTTAAAAATAATTTAAATTATTCATTTGTTAAATATGATAATTTAAATTCTACTAAAATATGGAATATGAAAAATCCAATATTATCTAATAATCAGGTTTCAAATCCTTTAAATTTATATAAAAATATAGTTATAACTGGTCCCAATGCTGCAGGAAAAACAACATATGTAAAATCTATATTATCAAATGTTATATTATCACAAACATTTGGTATTATATACGGATATAAATCTAGTATGCGAATATATGATTGTATATATTCTTTTATGAGAATAACAGATGAATTAGGTTCTAAATCTTATTTTGAAGCAGAAGCAGAATATTGTTCTAAAATGATTGAAAAGGCAAATGATATTTCTAATTTAAATAAAAAAGCCTTATTTTTAATGGACGAACCAATGCATTCTACTCCACCAACGGAAGGTATGGCAACTGCTTTTGCTGTTGCTGAAAATATCGGTTTAAAAAAAAATATTAATATAATTATAACAACACATTTTTATAAATTAACATATTTACAAGAACAATATCCAAATAATTTTATTAATTTATCAGTAGATGCTATAAAAATAAATAATAAATTTACATTTCCATATAAAATTAAAAAAGGAAGTTCTCATCAGTGTATAGCTATCGAATTATTAAATGAAAAGAAATTTCCAATATCTGTAATTAATAGTGCGATAAATATGAAAGAAAAAATATGCAGTAATATTATTAGTATATAAATGTTTAATTTAAAATTTAATAATATTTATTATTATATAATTGGATTTATAGTTTTAATTAGTATTTTAATAATTTTATATTTTTGGAGAAAAATAATTAATTTAACTATTATTAATCAAACTTTAGATAAAAAATATAATTTGTTAAAAAAAGATAATAAATTATTAAAAGAAAATTTTCAAAATAATAATAATAATAATGATGATGATATTGGTGATATTATTATGAATGAAGTTTTCCCACAAAATGATAATAATAATTTTTCAAATATTGAACCCTTAACTAATGATACAAATATTGAAACTATTATAATGGAGATGAATATAGGTGGTAAAAATATAAATAGTAAATGTGAAACAGGTTCTTGTTCTATATTACCTGATAAAAATTTAGAAACAGATATAGTTGAAAAAATTATTAAAGCAAATAATATTGATGTTTATGATCTAGAAAAAGAAAAACTAGAAAAAGAAAAACTAGAAAAAGAAAAACTAGAAAAAGAAAAACTAGAAAAAGAAAAAATAGAAAAACTAGAATTAGAAAAACTAGAATTAGAAAAGCAAAAACATATACAACAAATGCAAATGCAAAAACAAATGCAAATGCAAATGCAAAAACAAATGCAAATGCAACAAATGCAACAAATGCAAATGCAAAAGCAATGGAGAGAAAAAATGGAAAAGGATCGCATGGAAGTAGAAAAAATAGACAAAGAAAAAATGCAAAAACAATTTGAAGATATTGTAGAAGAAAAACAACCTACAAAACCAATTAATTTATTAGAAAAAACAAATTCGGAAGATATAGAAAAAGAAAATTTAAAAAATAAATCAGATAATGAAGATGCTACTTCAATTATTTCAGATCAAAATACAACTGGTTATACTAAATCTAAATTAAATAAATTAACTATTGATAAAATAAAAGAAATTTGCATTAATAATAATTTTTCCGACGATGGAACAAAACCTATTTTAATTGAAAGAATTTTATCCGCTTTAAATAAATAAAAAATATTCTTATTTATCAATAGATAGAATAAATAATTTATGACTACCACATCTAATAAAAATACTTATTCGTGTCCATTAAGAATGGCCGATGGAAGATCTATGACTGATTATAGACCTAAATGTATAGTTAATTATGAACTAATGAATACTATAACTGATAATAATTTAGTTAAAAGTAGTTTTGAAAGTAGATTATATTTACAACAAAATGCAGATGAAATAATGAAAAACGAAATGCAAAAATCTATAAATAATTTAGTTCCTTGTGTTACTTGCGAAAAACCACTAGGTAATGGTACTTTATTACCTGAAAAATATATAGTTTCATGTGATGCTATATCGTGTACTAAAAAACCTTTTAATAAAAATGGATTAGGAGATGGTAGAGAAGGCACAACATCTTTATTACTTAATTAATATTTAATAATATTTTTTTTTATATATTCTATATAGATTAGATATAAAATGAATTTTAATAACCAATATGTTTCTGCTAAAATTACTATGTTAGAAAATAATAAAATACAAATTAAAGGAAGTGTCAAAGGTTATAATAAAATACAAATTATAGCACCCAACCCTCCTGATAAATTAGGTAATTATAGCGGAAACTCTTTACCTTTTCCAAGTCGCGATATTGCTTTTGAAAATACTAAAAATAAATATATTGTAAATGGTGAAAAATTTGATATAATTTTTAATTATCCAAATAGTTATTATTGTATTGTATCAGGTATGAATAAAATTCCACCAACAATTTATTTTATAATATTAAATCATAATAATTTAAAGACAGAATTTCAATTACCGGATACATGTAATCTAAAAACTTTAACAAATAGAAATCAAATACATGATCCTAGTTTTTATTCAAGTAAATATGATGTTTTACCAATAACTACTGCAGAAAATAATATGTATAATTACAGTAAATATAAAAGAAATAATAATAAAGCTTAATTAAATATTATTATTTCTTTTATATTTAAAGATTTTAAATATATTTAAAGATTTTAAATATATTAAATATATTAAATATATTAAATATATTAAAAATATTAAATATATTAAATGGAAGATATAGCAAACAAATTTAATAAATTATGTAAAACAAATTCTGATATAAATGAACATTTGCCCACTCTTTATAACTATGCATCAAAATGTGAAAGTATTATTGAATTAGGAGTAAGAGGTATAGTCAGTTCATATGCTTTTGTTTATGGATTATTAAATAATAACAGTTCAAATAAAAAATTGTTATTAAATGACATCACTCCCTGTAAAATTGATGAATTATTACAACTTACTAATAATTTAAAAATAGATATTAAATATGAGTGGATTAATGATCTAGATTTAGAAATTAAAGAAAACTATGATTTAACATTCATAGATACTTGGCATGTTTATGGACAATTAAAAAGGGAATTAGAAAAGTTTTCAAAAGTGACTAATAAATATATAATAATGCACGATACAACTGTGGATGATTATAAAGGAGAAACTATACGCTTGGGAGGGAATGCTAAAGAAGAGTCTATAAAATCTGGTATTCCTTTAGATGAAATAAATAAAGGATTGATACCAGCAATAAATGAATTTTTAGAGCGTAATAATAATTGGAAAATTAAAGAAATATTTACAAACAATAATGGTCTAACTATTTTAGAAAAGATAAATTAAGAATAAAAATCCCATTCAAATGCATTAACCCCTTCACATTTAGCAGTACGCCACATAATACCACATTGTCTCATAATTAATCCACGATTTAAAAATGGATATTTTTTATGTAATATAGGATAATGTTTCTTAACAAATATATTATATGGCGTTGGTTTGCGTTTACACTTAGTTTTATTTTCTAAAATGGTATCATTATACGCATTAATTAATAATTTTTTTAATTCAGTTAAAGTATATACGTTTTTAATATCAACAAGTATTATAAATTTATTAACAAACTGTTGTGTAAAAGTCATTTTTAATATTAATATTAATATAAATAATCAATTTTTATAAAATTTCATTTTAATATAAATTATTTTTTTTAAATATAAAAAATGATATTAAAATATATTATTTTTATAATTATATGAGTAATAATCTAATTATAGTTGAAAGTTATACAAAAACTAAAACAATTTATAAATATTTAAAAGATGAAAATCATAAATATAATGTTACTTTTTCACAAGGTCATTTTTGCGATTTGCCTAAAAATGAATTAGGTATTAATATTAATACTTGGGAAGGTACATATACTACCACTAAAGAAAATATATTAAAAAATATTAGAAAATATGTTAAAGAAGCAGATAATATATATATAGCAGCAGATCCTGATACCGAAGGTGAAGCAATAGCATACCATATTAAAAATAATATTAAAGATTTACTCAAAAAAAAAAACTGCTATCGTATTAAATTTAATGAAATTACAAAAAATGCTATTATAACTGCTATTAATAATCCATTAGATATTGATATAAATTTAGTTAAAGCACAAGAGACAAGAAGATTTTTAGATAGAATTGTTGGATTTAAATTATCACCATTATTATGGAATAAATTTAATGATAAATATTTAAGTGTTGGTAGAGTACAGAGTGTAGCATTATTATTATGTATTGAGCAATTAAATTTAATTAAAAATCATGAAATTGAAAAATATTGGAATTTAAATGGTAGTTTTAATTATAATGATATTATTTTAGATTGTATTAGTATTAAAATTAAAGATGAGAATATATTAGAAAATATTTTAAATATTTTAGATATACCTACTAATAAATTTAAAATTGAAATATCACAAACTAATTCTAGCGAATATCCCTCCCCACCATATAGTACAACAACATTACAACAAGATGCTTATAATAATTTAAGATATAATTCAAAAAAAACTATGGAATTAGCGCAGAAATTATATGAAAAAGGATATATTACATATATGAGAACAGATTCTGTAAATATATCTAAAGAATTTAAATATAAATTACAAAAATATATTACCAATAATTATGGTTCTGATAATTCCGTAATAAGAAATTTTAAAAATAAAATTATAAATAGTCAAGAAGCACACGAGGCCATAAGAATAACAAATCCTAATATAATAAATATATCAAATGATGATGAAATAACAGAATATCATGATAAATTATATAATATGATATGGAAAAGAACAATTGCCAGTCAAATGAAAGAAGCTATATATACTAATATTAATTCAATTATTAAATGTGTTAATAATTCACATTGTAATGATTATATATTTAAATGCAATAAAACATTTTTAACAAATAGAGGTTTTTTAATAATTTATAATAAAGAATTAGAAGATTATAAAACTTATTATAATAAATTAAATACTAAAAAAAATATAAATGTTAATATTATTAGTTTTTCATTAGAATGTGATATTAATCAACCTAAATCACTATATAACGAAATTACGCTAATAAAAAAATTAGAAAAGGAAGGAATAGGAAGACCATCAACGTATGCTTCAATAATTGATAAATTATATATTAGAAAATATGTAATAAAAGGTAAAAATCCATCAAAAAATGTTAGTATAAATAATTTAATTAAAAAACATAAAAAAGATATTAAAATAATAACTAAAGATATAAAAACTGGTGGTAAAAATTCAGATTTATTAGTACCAACTGATTTAGGTATAAAATCTATAGAATATTTAAATACTATAATACCATTTCTTTTAAATATTAATTTTACAGCAGAAATGGAAAATGCTCTTGATAAAATATCAATAGGTGAAATAACAAAAGATAATATATTACAACAATTTTATGATAAAATTTATCCAATTATTAATATTCATGGTAATATAAATAATAATTTTGAAAATAAAAGGAAAACGGGTATTATTAAAAGCAAATATGGTTATTGTTATTATCATGAAAAAGATAATAGATATACAAATATAGAACCTTATTTATCATGGAAAAAAAAATCAGTTGAACAATTAGAAAATAAAGAAATAACATTTTTAGGATCATTACCTAAAAAATTAGAAGATGGAATGATGTTACATATTGGTAAATATGGATTATATTTAAAAGATAATAATAATAAAAATATAAAATTAGATAAAAAAAAATGGGATAGTTTTATTTAATTATTTAAATTATTATTTTAATTTTCATTATATATATATATAGAATTTGAATGTAGTTTATATTTTAATTCATATTTATTTGGTAATAAATCTATATATATATCCTCCTTGTTGTGATTTTCTAATGATAAATATGGTTTGATATTTTCAATAGTTTTTTTTGCACCTTTCAAGACATTTCTTTCCATTCCTTCGACATCTAAATGAATTATTCCTAATTTATCACTAATAATATTATTTTTAACTAAATTATCTATACTATCAAAATATGATTTATCTATATTAGTAAATTTCTCTTTAAACCAGATCCACGCGCCTGTATTATTAGTCTCATTTCCGGGTGTTAAATAATTACCTATAATATCAGATAAACCCATATTTAATACAATAATATTATCAAAATTATTTATTTCTTTAATATAATTAATAAAATCGCATTTATGTTTAGAAGGTTCGATAGCATAAATTTTAATATCATTTCTTTTTTTTTTTAAAATATGTGCTATGGGAAAAACACCATCACCAACATGCGCCCCACAATCAATAATACAGTAATTTTCTTTTAATTTCAAAGCTTTATCAATTATATCTTTTTTAATTTCGTAGTCAAAATCAAATTTATTTGGCAAATTTAATTGCATAAATATATTTTTTTCTAAATCAGGCCACAATATAGTTTCTTTATCATCATCGTAAGGATTAATAGTATTAATTAATTTATTTTCAAAATCATTTTTATTATAAACTTTATGAATATCATCTGATAATATTGGTGCTACACTTACATCATCATAAAAATTTTCTATATTAAAAAAAATTTTATTAATTATAATTATTGCGATAATTATAATTAATAAAATAATAAATAAATTTATATTTGTTAATACTTCAAATTTCTTTTTCATCTATATAATATAATTATATATAATAAATATATAATTGATATTAATCTTTAATTTCTATAAAACTTACAGAAGTAGTTGTATTAATAATAATTTCATCTTGATTAAATAATACTTTATATTCTTTGGCTAATTTAATTAAATTATCCATTATATTTTTATCATTTTGATGTATAATTGTTAATGTATATGTTAATTCTTTTTCATTATTCCAGAAACCATAATTAGATGAAATTGTAAATGATTTAAATTTATTACTAATATTATTATTTACAAATGAATTCCAATTATGTTTTGTAACTTTTTTAATTATATTATTTTTATTTATTCTAGTACCAAAATAACAAATAGTTGTAAACCACGTCATTAAATTAATTATATATTTATAATATTATAATATTATATTATATTATTATTTTATATATATAAATATAAAATAGATAAATATGTATTATATATATTATTTATTAATTATATTTATATGGGGATTAAATCCAATATATTATAAAATATTATTAAAAGATATAAATTATGAAACAATATTGCTATCTGCTAGTTTTTTATATTTTATAGGATTGTTATTTTATATAATAATTTCCAAAAAAAGATGTAATGTAATTAAAAATGATATTAAAATTATTAATAAAAAAATGTTATTAATTATTTTCATAATAGGTATATCATTACTTATAGCACAATATTGTTACTTATATGTAATAAAAAATGATAAATTGCATATAAGTACTATTTTAACATCGTGTTATCAAATTATAACAATATTGATTGCGTATTTATATTTTAAAGAAAAAATAAATATTTATAGATTTATCGGAATATTATTAGTATTATTAGGATTAATACTAATAAAATATAAATAATGGAACAAAAAATGGAATTATATTATTTAAAAATAGAATATATTTATATTATAATTGAAATAAATTATAATAATTATAATAATATTTATAATATAAATAATAATAAAAATGAATGTAAATATTTAACTTTTATAGACTTATATGGAGACAGAATAATAAAAATAAAGAGACTGTTAGATATATTTATAATAAATACTACAAAACATAATAGAAATAAATTTGGTAAAAAAGTTGGAAATGTAAAAAAAAATTTAAATTATAATATAAAAATAGATTATATAAAAGAATTAATTGAAAAAATATATTTATAAAAAAGTATTTATAATATAGTACAATATTCTTTATTATTATATTTTTTCTCTATTATTTTAAATTGGTTTAATGAAATCCATTTAAAATTGCTAACTTCACAATCAATATCATATAAATTTACATCAACCATATAAGCAATATCATATTTACATTTATTAAAACTTATATATAATAAAGTATTATTATGTATATAGTTAATACTATTTGTTAATTCATCGTATCTAATTTGAAATATATCATTTTTCTTATATTTACCAAAAACACCTACAGATTTAGCATTTTCATAAATCATTATATCATTTGTATGAAGTAAATACAAACCATATTCAATATTTATAAAACAAGAATTATATTCCTTATTTTTTTTAGATAATCCAATAATACATGCTTTATTGCTTGAAATTATTAAAAATTCAAAACCTAAAACTTTTTTATTTTTATTTATATTTAAATATATATTTTTTTCTGATATAGCACTTGTTATCCAACTATTATTTAATATTTTTTTTAAATTATTATCATAATAAGTTATATTTGTATCTAATGATGTAAAATTAATTAATTCATTAGCAATTGGTTTAATAATAATTGAAAATTTACTTTTATCAATCCATCTTAAATTATTTATTTCAAATAAATAATCTAAAATAGAAATTTGTATTAAATAATTTTTACTAAAATTAAAACTATTTTTAGAAATATATAATAATGTATTATTTTTTAAATATTCTATATTATTATTAAACCCTATTCTTATCTGAAATTTATCTCCAATTGAATATCCCCCAACATATTCACATATTTCTAAATTCTCATAAATTAATAATCTATTATTATATATATATATAGCATAATCTATATTATTATTATTATTTATATTATTATTATCTACACTATTTAGTCCAATTAAACCATTATATTCTGATGATATAATTACAAATTCAAAACCACATATCGAATTAATATCTCTATTAATATTAAATTTTATAAAATTTTCAGATAATATTAAATTATCATATTTTGATATTTTTTGATATTTATAATTTGTAATATTTAATTCTTTATTATCATAAATAATATTATTATAATTTGTATAAGTAATCCATTTAATATTTTTTAATTCAAAATATTTGTTACACATATATAAATCTATATAATAATTTATATTATTTACTATCAGATTATTACTAGTATATAATAAAAAATTATTTTTAATATATTCAATTTCATTATTATTATTTAATCTTATTTGAAATTTATCATTATATTTATAACCACCAATATGTAATTTAAATAAACCATTTAATTCATATATCATTATCCTCATATTTGATAAAAATAATATACCAAATTCTATATTTTTAATATTTTCAAAATTTTTTTTTTTTTGTTTTCCAAAACCTATAATTCCTTTTTCTTTTTTACTTAATATATTAAATTCAAATCCAGATATATTATTTATATTATTATTAAATTTTATTATTTCTTCCGAAGAAATACCATTGTCCCAATCTATTGAATTATTATTATATATACTTTTATCCTTTATTATATAATTTATATTATTATCTGTAAATTTTACAAAATAATTAATAGGGTAATTATAATTTATATTTTTAGTTATCCATAAAATATTACTTATTTTAGATTTATAATCAATAAAAAACATTTCAATAACAAAAATACAATTATTTTTTAATATTTTGTTAGAATATAATAAAATATTATTTCTAATATATTCTATAATATTATTTTTTTGTATATTAATAATAATATTATCATTTACCTTATATTTTCCAATTATACATTTTAAAATATTATTTTCATATACTATTAATTGTTTTTTATTATTTAATTCTAAACAATAATTTATATTATTATTTATATTATTTATATTATTTATATTTTTTATACCAATTCTTATATTTTTATTATCAGTATTTATATTAAATTGAAAACCCATATTTTCATTTTCATTTTCATTAAATATTATACTTTCAGATATAACCTCGCCAATTATATTATTATCTACATTTTTAATTAAATAATTTTCTTTTATATTATAATTTATATTATTTGTAATTTCTTTATATTTAATAGGACTATTATGTTCTATATTATTTATGGATATTGGAAAAAATATCCATATTAAATTATATATATTAGTATTATCTGATAAAATATTAATTTCAAGATATAAATCGTTATTGTTTTTATCTATATCATATACTACTATATTATTTATAATATATAAAATTTTATTTTCTTTAAAATAAATTTTTATATCTATATCATCTTCGTATTCTTTAATTTTTTTTTTTTTTTTTTAATAATTACAAAAATA
>Ga0206123_10003044_pt1 | contig 14068 bp, 17 predicted proteins | sample Helgoland_Spring_2_FD_160086 | JGI IMG/M metagenome (GOLD analysis project Ga0206123, IMG submission 160086) | Pelagic subsurface seawater microbial communities from Kabeltonne, Helgoland, North Sea - Helgoland_Spring_Bloom_20160316_1 | ecosystem: Environmental > Aquatic > Marine > Epipelagic ...
AAAATCCAGGAATCCCATAGTATCAATTTTATATGGATTGTCTCTTAAATAAACCCATTTAATTTTATCACCTTCTACTATTTGAGTGTGTTTTTTATCTAAATTTTTAAACTTAAGTAAATCATTGTATCTTACAGCTGCTTTAACACCTACAGGTGCTTTATTTTCAAATTCACTAAATATACAATCTGCACTTGCGGGAAGACCTGTGTATTTTTTCATGTTTTTAACCCCTGTTGGTTTTGATATTTCAACAAAATCTATGTCTTTAAGTGATTCCTTAAATGCTAGTATTTCTTTATCGATTTCTTCTCTTGTGGCACCAAATAGGATTTTATGTAGTATTTCTTCAAAAAATGTTCTAAATAATGGTGGAAAATTCGACTTTTTAAAATCAAGACCTTTTACGTCAATTTCATTACAAGGTACACCTTCTTTCTTTGTGATATACTGCGCATATCTACGTTTACCTGAAAAGAACGCAGAACGTATTGTACATTCTGTTTTCATTTCTAATCTGTGTTTATTTATAGGGACATTGAACGCATTTAATGCTAAATCATTGTAATATTCATTAATTTTCTTTTCATATTCTAATGACATAGCTTCTAACTTATCTGCTTTAGTTGCTTCATCTAAATCATCAAAATCTGGATTTAATTTACGTAATAATGGTTCAGCATTAACATAACATGAATCAGTGTCTTCATACACTACAACACCTGTACAATCTTCATATCGTTGGCGAGGTGTAGTTCTAATTTCATAAACATCCTTACCTGTTTGTAATGTTTCTTCAGCTGTTTTATTTATGAATGTTCCTGAATCTTGAATAATTCTTTGTCCTGTAAGTGTAATACCTTCACTTAATAATACAGAACCATATCTAAATGTAGGTAATGCTGTAGCACCATACAATGAGTTGAGCAAAATTTTCATTGTATATTGTCTTAAATGATTTAAATCACCTTCTTCTTTATTACCTGCTTTGTATGCTTTTTTCATTGCATTTTTATACACAACTCTTTCATCAAACCATTGTGCTAGTACTACAGATAATGTAGATGGTTTATCTGTTCTAAACATCACACCATTTGCAGTAATTGCTAAATCATTTTGTTCTATTAATGCTAATATTTCACCTACAGATAATATCTTTTTACTTCGTTGTAAATTTTCAACTTCAAATTCATCTTTAGGGTCCATTTTTTTAAGATCATTTAAAGCTAATCTATTGTCTCTATCATCTGATGTTACTAATCTTCCTACTAATGTTTCTCTACCTATATTAAGAGACATAATAATTGAAGGATACAGTGATGTTAAATCTTCATCAAACATGTAATTGTAAATACCTGTTTTGGGGCAAAATAAATATCCACCTGCATATGATAATTTATTTCCTTCTGCATCTTCTTTTATAATTGGGTTTGGATCTTTGTTTGGTGGAATAATGTCTTCACCTAACAAGTAAGCAGATATAGCTCCATCTTGTGTTCTAGATGATTGATAAACTTCTTCATACACACATTTACCTTTGTGTGATATATTTTTGGTTAAATCTAAATATTTAAATTTTTCATCTAATTTTTTAAGTATTAAAACATCTACAAAATTATATTCAATAAACTTTTGTTTGTCTTCAGCAAATAATCTGTCTAATGATCCATCATATTCAATTTTCTTTTGATTAACATACTTTTCACCTAAAAAATCTAATTTCATAGATGGTTCTTGTTGAAAAGAATACTTTTTATGTAATCGCATGTAATCAAGTGACGTTACACCTGCAATTCTAATTGGTTGATCTGGATACCATCTTTTATCTCTTTCTTCTACAATTCTAATTGGTGATAAACGTTTTGCTGTACGTTCACCTAAACGATTTTTTATTCTGTAATAAATGTAAGGTATATCAAAATAATCACTATTGTAACCTACTAAAATGTCAGGTTGTATAGCTTCCATCCTGGATAAAAACACTTCAATTAAATCATTTTCACGTTTTACAGGTATAATTTCTCTACCATCTTGTGTACTAGCTTTAATTTCACCTGTTTTGTCTAATATAACAATAGCCCACTCGTCTGCTTGTTTGTCCCACCAAGCAATTGATGTAATGGGCATAGGTGCTTGTTGGATATATTCTGGTGTTAATGCACCACCTATTTCAATCTCAATATCAAAAAATACTTCTCTGTGAGTTTTAGAAGTTTCATCATTAGTACCATATTTGTCAATTAGAAATTTTGTGTGTATATTTCCTCTAGTATGGTCTGCGTAATGCATACCCTGGGTTTCTCTATTCCAATTGTAAACTTTTTTTAATGGTTCATCTTTTAAACCCCAATGAGTTGCGTGATATTGATCGCATTCTTGATAACCATAATTTTGGAATTCTTCTACAAAATAACCTTCATCTGTCCAAAGATGAACATCATAAACGTTCCAAACATCTGGTTTTTTTACTACATAACAGTTTTTATACATACACGTAAGATACGAAAGATATTTTACTTTTCCAAGCTATTTATACAAGTTCTTCAATTATTCCTACTACTTCACTAAGAATTAAAAATATTGTTGCCCAAAATAAAGTAAATGGTATACAGGCATATCCTAGAATACGGATACCTGACTTAATAAAACTAATTTGTTGGTGTAGTTTAGGATCTGGTAGTTTGTCTACTTTAGTATCTCTATAATCCCAACTTTGCTTTTTCGATTTCTTCATCTGTAAAAAATTGTGTTAAATCTGGTCTAAAATAATTAATTGATTTTAATACTTTTCTGTCTCGTGTTCTGTAAACGATCCAATACTCTCCTACTTTTTCATAATGGGTTTCTTCACCAATTCTAGCTGCTTCTGATTTAGCTGTTTCTATAGCTTCTTCTTCTGTTTTACATGCTTTAGACATATTTGATGCTTGTACTTCTTGGTATGCTTTCCAAATTTTACCTTTTAAACCATGTAACATAGTACCATTACCTAATGAAACATAAGTAATATCACACAATGCATCTAAGATTTCTACTATATCTCCATTTTCACAAGCTTCTTTATACTCAGCTAGTTCTTCTTGGATAAAATCATACACAAACATCCATTCTTTTCTTTCAGGAATACTTGGTGTATAATTGTTTGGTTTACCAAATGTTTGATTAAATTCTTGAACTTCATCTACAAAAGGTACTTCCCAATATTTAGGACTTAATTTTTGATCTTCAAATAAATTTAATTGCTTTCCCATTATTCTAATATTTTAATAATTTTTGATTCCTTTACAGATTTTACTTGATAATCCATTTGGTAACCTTCAAATTCTTTTACTACTTTAGCTTCTGCTTCTGTAACTGATTCTGCTTCTACACAATAAACTTCATTTGTGTTTGAAATTCTACCTCTTTCGTTCTCATCTTGAACTTTTACTGTTGCAATATAATATGCCATATTATTTATGATTTCTTTTAAAGTCAGCAGATAAATTTTTAATTTTATTAGCTGCAGATCTACATCTTCCTTTTGCTGCCGCTGTTGTTTTATCTATTTCTGATTCAATTAATACTATTTGTTCTTTAATTGCGTCTACTAATTCTTGTGTTTTTTCCATATTTTTTTTTAAATTTGATGTCCTCCGTTATTAATTTTTAATGAGTTAAAAAACTCTTGTCTTGCGTCATTTCCATTGTGTCTAAACACACCTGAAGCTTTAGTTGTAACCATTGCGGCTCCTTTGTGTTTAACACCTCTACAACTTACACAATTGTGTGTTGCTACTATTGTAATAATAACACCTAAGTTATCCTCACAAATTTTATCTACTGCATTGTGTATTGCAGATGTTAATTGTTCTTGTATAGCACCTCTTCTGCCAAAGTGTTCTACAATTCTATTTAATTTACTTAAACCCACAACTGCTCCTTTTTCTGATGTAATGTAACCAATATGAACCACCCCACCTATTGTTTGGTGGTGGTGAGAACACATTGATGTTAGTGGAATGTTTCTTTCGATTACAATTCCATCATAACCATCTGAAGGGAAGGAAGTAATAGGTGTCATTTCAGTGTATCTACCAGCCCATAAATCATGTACATAAGCTTTAGCTACACGTCTTGGTGTGTCATTTGAATTTGGATCATTTCTCCAATCACATTTTAAAGCGTCTAAAAACTTACCATAAGCTTCTGTTGCTTGTTCAATCATGTCTGATTTTTCTTGATCATTTAAAGGAAAGCCTGGTGCAACACCATTTGCAAACCCTTCTTGTACTACTTCTATATCGTATTTCTTTTTATTTTCTGCCATTATAATGTATGTATTGTGTCTAAATTTCTTTGATATCCTTTCGGATCATCCATTCCATATCCAATATACCAAGGATTAACTCCTTCTGGTTGTTTATGTATAAAAAAGGTATTTGGAAAATCCACATTTTCTTTATAAACTGCTGCTACTGTTTCTACTTGTTTAGCTCCTTTCATATGAAGATATGATTGAAGATATTTCATTGTATTACCTGAATCTAAAATATCATCTACAATGAATACTGTTTTACCTTTAAAATCTGTAGAGGGTATATAATCTAATGTGATTTCTTTTCGTTCAAAACCATCATATGATTTACATTTTAGAAAACTTGTTTCTATTGGGTATTTTATTTTCTTTACTAAATCGCTATAAAACATAAAACCACCATTCATAACGCAAACAAATACAATACCACCACCTACTTCGTGACATTTAGCTGTTAATTCATCACCTAAATCATCTATTAAGTGATCTAATTCTATTTTTGATATTAATTCTTTTCCCATTATACTCCTCTTTCTGTGTTATACGCAATTATATGATCTCTTCCTGTCATACAATATCCATGTTCTGCTACCATTTCAAATACAAGTGGATACATTTTTATTAATTGTTCTCTTGTATCACCTGCGGGCATAACGTATGTCTTTTCTTTGGGGATGCCAAGTTCTACTCGATAAGCTTCAATTTCTTTTAAATTTCCTTTCGTTCCATCCCAAACTGGTTTATAATGGTAATCTGAATGAAATTCCATCATTTGTTTGATAGCTGTTGTATTAAGTCTTTTTCTATTATGGACGTCTACGAATCTTTGGTCAACCACTTTCCCAGCTGGAGTAACAGCCCCAATAACAGGGACGGAATTATTAAACTTAGGGCTAAGGCTAATAAGACCAATAGGATAATCGGTTTCAACAAAAGCTGATCCCTCAGTTTCGATAGTAATAATAATTCCTCTTTCATTTGCGAAGTGTGTTAATTCGTTAACTAATGAGGGGTGCATAGTTGGTGAACCCCCAGTTAGCATCATTTCTTTTACTTGTGGATTCTGGTCATAAATATCTATAATATCTTGAAATTTAAATATTCCTTTTTCGGGGTGTATGGAGGTGTACCAACTGTCACACCATCCCCCTTCTCCAAAATAACACCTATGTGTACAACCTGTAGTTCTAATAACAATTGTTGGTCTCCCAAATCTACTACCTTCTGATTGTACAGCACGGTATAATTCTAGTACTGGTAACGTTTTACCATAATCTTCTATTCTTTTTCTCATTGTGCATTTTTTTAAGTGGTTTTACATTCACTGGTTATTAATGGTTTGCTAATAATTCTTCTACATGGGCTTTAGCTGTTTCCCACCCGTCAACATAAGCAACAGGATCTTTTCTGTTTAATTTAAGGAATGCTTCAATTCGTTCTACTGATGAAGCTGACTTATAATCAGATAATCCTTCAGCTGTTGGTTTATACGACGTATTAGTTCTTTTATAAACTTCATCAAAATCTAAACCTAAAAATTCACAACAAGCTACACCGTCTTCTAAAATAGTAAATTTATCACCATCTAAGTAAGGTGTAATATATTTTACCTTTTCAGCTTCCCAATTACCTTGTTTAAAAGCTTCATAATCTGCATCTCTAAATTCTTGTCTACAGTCAGGATATATTGCATGATCACCTGCATGAATACCCATTGCAATTTCTACATTGCAATTTTTTTCATTTGCAATTGATAATGCTACTGCTTGGATAATTGATGAAAATATTTTGTTTCTATTAGGTACAACAGTATCTTTCATATTGTCTTCTTCATAATGTCCTTCTGGCACATCTTCTCCTCCTTTAACTAAATTTGAATTTAAAAGAGAAACCAATCCTTGTAATGTAATTCTTTGATATTTTACTGGATGACCATTTCTGTCTAAATATTCAATTAATTCTGCTGCTCTTTCTAATTCTACATTGTGTTTTTGACCATAATCAAAACTTAATGCTGTTACTTCATAACCTTTTGCTAACAAGTGTAATAATACAGTGCTACTGTCCATTCCACCTGATAATGATAATACTGCTTGTTTCTTCATTATTTTTTCTTATTTAAATGTTGTTTTCTAGTTTCATGTTCCCAAATTCCATCTACTGTGTGTTCATGCCAATGGATTCTTCCTTTTAAGATTGCATCTTTAATATTTTTCTGGTGTCCATTCAAATTTGAATTTCCACTTTTTACTTCTATAAAATGTACCGAACATTTTGTTTTACTTCCTCTATTTGCAAAAGCTATATAATCAATTGGTTTTCCAAAAAACTGTACATCTTTAGGGTCTACTGGAAAGTTTTCCATAAAAGGAACATAATGTTCAATTGTTTTTCCAAAACTTACTGCTCTTGACCTTGAATAGGCATCTTCTCGGATAGCTTTTTCTTCTTTAACTTTCCATTTTACTAACATGGCTTCTGCTTTCCTTTCTGTAATTTTATCATGAGAGATAAAAACGTATGCTGCGAAAGCTAGGGCACATACTGTAACTACAATTAATGCTATTGTCATTTTGTTATTGTTGGGTTTTACTATCCGTTACAAACTTTTTGAATTGGATGAGATTATGATTAACGTTATATAATTTTTCTTGATTTAAGGGTATTATTCCTAACTTGTCTATTTTTGTTGAAGATTTAGTAAATAAACCTACACTATTATATTTTACTCCTTCTAACCCATGAATTATAGGGTTTGATGTATCTATTGATTCAATAAAAGGAAAATCAGCATAGTATGCAAATTCTTGTGGTAAAGCACACCCTAATAAGTGTACTCTGTCTGTTTTTCCTATTAATCCTGATTTATACATTTTGGATATTGCCATTATACGACCCATCATTTTACCAACCAAGGGATTCGGGTGTGGAAATTCTTCAGCATACCAATCAGCACCATAACTAAATGCTATCTTTTTATAACCTTGCATTTTTAAAATATTATAACATTCAAATGCTTCATGGTAACTTTGAGCTTGAACAACTGCTACTTTAGTTACTCCTTCTGGTAATTTTATAGACATCCACCTTTTAGCATTAACTAATGTTGCTGTTTGATCTTGCCAAACATCTGGTACAATAAATTCATTTGGTTCTAAATGATTAATCCAATGCATTAATCTGTCTGTGTCGTATGCTTTGCCTAATTCGTGAAGCGAATTATCCATTATAATATAGCTTCCTGTTTCTTTAGCTTTTTCAAAATGATTTTTGTAAATTTCATTTTGATCTAATAAATGAGGTAAACAGTACTCATAATCATTAATTTCAAAGCTCCTAGAGAGCATATTTACAGGAAGTTCGTGTGATATTTTAAACATATTATTCTGAGTAAATAGATGAATTTCTGTCGGCTTCCCAACACTCTACTTTTACTACTTTTACTCTTCCACCACCAGTTTTAGACATTACATCATTAAATTTGTCAAATACTAATTTAGCACAAGATTCAGCACCCATTTTATCCATTACTCTTAAATGTAAAACACCTAATTCTTCCATCCATTTAAAAGATTCTAATTGTGGATCATCTTTTTCTATTAAACATGTATGATCCCACATGTAATTCATCCATTTTTTTAATCCATTACCTGGGGTTGGTTCTGCATCTGTGTCTTTAAAACCACCATAATCCATAATCCAATTCATTTCATCTAATTGGTTTTCTTCTAGTGGTTCATTTGATTCAAACCATACTTTAAATTTTAAAGCATATCCATGAAGTAGTTCACAGTGTGAATGTGCTGCTTTATGTTGTCTAAGAGCAACTGAATAGTTGTCGAATAATTTTGTTGATTGGTATTTTGCCATAACTATTTTTATTTTTTATATATAACTTTATTTTTTGGGATCCAAATTATTTTTTGAAAGAAGATCTTTATATTTATTTTCCATTTCCTTTCCTACACTATCTATTTCTTTATCTAAACTTTCAATATCAATATCTTCATCTAATTCATCTAAACTATCAATTAAGTTTAATATTTTATTTAAATCTTCTTGAACATTATTTAAATCTTCTAATGTTTTTTTAGAGTTCTTCATATTTTACTTCTTTTATTTCATTACATAACCATAAAAGACCTTGAGCTCTAAACATAGTATCACAATGATAATATTGTTTTAAAGTTGAAACAGAGTCTTCTATTTCTAAATTTATTCTGCTTTCTGGAAATTTTCTTTTTACTTGAAATAATTTCCCTTGTATTTCTATTATATTTTTATCCGTCACAACTTACACAATCTGCCATTCTAGAACCTAAATCTCCTTTAATTACAGAGTCAGTTCTTAAATAATATAATGTTTTTACACCTAATTTCCATGCTTCCATATGCACTTGATTAATCCATTTTGGGGAATCAGTAGGGGCAAATGCTAAATTAAGTGATTGAGTTTGATCAATGTATTTTTGCCTAATTGCTGCTTGTTGAACTAATGCTAATTGGTTAGTTTCGGCAAATGTTAAAAATACTTCTTTTTCATCTTCTGATAATATTTCAGCTGGTAAATTTTGTACAGAACCTTCATCTGCTAAAATTTGATCCCAAACTTTATTTGTGTTTTTGCCTTTTTCTGTTAATAATTTTTCTAATTCTGGGTTTTTAACAATAAAAGTACCTTTAGCGCCATTAAATGTGTAAACATTTGCTGGTTGTGGTTCAATACCTGCCGAACATCCCCCTATTCTTGAATTTGAAACAGTAGGTGCAATAGCTAAAACATGAGTATTTCTCATACCTGTTCCTTTACACCATAATGGTTCACCATATTCTTGGGCTAATTTTCTTGATGCTGCTTCAGCTTCATTTCTAATCTTAGACATTATTGTGTGAGTCCAAGCTGTAGAAGCAATTGAATTAAATGGAAGGTCTTTCTTTTGTAAAAAAGTATGCCAACCCATTATACCTAAACCTAATGCTCTACCTTTTTTAGCATGTTTATGGGTACGTTTCATTGCTTCTTTTCCATTGGTTTTATCAATAAATTCTTGCATAACACCATCTAAAAAATATGTAGCTGTTTCTACAACATCTGTGTCCTTCCATTCATCATATTTCGCGAGATTCAACGAAGATAAACAACATATAAACGAGTGCTCTTCATCTGTATGGAGTGTTATTTCTGTACAAATGTTTGTCATTGAAACATTAAGGTTATTCATCATGTAAGCTAAAGGATTGTCTTTGTTTACATTGTCTTCAAACATAATGTATGGTTCTCCTGTTTCCATTCTTGATTTTAGAATTTCTAACCATATTTTCATTGCGGTTTCATCTCTATCATTTAGCTTTCTCATAAATGAATCATCAACAACAACACATTGATGTAAATTTAAACATTGTCTGTTAGGATCACCTTTTGGTCTTCTAATTTGAAGATATTCTTCAATATCCGGGTGGTTAACTTTTAAATTAACTGATGCTGCTCCTCTTCTTACATTACCTTGATTAGTAGCAATAATTGAAGAATCATAAATCTTACACCAAGGCACTACACCTTCTGACTTACCATTCCCCCTAATTTCTGTTCCTCTTGGTCTAATTCTAGAAACAGAAACACCAACTCCACCTCCTGAAGCTGTTAGTTTCATTAATTCGGCGTTAGTTAAACCAATTCCTCTGATTGAATCTGGAGTATCAACCCCAAAACAAGAAATAGGTAAACCTCTGTCTGTTCCTGTGTTTGAAAGTACAGGAGATGCTAAACCAATCCAACCATTCCAAATATATTTAAAGAATTTTGACTCTAAATCAGGACGATTTAATCTAATTGCTACTGCGTGAGCAACTCTTCTGTATGCTTTTTTAGGTGTTTCTCCTGGTAAAAGGTATCCTTTTGAAATTGTTGATAAAGCTACTTCATCCATAAATTCGGGGAAGTCTTTCCCTCTCTCCCACTGGGAGTAATCTGCTACTAAACTATTATTATCCATTATTTATTTTTTAAAATATTGAGGCTGCGTCCCAATCTTGTACACCTTTACTATAATTTGTTACTCTATTTGCAAAGAAATCTGTATGTTGTTTCCCCGCTGATAAATGATCAAACCATTTCATTCTTTCTACTGCTTTAACATCAATACCATTTACAATAGGTCTATATCCTAAATCCCCCATTTTAGTATTTACTCTATGTTTAATAAATGAAATTAAATCATCTTTACTACAACCCTCTAAATCACCCATTTCATATACCTTTTCAATAAAATCTAATTCTAATTTTAAAGAAAGTAAAGCTGCTTCATTAATTGCTGCTTCTAATTCTGGTGTTTTTAGTTCTGGTTTTTCTTCTAAAAGAGTTCTAAATAACCAACATCCTGCGTCTGAATGCATTGATTCATCTCTGATTGACCATTCAACTATTTGTCCTACTCCTTTTAATTTATTTCTTAGTTTAAATGATAATAAAACAGCAAATGATGAAAACAAATTTACACCTTCAGTAAAAGCAGAAAATATAGCTAATGATTTTGCTCTTTCATGCCAATCTACTTCATCACCAAAACTAGCTGCATTTTCGGTTAAAGCTTCTATTTTAGCCATTGTTGTTTCATCTTCTAAAAATTCACTAAAATCATCTAAACCTAATTCTTCATTTAATAAAGAATAAGCTTCAGCGTGAATTGTTTCCATAGCACCAAATACAGTTGCCATTGCAATAATTTCTGGTTTTCTAAACCATTTTGTAACTAATCCTGTCCAATAATCATTAACTACAGTTTCAGTTTGGGCAAAACCTTTTAAAATAGAACCAATAATATTTTTTTCAGTTTCATTTAAGTTTTGTTTCCAATCATTAATATCACTCATCATTGGAACTTCTGTGTGGATCCAATGTGCTTGTTGTTGTTTTAACCAATAGTCAAATGCTGTTGGATATTCGAATGGTTTATAAACTATTCTTTCTTTTGTGATATCTTTTTTTGCCATGTTTATTTTTTTTTAAAATTTAGAAATAAAAAAAGGGAAGGATCCCTTTGTGTGGAGATAAATACAATATATACAAACAAAACCCATTAAATTCCAAAAAAGTCGTTAGAAGCTCCACGAAGTCTTCTTCGCTGTGCGGGTGAAATTTCTCCAGGGGGTGTTTGTTCATTTCTGTTATTTCCTCTCATATTTATTGCAATCTTACCAATTGCGGTATCCATAACAGAATCATAAGTTATACCATCAGCTCCATATCTATTTTTCATAATATGCCACCTTCCTGTGCCATTTTCTTTATCTTCTGCATTTCTGGATAAAGACATTGCAAAGTCAGTAATCATCATTTTACTGTAACTTTCCGCCATTCTATCTCCTTGAATAATGTCTTCTCTTGCTCCTGATCTATTTACCTGTGATGCTGTCCATATAGGTAATTTCATTTCAGTAGCCAAACCTCTTAAATTAGTATAAATATCATCTAATTTGTCTCTTTTTTCTTTACTTGCTTTAGAAGTTAATAAATCAGCATAATCAATTATAATTAAATCTGGTTCAATATTTTGTTGTATACATTTTTCTAAATGTGCATGTATAGTGTTTACAGTTGCTTGTCCTGCTGGGTATTCTCTAATGTAAAGACCACCTCGTAAATTTTCTACTTTGTCCTTTACTTTGTCTTTATGTAATAAAATGTCTCCAACTGGAATTTCCGTAAGACAAGCATCATATCGTCTACCTACATACTTTTCATTTAATTCTAATGTATAATGAATAACTGTGTGCCCTGTTTTTACAGCTTGTGCTCCCAAAGCAACTAAAGCCCATGATTTTCCACCCCCAGGTCCTCCTGCAATCATTCCTAAATCACCATCTCCCAACCCACCACCAAGTAGGTTGTTTATTAAAGGCCATGGTGTTTCCACAGTGTTTCTAGCTTCCTCTCTAAATCTATCTTCTAATTCAGCTAGATACTCATGACCAATGTCTCTTTCTGTTCCTGCTTTTAATGCTCTGTCAATTAAATTTCTAATGTCATCATAATCACCTAATTCTAATAAATCCACTGACTTCATTAATGCACCTTTTAATGTTTGATTTTTACAAAAATCTAAAAATGTGTCTTTAACGTAATTTAAATCTGTTGCTTTAGATGCTTTGTATGCTTGTTTGAGTAAATCTTTTACAGCTACACTTTGTAATTCTTGATTTATACTTTCTACTTTAACTTTAAAAACTTCCATTGTAGGAACAGACTTATATTCATTAAAATATTTTAGAGTTTCTCTCATAATCCATTTACCTGCATCATTGTCAAAATAATCAGGAGACACTATGTCTGCAATTTGTTGCAAGAAATCTCTGTCAGTAATTAAGATAGCAAGTGCCTTAATCTGAAACGCGTGTCCATATTGGGTTAATTTACTCATGTGTTTGTTTTGCTAATGTATTTAATTTTACAAAATGTTCTCTTAACCATAAATCAGGTGCCTTAATAGCATTTCCTAATTGATCATCATTATACATCATAATAAAGTCATTTCGGGAAAGCAAGTTTATTGGTGCTTCTATTAATCTTGCTATTTGTAATTTTAATTCACCCGAAATTGGTGGGTTTTTTAAATCCATTAATTCCTCATTTATTTGAAGTTGGGTTGCCGACTCAACAATTTTCTTATGCATTGGTTCTTCTCCTTTACCCGCATGTTCCAGAATGAAATCAAGATCAAGGGTTGTCTGAGTAAGTAGATCTGGAACTATTTTAGGTAATTTTTTAGGTCCTAATCCTTTAACACCTTCGATGTTGTCGGATTTGTCACCCATTAAAACTTTATACATTAAAAAATTGTGAGCCGGTACTCCATAATCATCCATAACCATTCTAGGTGTATAGAATTTTTTCTTTGTTGGACTCCAAACTGTGATTCTTTCATCTACTAATTGTAAGAAATCTTGGTCTGCTGATAATATAGTAACATCTTCACTTAGTAAAGTGTGGGCTATATATGCTATTGTATCATCAGCTTCTATTTTGTCTATTGAAATAACATTAACAGGAAGAAAATCTAAATATTCAATTAAACGAGAAAATTGAATTTTCATTGCATCTTTTTCTGCTCGAGCGTCTTTAAATGCATCCCATCTAGTAATTCGTTTGCCTGGTGTTCTATTAGCTTTATAGTTAGGATGTATTTTTCTTCTACGTTGACTACCACCTTGACCATCATAAACTACAATTACTCTAGTTGGGTTTACTTCTCTAATAGCATAAGCTAATGATCTTAAAAAACCAGTTAGTCCCCCCACAGGTACACCATTGTCATTTAGAGCTCCATTTACTGCAAATGCTCTTAAATAAAGGTTTAAACCATCTACTATTAATACCCTATTATTTACCCCTAAATCGCCCGGTTTTTGAACGTTATCTAATAAACTAAATATGTCTTCCATTATAATCCAGTTTCATCAATTTCAATGTCTGGATCTGCTTCTTGTGGATCTTCATGTTGATATTTCATGATATAAGCATCACAAGTGTCTCTATACATAGCCTCTTTAATTTCAGGTCTTTCCCCACACAGCTTTTCTAATTCTTTACCTGAAAAATTAAGCATTTCTCCTGTTTCTGTGTCTGTATACTTACAAATTGGGCCTGATTGTTTAACTACTTTATAGTTTTTCATTAGTTTAAGCCAACCACCATAATTGTCTATACCTTGTCTGTAAAAAACATTGTATCGAATTTTTCTATTTGGTGGACCCATTCTATTTTTAACTACTATA
>Ga0206123_10003055_pt1 | contig 14037 bp, 15 predicted proteins | sample Helgoland_Spring_2_FD_160086 | JGI IMG/M metagenome (GOLD analysis project Ga0206123, IMG submission 160086) | Pelagic subsurface seawater microbial communities from Kabeltonne, Helgoland, North Sea - Helgoland_Spring_Bloom_20160316_1 | ecosystem: Environmental > Aquatic > Marine > Epipelagic ...
AGATAAAGTAAATAAACTAAAAAAAAAATACTTTAAATTTATTTCTAGAAAAGCTATTTTTAATGATCTAATACAATTCTTAAAACATAAAAATCTTTTACCTACTATTATATTCACATTATCAAAAAAAAAATGTGAATCTTACTCAAAACTGGTAACAGTTCAAATCAATGATACGCTGGAACAATCTGAAGCTTTGGCTGTTTTTGATAAGGAGTTAAGAAAAAGTGATAATTATAATGATTTGATTAAAATGGATGACTATCATACTATTAAAAATTTAGTACAAAAAGGCATCGCATACCACCATTCTGGTGTGTACCATGTCTTTAAAGAAGTTATTGAAAAAATGCTTGCGTATAAAGATATAAATGGTATTAGTAAGTCTCTTATTAAAGTGTTGTTTGCAACCGAAACATTTGCTGTAGGTATTAATATCCCAGTTAAAGCTACTTGTTATACTGGATTAACCAAATTTAGTGAAAACAATTTTAGATTACTTAAACCTCACGAATATAAACAAATGAGTGGTAGAGCAGGAAGAAGAGGTATGGACACAGAGGGATACTCGATATTACTACCAAATCTATATGATTTACCTAGTTCTTCAGAAATTACCGAATTATTAACTGGAAAAAACCAAATATTGTATTCCCGTTTTGTGCCAAATTTCCAGTTTATTTTAAAACTTATTTTAACTGGAAATAATCAGATAATGTCATTTATTAAGAGTTCATTATTAAATAAAGAAATAGTGGAAGAAGAGACTTTTATAAATGATGAGATCAATAACTTACAAATTCCTCAAAAAGATTATAGTAAATGTATAGAATATGATAGTCTAATGGACCCAAATATGGACAGTTTTATAAAACTATCCCAAAAAACGATAAAAAAAAATAAAAAGTTGGCTGATAGGATTAAAAATGAAGCTGATTTTAAAAGTTTGTATGAAGATTATACTGTAGATAAAGAAACTATTCAGTATAAAGATACATTAATAGCAAGTTTATCTGAGAATAACAGTTATATTCATCAATGTATAAAAAAAATACTAACTATATTAAAAAACAATCTATATATAAGCGAAACTTCTAATATAAATGAGTATGAAACTATACTGCCTTCAAATATATCTATAAAGGGAATTATTGCGGGTCAAATTAATGAATGTAATGAAATATTATTTACAGAAATAATTACAAATGATTATTTGGATAATTTAAATGAAGAAGAGATTGTTGCGATTCTCAGTCTATTCATACAATCAAAACAAGATGATGATATATCTATAGAGAGTTTAGAGGTTCCTCAAAAAATTAAAACTAATATTAGTTCTATATTAGAAATAGGGACTAAATTTGAGAATATAATGAGCAGTAACAAATTATATATAAATATAGATTGGAATTTATCTATTAATTCAATAGATTATATGTATAAATGGTGCCAAGGCGCTGATTTTAATACTTTAATCAAAAAATACAAATTATATCCAGGAAATTTTGTTAAAGATGTTATTAAAATTAATAATATTGTACAAGATATAATGAAAATAGGTGAATTATTAGGTAAGCATAAATTATTATCAGTCGTATCTAATATAGAAAACAAACTTATAAGAGATTGTGTAAATATGGAGTCTTTGTATGTTAAAATATAAGTATTTATATAAAATATAAATATTAATATAAAATATAAGTATTTATATATAAAATATAAGTATTAATATAAAATATATAAAATGTTAATTAAAAAATTGTTTACACGCGAAGATTATTATAATATCCATAAAATACTAGGTTTTTTATCATTATTAAATTTTATATATAGATACTGTTTTTTACTAATTAATAATGATGATTTAGGGTATTCTGAAAATACATATATAAATCATTGTTCATTTTTAGTTCATGTTTTACTTTCATCCTCATCACTAATATTTAAGGTACTGTCAAAAAGAAGTGTTTCTAAATCATTAATTATATATGAAGAATATAGACTTCACGCTATATTATTTACATTGCGTTCCTATGGCATTTATTTATTTAATATATATAATAGTTTAGATACAGTTATATCGGTTCTATTTATTCTATTTTGTCATTTACTAATAGATATTATAACTGAAAAATATGGAACAAAAGGGGTTACAGCTGTTAGAAATAATGGAAAACATCGAACTGGTATAAAATATTATGGAAGATTTTTTTATTCTTATTACCAAATTTTAGTAACAGGTTGCCTACTACTACCATTTAAAGAAAAATCTAATTTAGCATTTAATGCACTGATAGCTATACAATCATCCGCATTTTTAATGACATTAAACAGAAAAGGATTAATAAAATGGTATACGCACGCGTTTTGGTATAGTTTATCTTTATTTTTTAGTTATTATTATATTAAAATAACTGTTCCTATTACGGTTATTTTAATGAGTGGAGTAGTATTTGCGTTAAGAATATATAATATAAATAAATATATATGTTGGGCATTGTTTTTTGGTTTTAATAATATTATTAGTATATATCATTAACATCTATCATTAACATCTATCATTAATATCTAATATTAATATTTAATATAGATATACACTATTAATAAATTCTATACTATAAATTTATTAATATTGTTGTTATAAATTTGATTTATATATTATATTCATTTTAAATATAAATGAACATTAATGCTTATCCAGAAGCATATATTAACACTACAAGTGAACTTAATATCTCAAATTCCTATAATGTTATTTTATGTTCGAATGTATTAAAAAAATTCGAACAAGAAATATTAGAAAATGCTACAGGATGTCTATTTAAACTCACCTATAATAATATCGAATTTGGGTGCGAATCTACTATATATGTTTCTTGTTTAGAATTTTCAGCCCCATTAAACACGTGTTTTTTACCAAACAATATATTTGATGATTTACTTATGGATATAAATATTAAAAATGAAATTTCTATAGAACCTTTTTATCCACCTCAAGCAACACTTATTAAATTTCAGGTATTTGATACATTAATAGAACGTATTGATAATATTAAAGAAGAATTAGAAACGCTATTAACTAAAGATTATAAATTTTTAAGACTTCATCAGAAAATACCATTATTAAATGAAGAAATTACCGTTATATCATTAGAACCATATAATATATGTTTAATTAATAATACTGACTTAGAGGTAGAATTTGATATTATGAAGAAAGTTCCTATACAAGATCCAATAGAAAAAAATATAACAAATAAAATAGAAGAAGTTGAGGAAGTTACTATAGAAGATGTTATAGACGATACTATAGACGATACTATAGAAGAATTACCCCGATTAACACAGGAAGAATTAAGACTAAAGCGATTGGAGTTTTTTAAGAAAAAATAATTGTATAATTTAATAATTAACTGTAGAGATTTTATTTATACAAATTATAAATAGTGAGTTAGTTTATATATAACAAAAATATTAAGTTAGTATCCGGATATATTATATCAAATTGGTATTAAATATATTATGTCTAGTAATTATCCAAAATAATATTAATTTTTTTACAATATTAGTTTGGATAATTATCCTCGTTCCTAATAAATATTTATCAACATATGGTAAACTTATTGATAAATTCTAAATGTAGAAAGTCCATTTAATTATTTACATAAGTGTTGACACATACTTCGGTTTAATCCACTCGATAAATTAGGAATACAATATCCTTCAATACAACCCCAATATATATTTTTACATATTTTACCACACTGTTCCAATGTTCCTCCAGTATTATTATAATTTATTTCACATTTATTATTAATACAGTTGTATTTTTTATCTACTGGTGGCGGATTAGGAGGTGGAGGTGGTGGTCGTGGGGGAGGTGGTGGTCGTGGGGGAGGTGGTGGAGCGCACGCAAACTTGGAGGTAATATCCACTTCGTACACAAGGGTTCGTGTTTCACCCTTGGCGTTGAAGGTTGGATCATCGGCAGATGGATCGCACGTGACAGACACAACGGTTTGTCGCCCTTCTTGCCCGCCAGAGAAAGTGATCAGGATCACCTGCGGATCCTGGGTCGTATCAATCTCCCAAGTCTGTTGTGATACTACACCGATCGGGAAGCATCCATCCCCAGTTATTTGACCCTGTCCAGCAGAGTTGCCTGTGTCCTCACCAGCGTTGAAGGTGCAGTATGGCATCGAGCCATTGTCGCTGGGAAGACCACCGCCAGTCATCTGGAAATAGTACATGTAGTCGTTCATCAAGTCTGGGCTAGAGAAGTAACAGTTTCCATCACTGGGTTGGATATGGCTAAAGTCGTACTCAATACCGTTACACGTACACTTAGCCTTTGTGGTATCCGGGGAATCGCACTTCTGGGGGATAGGAGCTAGTAGACTTGGTGCTATAGATTTGGATAATTGACTTAAAGAAAGATTTATAAATAATAGGTTAAGTAGAAATGTTTTAAGCATTGTTATGTATTATTTTACTATAAAATAATACATAATCAAATTTTTTATAATGATAATTTATTTAAAAATAAATTATCATAATAAATTATGTATTCTGTCTATAAAGGTTATCAACCAGGAATTTATAATTCTTGGGATGAATGTAAAAAACAAATTAATGGCTATAGTGGAGCCAAATTTAAAAAGTTTGATAATATATTAGATGCTAAAAAATTTCTAAAGCATGGTGAAGTAAACGTATCTCATATAGATAAATATATTAAGGTGAATGAACCAGAAAGTGATACTATTTCATCAAATAGTATAAATGTATACACCGATGGCGGATGTTATGGTAATGGCAAAGAAATATCATATGGGGGATATGGTATTTTTTTTAAAAAAAATGATCCACGAAATACATTTAAATCATTGAAAGGTAAGTGTACTAATAATATATGCGAGCTTAGTGCTATACTGGAAACATTAGAAATATTAAAAAACGATATTGATAAAAATATAGATTTAAATATTTATACAGATTCCGAATATGTGATTAATGCATTTACTACATCTGGTGATAAATACCATCGAAATTTATGGAAACCAAAACCATCTAATATAGAATTAATTAAAAAAGGTTATTATTTAATTAAATCTAAAAGAAATAACATTCATTTTCACCATGTGTATTCACACACTAAGAAACAGGATATTCATTCGTTATGGAATGAAGAAGCTGATAATTTAGCTACTATGGGACTTAAAAAGTCTATTGATGAGGCTATGAATTTAGAATTAAACATATTTAAAAATGGTAAATATAAAGGATTCACATTGGGAGAAGTATTTACTAATGATAGAAGCTATTTATCCTGGTATTTAAGTAATAAACCTTATAAAAATGAAACATTATTTTTATACATTTTGAAAAGATATTTATCATAAAAACTGAAATTGTTCTGTATTACATCTATAGATAGCTCTAGAAAAATTAATCATACCTTTATGTCTTGGGTTTATTATGTTACTTAGAGATAGTTTAGTAATACTATCATTACTTTCTAGATTTAAATCTGTTACATTTAATCCGCTATTTACAATAGATGTTACATAACAGTACTGTATTATTCCATTCGACCTACACCTAACTATATCTCCTACTCTAAATTCATTATTTCCGTGATCTTTCATATCACTATTTCTATAATCGGTTATTGGTAATTTATTATTATTAATAATCGCAACAGGCATTATATAATAAACTATTATTTACGAAAATTATATCAAATTTATAATAATATTTAATGATACATTCATAAATACAAAGTATTAATATCTAAAAATTATTATATTATTATAAATAATGGACCAAGAATTTCTTTTTGATATATTAAAATTAAACTCAATATCATTAATAATCTATTTGGCTTATTTAGAATTAAATCCCAAAATAACTGGGATATGGCTAAGAAGAGATTCGACGAATCAATTCATAATTTCATTAAAAAGTTTATGGGGATATATAATGTATCCTTTTAAAGAAATACAATTATGGTATCCATCTATGTGGGATTTAAATATTTTTATAAGTATTCCTTTAATTAGTGTTTTATTATATGGAATTCGGTACTATTATATGGAATTCGGCACTATTATATAATTTAATGTATAAGTAAACTTTTAATTAAAATTATAAATTTAATAGTAATGAAAAATAATAATTTTAGTAAATATCAATTATTATTTAATACTTCTTTAAATGACATTCTTAATAAACAAGGGTTATCTAATGATTTATATAATATGATTACATATGCTTTAAACGGTGGAAAAAGATTACGCCCTATAATTTCTATAGATATGTGTTTATCATTAGGGGGTAAATTAGAAGATGTTATTAATTTTGCAGTAGCTATAGAACTAATACATAATGCAAGTTTAATAATAGATGATTTACCATGTATGGATAATGATGATTATCGTAGAAATAATTTATCATTTCATAAAAAATTTTCTGAATATAAGGCTCAAATTGTATCTAATATAATGATTCAGTTGGCAATGAAATTAATATATAAAAATTTTAAATATTTAGAACAGCCTGTGTTAACAGTAATTATTAATAATATTGTTAAAAACATCGGTATATTAGGTGCTGCTGGGGGGCAACTTATTGATTTAGCACCTATTTATATAGATAATAAAAAAGAGTTACTTAATAATTTTAAAGATAAGTCGATAATTAAAGATTTATTTAATAAAAAAACGGGTTCTTTTTTTGAGATTTCTTTTATAGGTGGGTATTTATCAGGTGGTGGAAATATAAGTAATCTAGATGCTATTAAATTAGCCGCAAATAATTTCGGAATGGCTTTTCAGATATATGATGATTTTGATGATATAGATCAGGACAAAGAACGTGTTAAAAATAATTTATTAGATCCAAATTATATTAATAATTTTGGGAGAAAAGAGGCTATATTGGAATTTAATAATTCTAAAAATAAATTTATAGAAATTATGAAAGAATATATGATATATTCATCTACTATGGAAGAACTTATTTTAATATTAAATAAAAAAATCAGTAGTAATTAATTTATATTAAAATAAAATAGGTGGTAATTAATTTATATTAAAATAAGATAGGTGTTAATTAATTTATATTAAAATAAGATAGGTGTTAATTAATTTAATATTATCTTTTAAATAGATATGGATTTAATAGATAATATAACTAATAAGTATGGAAAAAATAAATTAACAATGGCAATTTCATATGATCTTAATAATTTATCTCAAGTTGATAAAAATATTATAGATTTAGTTAAAAATATAGAAAAATTTATTAATACTAACTATAATATAAATTATCAACTTAACTATCTAATTTATAGTTTGATATATATACATCATTCTAATAAAATTATTTATAATTTACCACATATGAATAATAATATTAAAGAAGATGGTAAGCCATCGTTACATATAGTATTTGGAGAAACATTAAGTCAATTAGTAGCTATATCTTTATTTACGGAATCATTATATTGTATTAATAAATTGTGTGAAATAAATAATCTAACTATTAAAACCAGGAATAATATAATGGAATTATATATGAAAAATACATTAGATTATAATGATATTTTGGATAATAAGGAGTTATTAAATACTAAGTTTAATGATAGTATTAAATTATTATATATTAAAACATTAGATATTTCTACTTGTATTTATGAAGATATTATTAATAGTAAGACTCTATTAAGTACAAGAGATGATTTTAAGAAAAATTATAAGTCATTATTTAATTAATTAAGACTATAGATTGTAATAAAAATAATAATAAATATTTGATTAAATTTAATTTTATAATATTAAATTTAATCATTTTTAATGGTAAAACTTCGAAGTGGAAAAATTATATTAAATATCACTAGTTTGAATAATAATATAATTCAATGTAATAAATATATCGAAAAACTGGGTAAAAATGTGTTATTAAATGATATTCATTATAAACAAATTCTAAATTTAAATAATCTAATTTATAATGAATATAATAATGTTAATATAAGAAAGGATCTTTATGAACAATTAGATTATATTATAACTATTTTTATTAACACACATAAGCCTGGTAGTATATGTTCATCGGAACATTTATTTATTGGAAAGAAGTGTGAAATATGTTATTTAGAAATTAGTAAAAATCAGGATGTTAATTTATGTCAGGATAATAATATAACTCATATATTTCATAAAGAATGTTTTAACTATAATATTATTTATAGTAATGCTTTAAAACAGTGTATGACTGGGTTATATCAATGTCCTTACTGTTTAAAATTTACAATTGATGTACATAAAGTATATAAATTATAATAGACTTAAAAATATATTACGACTAGTTATAATATGACTAATAATTTTGTAAAATCTGGTAATTCTGATAATCCTGATAAATCTGGTAATTCTGATAATCCTGATAAATCTGGTAATCCTGATAAATCTGGTAATCCTGATAATCCTGATAATCCTGATAAATCTGGTAATCCTGATAAATCTGATAATCCTGATAAAGAAATAGAGAAATTTTGGTTACTTTACAAACAAAGTATGATAAATTATTATACTAAAGAAAAATGTATTTCGCGGCCAATTAAAGAATGGTCAAATAAGTTGAATTATTATCAATCGAAAAAAAACTATACAGAAATCGAACAGAATATATTAAATTATATTTCTTTGTATGCGATTGATTTAATGAGAGATAATAATAGCTATCATATGAATATACTAATAACCAATATTAAACGCTGGAAAAGATTATCGAAATCTTATAATACTATTATTAAAGAAAATAGTTACTACAATATTATATTTTTATTAATAGATATTTATAAATCAATTATGAATGAAAAAATAAATGATAGTTTTGTAACTATTTTTTCACAAGTTGAATTAATAATATTATATAATGATTTTACGGAATTAGTTAAATTTGCAGTAGATAACTCTAAACCCTCAATACTTACTAAAATTAGTAAGTATTGTAATATAGATCATATTTTGTATGAATATTATAATATTACAAATAAAAATAAAATATCATATAGAAGACTTTTATTAAATAAAAAAAATTGATTTATAATCACTTAAAATTTTGTAAATATTTATAATAATCATGAATAACGAAAAATTTTATACTTTATTAGAAATTTCTAAAAGTGCCACCGACAGCGATATTAAAAAAGCATATAAAAAATCTGCTTTAAAATATCATCCAGACAGAAATCCAACCAACAGGGAAAAATCCGAACAAAAATTTAAAGAAATAAGTGAAGCATACGAAGTTCTAAGCGATCCTCAAAAACGTCAACTATATGATCAATATGGCGAAGAGGGAATTAAAAATAGTGGAGGGGGAGGAGGTTCTCCATTTGATGTATTTGAAAAAATGTTTGGAGGTAGAGGAGGTGGTGGCGGTCCATTTAATATGTCTGAAGGTATGTTTGGAATGAATGAAAGTCCATTTGGTAATATGTTTGGAAGATCTTCATCATCCTCACAATCTTCTAATATTAAAATGTCTATTAAAATTTCATATAAAGATATGATGTTAGGATCTGAAAAGAAAGTTAGAATTAAGCGTAAAATAATAAAAAATAGAGATACGTGTTCAAAATGTAAAAAATGCAAGGGTAAAGGCCAAACCATAAATTTAGTTCAGATTGCTCCAGGAATGGTTACGCAATCGGTAAGTAAATGTCAATTATGCAGTGGAGCTGGATATAATATACAGTATTTAGATAAAGAAGAAATTATAGTTGTTACTATTCCTAAGGGTTCACAAAAAGGGGAATACATTAAAGTAAACGGTAAAGGTAATGACAGTTTTACTAGTCAACAGGGTGATTTAATTATAATATTTGAGGAGGAATCTTTAGAAAATATACAAAGACAGGAAAATAATTTAATATTTAAGAAAAAAATATTACTTTCAGAGGCATTAGGAAACTTAGAATTTATATTTAATCATCCTTCTAAAAACAATATTATAATAAAAAATTCTACTGTTATAAAGCCAAATAGTATTAAAACGATTAAAGGATTAGGTTTTCCTTTTAAAAACAGTGTTAGACAAGGTGATTTAATAATACAGTTTGATATAATGTTTCCTGAAAGTATTAGCCCAGATAAAATAGAACTTATCAATAAATTATTGCCACGCAGAGTATCATTAGATTCTGTTAAAACCACTAATTTAGATTATTATTATTTAGAAGAATTTAATTCCCGTGATTCATATACCGAAACCGACAATGACAGAGAAACTGGGGAAGAAGGGGTTCAGTGTCAGACCCAATAATATTAAATAACACACTTTAAATACCTTTTATTTTTATTTAAAGAAAATAAATTTGAATTATATTTAAATATTAGCTGTTATATTAAATAAAATGGATAAGAAAGAAATAGAAGAAATCTCAATGAATATATCAACTATTTGTAATGATAAAATTAAAACTATTTTAGATAAGATTTCTAAAGAATATAATATTAGTAATATAGAATTGTATAGTAAGTATCTTAATAAAAAGAGTAAACCTAAGTCTCAATTATGTGATTCTAATGATAATATATGTATGGCTAGAAAGCAAGATGGAAATCAATGTACGCGTAGGAAAAAAGACGGAGATTATTGCGGAAAACACAAATCTAATCAGAAGTTTGGTAGAATTGATGATTACAATAATTTAGTAGATAAATTATCTCAGGATGATAATTATATTATGACTTGGATAGAAAAGTTTAATAATAAGGAATATTTAGTGGATAGCAATGATGTTGTGTATACAAATAATCTTAATAATCCAGAAATAGTTGGAAAGAAAATTTCAGATAATAATGTAGAGTTTTTGGAAAATTAAAATAATTTCTTGATATATATTATAATATGAAATCTAAAAGTTTAAGAAATAGTATATTATTAGGATTAAGTACATTATTTATTAAAAATAAATCTGTTTTGAAAACAGACTATCCTGATAAACCTGTGACTTTTGTTGTGCCACGGCCTCCAGGGGATTTAGAAGATATTTTAACTAGGATGATTGCGGAAGACTTTCAGGCTGATTATGGTGTTGCTGCGGCGGTTGTCAATAAACCTGGTGGTGGTGACCCATTCCCAGGTGCAATGGAAGTAGAGGCGGCAGTTCCTGATGGTTACACGGTAGCCGCTAACGCACAAGTTATCGGTGAGATTGATAAGTCAAAAATCAAGGATATGGTACTAGGTGCAAAAGACGCTCCAATAAAGATTATTGAATATTCCAGCTATACCTGTCCCCACTGTCGTTCGTTTCATCAAGATAGTTTTAAAAATTTAAAAGTAGATTATATTGATACTAACAAAGTGCACTTTACCTATCGGGAAATATATTTTGACAAATATGGTCTTTGGGCTTCAATCGTTGCCCGCTGTGGCGGACAGGATAAATTTTTTGCTATTTCAGATCTTCTTTATAGCAAACAGAAAGAATGGACCCAAGGCACCTCAGATGAAATTGATGAGAATCTACGACGAATTGGAATAACAGCTGGGCTATCCCAAGACGATGTGCAAGCTTGCTTAACTGACAGACAAAAGGCACAGAATCTAGTTGCCTGGTTTCATGAAAATTCAAAAAGTGACGAGATCACGTCTACCCCGTCTTTTCTAATAAATGGAAAAAAATATGCGAATATGCCATATCTCGAATTTAAACAAATTTTAGATGCACAGTTATTAAGTAAGTCCAAGGTCAGCTAACTTTAGGTCGATCTTGGACCAATCTTAAGTCTCTAGCGATGTACCAGTTGTAGGACCAGAAATAGGAATAGAGGGTTTAACTAAAGAAACTTTTGAGCCTCTAGGGATTTTTCTAACCTATCCATTTGTGATAGCTACTTCCGGGAATGCCCCATACAGCTCTATGGATGAGTTAGCTGCTTATGCTAAAAGTAACAAAGTAACGCTAGGTCACTTTGGTGAGCCACTGATACCAACCAAGGTGACCAAAGCTGTAGCTAAGATAATGGACTTCGAATGGGTTCACTGGGGTGGATCGGGAATGCGTTTGATATGTTGGACTGTAATACTTTAGGTGATGCAGACGTTATTAATACAACGATTCAGCTAATTCTGCCATTCTTAAAAGACGTTAAAGTTATAGTTTCTATAACAAATGAGAGTATTTCTAAGGTACCGAACACACCAACAATTAGTGAATTGATACCTAAGTTAGACATATTTTTATGGAACGGCTTATTTGTCGGAGCAGGCACACCACAGGATGTTAAAGATAAGATTACTGCTGTTGCCAAGAAATCAATGCTAAGTGATAGGGCGCAAGAAGTTGCGGCGAACAGCGGTGCATTAATCTACTGGATGGATGCTGATGCTTCAATAAAACGAATAGATAAAGACAGGGATACCTTGGTTACTATTGGTAATCTTTAGTAGAGACAAAACTACCAATAAAATATAAAGTAATCATAATTTTATAAATAAAAATACATAATAAAATCATAAAATTAAAGAATTTAATGGATGAAGACTTGAAATAATGAAAATAATTTTATAATTAAGAAATTAATAGAGTTTTATTGTATCTCCTGGAATTCTCAAGGAAGATTTTACTATACCGATTGCAGAATACTTTAGGATAAATATAGTGTTTCTGTAGCGTTTGTTAATAAGCAAAGCTTTAGCTAAAATAATGGGATTCAAATTGGTTCAGTTTCTGTCCTTAATACATTAGACTATAATACTTTAGCTTCGGATGAACACGAGCGTTATAAATACAACGATTTCGATTATCATATTATCATTAGATGGACGTTAAAGTTTTAGTTTCTATAAAAATCAGTGTTTTTCTAGGGTACTGAACACATCAACAATTAGTGAATTGATAGCTAAGTTAGATTTATTTTTATGGAACGGTTTATTTGTCGGAGCAGGCACACACAGGATGTTAAATATAAAATTACTGCGGTTGCTAAGAGAACAATACTAAGTGATAGGGCACAAGAAGTTGTGGACACGATGTATTAATCTACTGGATGGATACTAATGAATTAATAAAACGAATAGATAAAGATAGAAAGACTATGGAATTTATTAATAAACTTACAAATAAAATCAGAAAATTAAAAAATTAATAGAGTTTTATAAATAAAGATATTTTTTTTCTTTTATATGTCATTTATATATTATTATATTATTATATTATTATATAAATGACATATAAAAGTTTTAATGAGAAATTATAGGACATACCTAAATCTATAATAAGTACAGGAATAGGACTCTTAGTATTATTAACCCGTAATAAATAATTATAAAGAAATTAATAGAGTTTTATGAATAAAATTTTATTTTTTATTTAATAGAGTTAATTTTTTATTTAATAGAGTTAATTTTATTTTTTTATTTAAAAATATTAGTTAAAATTTATTACTAATAAATTTAGATTAATTATTTATACTAATAAATTTAAATTTATTATTTAATTATTAAATTAAATAATAAAATAAAAATATATATATATAATATATATGAGATATATAGATTATAATACAAAGCTTGGATTATATAAAAAAAAAATGGAATTATTAAATACTATAAAATTAGAGGTTCAGGAGTCTATTAGTACAAAAAATATTGCTGAAGTGACGTGTTGGGATAATACTACAGCTATCGGAAAGCCAGGCATTCCTGGCGGGGAGGATAAAACTGTTATTGGATATTATGTATGTCCTATGAATCCTAATAATCTTCCTCGTGATAATATCTCCTATAACTGTGCTGACGATGAAAAACTCCCAGAACTTGCCCCAGGAGAAGATTATTATTACGAAGTCTGTCCAGGTGAGGCTGAAGCAGAAGCAGAAGTGGAAGCAGAAGCAGAAGTGGAAGCAGAAGCAGAAGTGGAAGCAGAAGCAGAAGCAGAAGTGGAAGCAGAAGCAGAAGCAGAAGTGGAGGCAGAAGCAGAAGCAGAAGCAGAAGCGGAAGCAGAAGCAGAAGCAGAAG
>Ga0206123_10003061_pt1 | contig 14025 bp, 16 predicted proteins | sample Helgoland_Spring_2_FD_160086 | JGI IMG/M metagenome (GOLD analysis project Ga0206123, IMG submission 160086) | Pelagic subsurface seawater microbial communities from Kabeltonne, Helgoland, North Sea - Helgoland_Spring_Bloom_20160316_1 | ecosystem: Environmental > Aquatic > Marine > Epipelagic ...
GATAATATAATTAAAAATAGTTTATGGTATACTCATATTATTAGAAATATAATTTCTAAACTGCCTTTTTTAAGTGTTATTAATATTAAAAATAAGATTGATGTTGTTATAGATATATATACAAAACAGACAGATTTTATAAATGAATTTGAAAATTGGAAATTATTTAAAAAAAATAGTGAAAATGCGCTTAATGTTATTATACCTCATTTCTATGAAAAGTATTGTAATCACGAACTTCTTGTAATGGAATATTTAGTTGGACATAATCTTTTGGAAAAAAAATTTATAGGTAAAACTGAAAATATTGTAATGGGTAATTTAATAATAGGTTCATATTTATCTGGAATTATTAATGGTTTTGTTCATGGTGATTTACATTGTGGAAATTTTTCATGGATAAATAATAATATTATTATTTATGATTTCGGATTAATGATACGATTAGATAATAATAAAAAAAATATAGTTTTAGAAATATTAAGTTGTATATTTGAGAGAAATAGTCGCGGTTTGTTAGAATGTTTTTTTAACTATTTTGTAGATAAAAAACACGCTATTTCAGACACTAAAAAAAATAAATTAATAGATAAATTCAATAATGAATTTTATAAAAATGGTGGTAATTTATTCTCCGATATAAAAAGATTTTTAGAGAATAATGATTTAGTATTTAATAATGATATGATAGAATTAGAATTAAGTTTATTATCATTATTAACAACATTGGCTAATTTATGTTACAGTTTGGACGATGGCGCTGAAATATTTATAGATACATTTAATCAATCTATACTAGAACTATAAATTTTTTAGGTTTAGAATATTTTTAACAACCAATAATCCAGGTAACATTTCTAGAAGTTTGGGAATTGAACAAGACATATCAATTATAACTAATAATTTTGTCTGATTTGTAACTGTTTTTTTAAGTTTAATATAGTTATATCCTTTAATATTAACACTATTATCATACTCTAATAGTTTACCATAAATTAATATTTCTTTTCTAAGTTTTTCATAATAAAAAATATCCTTTCTATTTATTTCATTAATATATAAATTTCTACTCTTAAATGAAAATGTTATTTGAAGTTTTTGATAGGTAGTTTCTTTTTCTAATATTTCTATATTCTTAATTAAATTTTTGTTTAAATCTATCATTTTATCAATATTCCATAAATAATCAAAATAAAAATCTGGGGGATTATTTAAAATGGTACTAATAGAATATATATGTTTGTTATTTTCAGTCTTGTATCTTTCTAATAAAATTTCATCTTTTAAATAAGAACTTTCAACTTCTTGATTAAAATTAAAATTATCAATCCATTCTTTAATTTCTTCCATTATAAATAATAAATTATTTTATATATTACTTTATAATTTATTATTTATTATTTATAATTTATAATTTATAATTTATAATTTATAAATTTATTATTTATAATTTATTATTTATAATTTATAATTTATAATTTATTATTTATAATTTATAATTTATTATACATTACTCGATTGTGTCTGTGTATTTTTAACCGAAATATTTATAGCATTTTTATTAACACTTGATTTATTAGTGAAATATACAATTAAAGGAATACACAGTAAAATAATACAAAAGAGTAGCTGTAAAATAAATGTGGCTAAACCAACTTTCCATAAATTACTATCTCTAAGATCTTGACAATTATCTAATTTATTAAACAATTCTACACCTCCCCAGCACATTAAACCAAATTCTAATATAAATCCAGCAATTATTATTGCTAATTGTTCTTCGTCGCCTGAATTTTTAACGTTAGACTTATTTAAACTTAAAATAATAGCAACAAGCACATAAGGCCATAAATATGAATCCGATTCACAATCATTCCATACATTGTAATCCTGAACTAAATATAATATTGCAAAAATTATATAGCATATAAAACTAACTACTAAAGTTACTGCACATAATCCTGTTGATGCTATAATGCAACATTCAGAAGAAGGAGATTTATTGGATATAGTGGACATCGGTGATATCAATTATAAATTATTGGTATATTGTATCAAATTTATTAAAATTATAATCAACTTGATATTTATATATATATAGTTAGTATTACCAAAATATTTCTTTAGGGAAATATTTATCTACAATCTTAGAATAATATTTTTTTAATTCTATAAGATTGGGTTTCCTATTCGTTTTAGTATATAAATCATACTTATTAAATAATGTAACCCACTGTTTCATACTTCTATCAGTATCATTTTCTAAGTGTTCATATTCATTTTTTCATGCCATAGATACAATGAATGAAACCGTATCATATAATACGCCTCTTCAGGTAAATCAATATTATTATATTTTAATAATCGATATAAATATTCATCATGTCCAAAACTACACAAAATATTATTTAATCCTATAGAATCCTTATACATACCATACTTATCATCTAAATAGCGAATATGATCACCATTTAAATTATTATAGTCATTGTATATAACAGAATCTGGTATCTGATGTCCAACTATAAATGTGTCTCCAACAATTCCCCACATAGTATCTAGGGTAGTTCCATCCTTTTTACACCCTTTCCTGTATAAAATTTTTCCCATATCGTGTATTAATCCAACAAGTTGGAACCATTCCGGATGTCCATCTTTACGTATTCCTTCAGCGGTTTGATAGAAATGATAATAATTTTCTAAATCAATATCTGGATCACTGATATCCTTGATATCCGCCATATTAAATAATTCCCAAAATGTATTTTTATTTGTAAATTTACAATACTTATCTATAGATTTTTGAGTAAAACTAGCAGATTGATTTAGGCGTTGATTTCGATACAATTCTTTAACTGGTTCTGGTGCATTGATATAGTCTCTTTTAATGCCCATTCGTTAATAATATATTTTTCTATATAATTATTTATTAATCTTTAATATAAAATAAATATATAGAAAAAAATATATTACTATTATATGTTTTTAAATATTATATGGGCGTTTATTATATATTTATTTATGAATAGTTGTGCGGATCAGTTTATTAGTACTTTGGGATTATCAAAAGCATCTTATAGTAAATCTAGTTATAATAAATCAAATAATAGCTATAATACTGGCTCCAACATTAACACTAATCGTGAGGGTGAAGCGATGTATAGTGCTTTGGGCTGTGTAAGTTGTCATGGTCAAAATGGACATTCTACAGATGAAAATGCCCCTTCCTTAGCGGGAAAAGATGTCGATTGGATTGTTCAACAACTCGAATATTTTCAGTCAGGGGAACGGCAAAATACCTATATGAATGCGATGGCTCCAATGGCTGAAGGATTTGAGCGCTCAATTGCGGAATATTTATCTATACAAAACAGTAAGTATTAACCTAAACCTAACCCTAGCCGTATACCTAACTTTATACCTAACCCTAACCTTAATCATAGTCCCAACCTGTAGACAGTATTAATAATTTGCGGATACAATACCCTGATTTTCATCTTTAGTACTTAAGGGTTCATCATAATACAGCTGATTAAATACATATCTAAATAAAGTTTCTAAATTTTTTAAACAGTTTATTAAAATTATTTTCCATTCATTATAGTCCTTTTCTAAATCTTCTGATAAAGTTAAATTTACCAATTCTTTATCAAACATAATAATTTCATCCGCACGTGTATCATATCCTGTACCAACTAATGATCTTGGTTTTAAAGTTGACTTACAAACAATATCCATACTTTCTACAAACGCGCGTCTTCCTGTACGTTTTTCTACAGATTTATATGATCTGCTATGGGCTAAATAAGTATCTACCTTAATCTCATATGCTAATAATGTTATAGGGGATTTAATTGATAATCTAATACCAAACTCATTAAAACTATTTCTTTTATAAATATGTATTTTAACACCTCCAAGTACGGGTTTATGTGGGGATTTTTGACTAACATAGTTATCAATAATTGATTCTATCATTGGGTCACCAAAATGTAAAGATCCGTGTGGAACATTATAAATAATGTCTCTTTCTGTAATCCAAGAATTAGTGAAGGGGAAATTTAGAACTTGTTCACCCCTTTTTGGAAATTTATTCATTCTATAACGAAGTTCTTTAGTAATACTTTCAGGAGATGTTAATCGTTGGGTCCTATTGGATCCACCAATTTTATTGATATAAAAACTAAGAATATTCTTACCAAGATTTGTAGTTATATTTACATATCGTTTTGTGAATGGATTAAATATTTTTGTATAGGGTGTCATATAATATAATAGTATATTATAATTTTGTTTGTTTCTATATATTTCAGTTATTACATAGAAATATAAAATTGATATAAAATTTATATTAACAAGTTATATTAATAATGGAAGTTTTAATCCAAAAAGATGGTCAATGGAAATATTTTAAACCCTTAAAAACAATATTTATAATTTCACCAGGGGCTGGAACATATGCCAATAGGTTTGCATACTTACATTTAGAAAAGTATTATAATTTAATTTATATAGGTAAATCGGGTGACAATTATGACCATTATCCTAATAATTGGCAACTAAATAAAAATGTTGTTAGTAAAGGTTTTAATTTGGGCGGGTTAGCAGAACTATTTAAATCGTATATCGATAAAGGTATCGTACCGTGTGCATTAATATGTGGTTCTCGTGGAGGACAGGTAACATTAGGAAAAGTTTGGGAAATGTGGCGGGGTCCGTCTATTATAATTAATGCTGGATGTTTAACATCTCGAACTATCATTCCTAAAGGAGTATTTCCTCTATTTATCAGTATGGAAAATGATTATTTTACAAGTGTTAATACAAATGAAAAGGTTATTAGACTATTCTATAATTATATTGAGAATCCTAAACAAAAGGCTGTGTTTTTACATTTATTAGGAGAAAGGCATATGCCAAATTTAAATAAAATGGAAGATATATTTTATAGATGTGTTCTATTTTTAACGGGTAATAGTATATCTTTAGAACTGAATTATGAAAGTATAATATTAAAAAAAAATTTTTAACTATACTATAGATTAGTAAACTCTGTATAATAATATAATATATTTTCTAGATGTAGTTATAAAATGTTTTTATTTAGTGTATAATAATATAGATATTAATATTTGTATAGATAGTGCTGAGTAAATTAGTGAAGTTGTATATGTATGAGGGTTTTTAAGCAATAGCAAGTATTTTTAAATTAAAATTAAAATTAAAATATATTATTAATATATAAAATGTTTTTAGATATTGTAAGCGTTGGTATTATATATGTTTCAATGAATGGGTGTGGGACGTGCGCAGAAGACGATACAGAGTGTATTTCTTTGTGGGACGTGCTGACAGCTGGTGTAGACGGACGTGGACCGGTCACGGGTTATTGACAGTAATAGAAATTGTGGTAGTAGTAGTAATTTGATATGTAATCCCTAAAGTTCAAATTGAATAATTATATAATATATATGGTTTCTGACGAGGTTTAGGTCGTCGAGAAGTGATAGAAGTTCTGGTAGTATTAGTAACAAGAAGTTTTTAATACTACCATAACTATATTATTAATATATAAAATGTTTTAGATACTGTAAGTGTAGGTATTATATATGGTTCAATGAATGGGTGTATGGATACTATGATGGCAGTTCCCGCAGCTTCTGTTAGTGGTGTTGGAAGCGTACTTTTCTGCCGTTTGGTTTCCTTTGGGGCAGTAACAAGTATTTTTTAAGTTTTAATTAAAATTAAAATTAAAATTAAAATTAAAATTAAAATTAAAATATATTATTAATATATAAAATGTTTTTAGATATTGTAAGCGTAGGTATTATATATGTTTCAATGAATGGGTGTGGGGATACTATATTGCAAGTTCCCGCAGCTGCTGTTAATGTTGTTGGAAACGTAGTTGGTGGTATTTGGGGAGCAGTAACAAGTATTTTTTAAGTTTTAATTAAAATATATATTATTATATAATATGTTTTAGATATTATAGTCATAGATATTATATATATTCATTGAATGGATGTGAATGAACACAGTGGAAAGGTAGGCAGGCGTGTGTTACGCGGTTTCCCATCTGTGTTTTTAACCTCTCCTGACAGAGACGTTAAAAACTTCGCTAACTAATAACTTCGCATTAACTTTTACAAACTTTAACTATAATAAATTAAAAGAAAGTTCACTATTTTTTAATTGCTTATTAATAGTATAATTATACATATGATAATATAGGTTCATACCTTTATTAAAATTGTATTTTTTTATAAAATAGTTATTATGCATTTGGTCAATACAAGTTAACACTGTATTATTATTACATATAGTTCCTAAATACTCAATTATAGTTGATATTTCTAAATTTTTTTTTTTAATATAAATATATTCTATATCTAATGTTTTAAATATAGTATTTCTATCATTAAATAAGTTATTAACATAAATACTAACACTTATTATTACATTATTTTTAGACTCTACAACGATATGTTTACTTTTATTATTGAAATATAGTTCTTTAAACTGTTGTAAACTAATGTTATCATAACAGGTGTATTCTTTTTTAATAGATATGATAAAATTATAAATAGTTTCTATGTTTTTAAAACTGGTATTAAATTTATTTAATAAACCATTTGATATTCTATTTATATTTTTCTTGTAATAATAGGCGGTCTTATTTATATAATTAAATGGGAGAGGATTATTATCTTTTTTAAATAGAAAAACTTGTTTAGAATGACAATTATTTATTAATTTCGCGATTAAAAAAGTAGCAAGGTTTTTTTTCCTATACTCTGCGTGTATACATAAAAAATCCACATAATAAATATTTATTTTTATAGCTTCTATTATCATATTAATAGGTTTAGCGTGTATAAATCCTACTAACTTATTTTTATCATATAGATGTATATTATGTACCTTTATTTTAGTATTTAAAGTAAGGGTGTTTTTAAGAAAATCTAATTGGAATTTATTATATAGAGAAAAATGATTATTGATAAAAGATAGAGTTTTATTTGTTACACCTGTTTCACTGAAATTATATTTTTTTCTAAGATTAATATTAAATACAGGATTTATTGCTATTAATCCATATTTATTTTGTTTTATTCTTGCTACTGGTTGTTTATCCCAGAAAGAATGTGTAGAATTTGGATAAAAATATAGAAAAATAACAAGGATTAATAATATAATCCAATTAGACATAGTATTAATTAGATTATATTATTTAATTTAAGCCAAGATTATTTAATGATTTATTTTAAAATTATTAATTTCATCGTTAATTGAGAATTTTTTAGTAGGAGAAAACATAGTTTCTATGTTTATTACAGCCTTATTTTTAGATTTATCTGATCTATTTCCACTACTAGTATTTTTATTAATATTTCTACTAGTTTTTAATTTAGTAGAAGTTCTTTTAACTTTACTTCTAACATTATTAACATTATTAATAATTTTTTCTATGTTTTCTGTATAGTGTTCACGTTTTTTGTTTTTTTCTATGTTCTTTTGTTCTTGACTTTTTACTTTTTTAATAGCAAGGTCGGTCTTCGTATATTTCTTAAGAACCTGATCCACATTATTTTCTAAAAATTTTTCATTTGAGAATAGGGGAGAATATAGGTTACTAAAATCTTTATTTAATATTATTTTTTGATGTTTTTCTTTATTCTGTGTAATATCTAAGTATTGGTAATTAATATTCGCGATTATTTTAGTCTTAGTAATATAATGTTCCTGGGATATTAATGGAGTATCTTTTATTTTAGGTTGTGGGTCGATTAGTATTAGTAAGGCTAATATTATAATATCTATTTTTTGTCGTCGTTTAGATTTTTTAAAGTCTTGTTTATAAAGAATAAATAGATCTTTTAAATAATCAGTATTGGTACAATATTTAAAAAATATTTCCCATAGTATCCACGTAAAGTCATTTAAAAATTTACTATTAATATCTTCTTGGGGTCGTGTTGTACACAGGATATATCCATTATGGAAGTTTTTCTCATAGATAAGAATCCAATTTAACCAAAATAGACAATTTTCCAATGATTTAGATAGACCTTTATTTTTTATATTTTCTAAAATTTCGGCTAAAGGTATAATAATATTTTTATCATCTGCATTTTTAATAAATTGATTAATATTATCTAAATTTTTGGATAATAGTCTATTCTTATTATTTTCCATATTAAAAAATTCAGATTTAATATTAGGTAGTTTGGGTAATTTATATTTAGGAGAAAAAGTAAGTATACATAATAGGTCATGTATATTATTTCTGATAAATTGATCATTTCTAAGAGATAATTGATCATTATTTTTAATTTTGTTTATAATTTTAGTATTAAAATGTACTAAAATACTTATTATATTTAAATTAGCTTTATTAATATGTTTAAAATATATTAATAATAGTTTATTAGAAATATTTTCTAAATAACCAGAACAGTGTAATTCTGTTAACCATAGAATAGATTTTTCTATATTTCCTGAAAGTATACTTTTTTCTAATTCTGAAAAGAGTTCGCTTTTTTTATATCCATTAAATGTTTTCTTTTTAAAATCGTTTTTTTTTAAATCGACAATTAAAAATTCCTTTGGAATACTATCATACATATATATTTATTATAATTTAATTTACTAAATAATATTTATATCAATGATTAAGATTATATCTATGATTAAGATTATATCTATGATTAAGATTATATCTATGATTAAGATTATATCTATGATTAAGATTATATCAATGATTAAGATTATATCAATGATTAAGATTATATCTATGATTAAGATAATAGCAAGTAGATTTTAAATTTGATATCATATATTATCTGAATATTATTAAATATATGAGTACTCACTCTTCTAATAGAATTCCTAATAATTTAGACTGGTTTATATTTGATGCGTATCATATGGAAATTAAGATTCTAACACCTAAATTTATTAAACAAATTTACGATAAAGGATATCGAAAAATTTATCTTTCTTATGGACCACTATATGCGAAAGCTCAACATAACTACCAATTAACATCTGCTGATTTAATATTACTAGAAAATATAGTATTTGATGTTGTTTTAATAGATTCTCTTAATTGTTGCCATATGAGTATTAGTAATATCATTAAAAGTAAACTTTATATTCTTGGAACCGACCAAAGTTATGTGTCACAACATTTTTATAATACTTGGATTTTGGGAACATTTACTAATCCTTTTGACGATAAAAATTCGGAAGCCTTTATTAATTATAATGAATTTAGTAATTTTAAACAAGAATCTTATCCATATGCTTCTTGGTTTTATAATGATACTATACATAAAATACTGGATCTACCCCGAAAATTTTCACCCGAAGATATAACAAAACAAAAAATACAAAAAGATTTGGATTCTTCTGTATTTGGTAAAATTATTGAGGTTTTAATGAAATATAGTAAAAATAATTGGACGTGTATGTCTTATTATACTAGTACAAAAATTGACGACCATCATTTTACAGAAAAATATAATACTGCCGTACAAACAATAATTAGACAGTGTCCTATTAAGTATACCTTTTTAGAAAAAGAATATATAGGAGGTAGTATAGTAAAACCAATATGTCCAATTTATCGATATGAGTTTGAACATTTCTTTGGGTTTGGTTCTAAATGCAGTGGATATACTAACGATCGAACACGATATTTTTACTCCAATAAAATGTCAGTATATAAAGAAGATAAAAATTCTATCTATACATTTTTAAATGATTTTGTAGAGGTAGAATGGGACAGAGAATTTCTTAAATTTATAATATGGTTATCTATTAATTATTTAGGTATCCTAAATAGTAATGAGGAAAAAAAATGTGCGGAGGAGCTTGCGGTAGTAATGAAACAGAATAAATTAACTCCGAATGAATTAACACAATTAATTTATCCTATCCCTATCCCTTATAACAATGAATCACTATTAAATTGTTAATTTAGAATTATTTATAAATTCTCTAAATAGTTAGTTAATATTTTTTTCCCAGTAGAACTATTTATAGATACTTTTCTATTTGTTATTGGATTTACAATAGTATTATATAAACACGCGCCCCCCGCCATTCCCTTACAACACCAACATTTGCCACATTGGGGATAACTCTCATTTTTACCCTTTGTATATACGTGTCCATGTCTCTCGCACATATCTTGTTCTGTTCTGGTCCATTTACGACCTGTTTTACCACCAGAATTTCTCCATTCTTTATCTTCATCTGTATATCCATAACAATCTGGAAAAGTATTTTTAGGTGAAGATTTTTTTTTAGGTTTAGCAGGTGGTTTTTTTACCGCTTTTGGTTTTTTAATAGCTCCAGGCTGCCGCTCTGCTAATGCTAAACTTCTTTTTTCCTGAGCGGTTAATTTTCTTTTTATAGGTTTAGCTGTTTCTCTCTTTTTTTGACATCTATTTACTTTTCCTCCTAACCACTGACAATGTGTAGGACACGAATCTTTACTTTGGTGCATTGTATTACTGCAAGTCATAGCCATACGTTTTAATAATTGTTGGTCAGAAAGATTCATTGCCTGCTGGTCTCTTAGTCCAGTTAATATAGATGTTGGTATATTACCTTCTTTAGTATAACATAAGCCATTATGTCCACAAGGGGCATTTTGATTACAATTTTCGTTTATCGCTCCTAAATTACAACTCATTATAATATAATGGAATATTTTATTTTAAGAAATGTAATATTATAAATCTATATTAAACTATAATATTATAAATCTAAGTTAAATTATAATAAATATATAGATAATAAATTAAATTATAATAAATATATAGATAATAAATTAAATTATAATAACTATTATATTATTATTCATCTCTTATAATAAATTAAATTATAATAACTATTATATTATTATTCATCTCTTATAATACGGATTAATTAAATAACTATTATATTATTATTCATCTCTTATAACACGGATTAATTAAATAACTATTATATTATAATTATATATAATTATGTATAATAAGGATATAATTTTACAATCTATAAGTAAAAGTTTAGCATCATCAAATAGGGTGAATGGTCCATCTATTAATGTGAAATTTTTTAATAAAACATATTCCTATAATCCACATACAAATTCCTCGAGTGATTTTGTAAATCATATTCCAACAATTTTATATAATTTATGTCCTGGGGAATTATACAAATATGCTTTAAAAGAAGATAATACTATGATCGCCTCGACGGGTGCTATAGTTGCTTACTCAGGTATTAAAACAGGACGTTCACCCAAAGATAAACGAGTTGTTTATGATAAATGTACACAAGATATATGGTGGGATAGTAATAGTCCTAATATTAAAATGGATGAAACTACATTTATGATAAACCGTGAAACGTCGATATGTTATTTAAATAATTTACATACTATTTTTATATTTGATGGCTATGCGGGTTGGGATACACAAAATAGAATAAAAGTTAGAGTAATATGCGAACGGGCCTATCATGCTCTCTTTATGAATAATATGTTGATTCGTCCTACTAAAACTGAATTAGAGAATTTTGGAGACCCAGATTATACCATATATAATGCTGGTAAATTTCCCTGTAATCGATTTACTGGATATATGACATCCTCTACAAGTATAGATTTAAATTTTACACGCAAAGAGATTATTATTTTGGGCACTCAATATGCTGGAGAAATGAAAAAAGCCATATTTAGTGTGATGCATTTTCTTATGCCTCAAAAAAACATATTATCACTGCACTCAAGTGCGAATGAATTAGATGGAAACACAACATTATTTTTTGGTTTATCTGGAACAGGTAAAACAACGTTATCTTCTGATTTGAATAGAAATTTAATAGGGGATGATGAACATTGTTGGACGGAAAACGGTGTTTTTAATATCGAGGGTGGATGTTATGCAAAATGTATTGGTCTAACTTTAGAAAAAGAGCCAGATATATGGAATTCTATAAAATTTGGAACACTTTTAGAAAATGTTATTGTGGATGAAAATTATACTGTAGATTATATGGATTCATCTATAACTCAAAATACACGAGCAGCTTTTCCTATAGATTATAATAAAAATGCAATTATACCATGTATAGGAGCTCATCCTAAGAATATTATTTTATTAACGTGTGATGCGTATGGAGTATTACCTCCAGTCAGTAAATTAAATAATAAACAACTTATGTATTATTTTATAAGTGGATATACTAGTAAAATAGCAGGAACGGAGGATGGAATTATCGAACCAGAAGCAACATTTTCAGCGTGTTTTGGAGAAGCATTTATTGTATGGCATCCTATAAAATATGCTAAAATGTTAGAGGAAAAAATAGAAAAACATAAATGTACCGTATGGCTAATAAATACTGGATGGTTAGGTGGGCAATACGGTGTAGGAAGTAGGTGTAAATTAAAATATACTCGCGAAATAATAAACTCAATTCATAACAATACTTTATCTAATGTAGAATATAAAACATTGCCTATATTTAATATAGAATACCCAACATATTGTAGTAATATTGATACCAATATACTGAATCCAAAAAATCTTTGGGAAGATAAAGATCATTACGATAAACTATTGAGAAATTTAGGAGAAAGATTTATCAATAATTTTAAGAAATACGATTATAAAGAATTGGAAAAATATGGCCCACAATTATAAATAATTTAAACTACTGATATAGATCGATTTTCTATATTTATAGTTACATTGTCATTGCTATCTACACTATTATCTGGATCTGTATCTTCATCCATACCACTTGATGTTATACTAATACTTTTGTCAGAATCGGAATCATCAAGTTCTGTTTTTATAAATTTCATATTATTTTCTATTTCTTCTTTTGTTGGATATCTTCCCTGTAAATTATAAAAATTTTCTTTAAATCTTTCTAATCTATTAACTGTCTGTTTTTCTTTTTTAATTATAGCATTTTTTTTTGTATTCACTATATTATTAATTTCTCCAATCATCAGTTTCCTCTCATTCGGACTAAGTGTAAAAACATTTATTGAGTTTATAGTATTTCCTATTTCAGGTTTTGTTAAATCGATGTTATTTTTAAATTTTGAGTTAAATAGTTTCAGTATGTTGTTATCTATAGGTGGGGAGATTTCTACTAGCCGATTATACTCTTCTTTTGATAAATTTAACAGTTCAGACGGGCGAATTCTATCTAAAGGATGTCTTGTTAATTCTGTTTCTAAAGTTCTGTGAAATTTACCCCAAGATATAGTTGCAATCCGATGTCCTTCATTAATTTCCGCAATTTTTAAAAATTGAAAAATTGTTGTTATTATACCCGCTAAAATTGATAAGGTTCCAATAGAAATAACTACATATGGTCGAATTTCTTCACTAAATCTATCTTGGGCAAAGTTACCTGTTCCAGTTATAGTTGAGATTATTATTACGGGAATAGTATACCAAGCATTTTTTCGTTGATATATCTGTCTACTTTTATTATGAAGCCATTGATAACATTGGGCTTTATCTGCCCACTGTTTCAGCAAAGTTTCATCTTCTTCCTTCCAATAATTACGAGTTATATTTTCTTTAGATTTCATAATATTTATAAATTATATTTTAATGTTTAAATCATTACGTTTTAAATTATTATTATTACTATTATTTAAAAAAAACTTTAAAATATCTTGATTTTGTTGTTGTTTATCGATTGATTGACTTAAACGATTGAAATAATTAACTAATTCATTAAATTGTTGTAAACATTTAACATATTCTAACTCATAATGTTGTTTTTTACTTATTAAATTTATCTTAAAATTATTAATATGTATATTATTTTTAGTATTTATAGATTCGTTATTAACTATATAGGTATCAAATAAATTTATAAAATTTTTAATTAATTTAAGATTATTCGTTATAATGTTTACAGTTTCAATTATTTTGATACTATTAATATTTTTTTGTTTTTTAAATTTTAATATTTTATCAAATATTTTTTTTTTTTTTT
>Ga0206123_10003064_pt1 | contig 14017 bp, 23 predicted proteins | sample Helgoland_Spring_2_FD_160086 | JGI IMG/M metagenome (GOLD analysis project Ga0206123, IMG submission 160086) | Pelagic subsurface seawater microbial communities from Kabeltonne, Helgoland, North Sea - Helgoland_Spring_Bloom_20160316_1 | ecosystem: Environmental > Aquatic > Marine > Epipelagic ...
TGGGATTGGTTACAAGACCATTCTATGGGACACCGATTTGACGCTAACGGTTCTAAAGCAGAGCAGTTCGTAGGTCTGTTAGGAGAGAATATGTTTCGTATCGTAAACGACCTGCCGCCAAAGTTTGTAAAGGGATTTGATGGTGGATACGACCTTATCTTTATGGGGCAGAAGACCGATGTGAAGACAATGGGCAGACGTGTTGACCCTAAACCCCACTACGTCAATAACTTCGTAGGCTACCAAAAAGACTTTGATTGTGATTTATATGTATTCTGTAGTATCAATAAGAGTACCAATACCTTTTGGATATGTGGTTACACAGATAAACAAACGCTGCTTACAGAGTCTAACTTCTATGAGAAGGGCGAAAGGAGATACAGAGACGATGGCAGTTACTTTATAAATAAAGCACCTCTGTATGAGATTGAGAATACTAAACTAAATCCTTTGATAATATGAGTGATAAATACTTTTGTGGTGGATGTGATAAGCAGATACCAATAATAATCGGAGTAAATCAATTACATATATGTGATTGTGGGACATTAAACAATATAGGAGATGCAGAATAACGAAGAAGGGGAAGGACAAATAATCTACGACATTGGAGTGAGACTTGCTTGGAAGAAAAAGCGAGGTAACGGATACACAAATATGTATCTTGGCACAAAGGATAGGCCATTCCAATTCGTAACAAGAGCAAGGTCGCTTGACGATATCAATCGTAATCCAGAGATGATAGCGAAGATGATGGCCTTCGTAGGAGCAACAGGTAAGGCAATCTACGATTTCTATGTATGTGAGGAATTCTACAGAAAAGAAATAAGCAGAAGCTTTGCACATAAAGAAGAAGATTACACTAAAGAATTTGGCGAATGACAACGAGAAATTTTATCTATAGGGCTGAAGAGTTAAAAGATTCTCTAACAGAACTCCGCGAGAACGGAGTAAGCAAAGGTGCTTGGACAGGGTTCAACTCTCTGTTTGACAAGTATTCAATGAAATTAGGTAGCACTACCTATATTTATGCAGGGGCGCATCAAGGTAAGTCGCAGTTTGCATTTGAAATGATGATGAACCTATCCCAATACTCTGGATGGAAGTGGGCTGTCTACTCCCCAGAAACGGGTTCACCAACGGAAGTATTCGCAGAGTTCCTATGGGTATACCTGCGTAAGCCGTTCCTTGTGAATGATAAGGTTATGGCTTCAGATGAAGAGAGCCAAAGGGCTATAGAATTTATAAACGAACACTTCTACATTATAGATAGTGGTCTGCAAGACCTTACCGTAGAAGGATTCTATAGCTGTGTAACAAACATAGAAGAAGATTTCGGAGTTAAGATAGAGGGCTGTCTCATAGACCCGTTTACAGAGATTAAAACAGATGTAAGCGTAGGCGTTCGTGATGACATCGCTATCGGACAGGTACTCACAAAGGTGCGTAAGCATTCTGCTGATAACAACTACCACACCCTACTTACCGTACACACTAAACACCAACAACCTAAATACCGCAGTGGTATAGCTTACATTGACAAACCTACTATGAATGATATAGCAGGGGGTATGCAATGGAGTCGTAAGGGAATGATGGTTATAAATATATGGCGGTGTCCATTTGGGTTAGAAGATTTAGATGGCGTACCTTATGAACCGAACCAAGTAGAGATTACTGTTGTGAAAGCAAAACCTAAAATCGTAGGTAAGTTAGGTAAGGTAACGATGTACTACGACAAGGTAAAGAACAGATACTACGAAGTTGATAAGCAGGGCAATCCTGTGTACGCATATCAAAACCCCAATTACGAACCAGAAGAAGTAGTATTGCCTACACCTTCACAAGAAGAATTAGAATTTTGAAAAGTTGGTCAGAAGCCTATAGAAAGAGTTGGTGCGAAATGATTCGTGCCTACCTAAAGTTTAACATCGCCTCCGCAAAGGAGGTTGAGGTTTTAGAATGGAACAAGATGCTAATCAATGGAAAAGAATTTAAAGTAGATGTAACGGACTACACGGGGAATTCCGAGAACTATATATTTCTCAATCCTTCCAACGGCAGAATGGTTATTGAAACAAAGGGTGTACAAAAAATTTATAAGTTTGAAGTAGAACTTACGAAATAATTTTATATATTAGTATTAAATGATTAGTACAAAAGACTTAATTATAAAGACATCGCAGGAGGTAACAGACCTGCTCCTTGAGAAGAATGCTGCCTACGGGGATTCAGCCCTTTACCCCGTAGGTATCTTCTCAAAGGGGAACGCTGTGGATAGCCTATGCGCCCGTATAGACGATAAACTTATGCGTATCAAGTCAAGGGGCATTACCGATGCCACCGAAGACACCGTGCAAGACCTAATAGGATACCTTATCTTATTGAAGATTGCGATACATAACAATAATGAGTTTAGAAAACTACCTTGATAAAAGCTTAAAGCTAAATAAAAACAGATTAGAACACTCGCTAAAGATTGGTCTTGATGGCGAAGCCTTGTTCAAGGAGATAACATCGGCAATAAAATCAGAAGCCGCTGAAGATAAAAAGCATATTGACTTCCACTGGGAAGGTAAAAAAGTAGATGTAAAAGGACTCAAGAAAACCCAGAAACTTGGTTATCTACTTATAGAAATGATTAACGTGTACGGAGGTGCAGGTTGGTGTTCAAAAGACTCTCAAGCAGAGTATATAGCTTTTCAATTTCCAGAAAAGTTTTTAATTTTCAACAAAAATACGCTTCGCAAAAAGGTAATAGACCTTTGTGAAGTATACACGCAACCTTTAAGAAAGAATAGAATTCCTATAGAGGAAGGTTTGTACAAGTGGATAGGTCGCTATAACAGACAAGATGTATTTACTTATGTAAAACTTTCTGATGTAATTGATATAGTAGATTATGAAATCAAGTATTGAAATAGAACTTAACCTACCGAAGCCACCAAGTCTTAACCAATACTATGCGGGTAAGCACTGGGCTATAAGAAAAAAACAAAAAGATGAGTATTCTAAACAATGCAAAGAAGAGTTGGACAAGTTTGACCACTTTACTTTTGAAAGCTATGAAATTCATATTAGCTACAATTCTCGGCACGATGTTGATAATGTTATTCTCGTTTCTAAATTTCTCTCGGATACTCTCGTTAGTCTGGGTATGGTTAAAGACGATGGCAACAAGTATTACAAAAGGCTTAATATCAAGATTGACAAAGACCTTCCAAAAGACACCTTCATCGTAAAATTAAGATGTTATGATTAATCAGAAGAACTATCAGACTTGTAAATTAATTAAGAACAGGATTGACCTATATCTCTATGAGATGGCAAGACTATTCACTAATATAGGTACTGATTCTACAGTAGAGCAGATACAAGATGCTTACAGAAGAGAAAGGGAGTACATTGAATTAATAGCGGAGTTAGACCCTGAAAAAGCAGATAGGCTTCGTTCATCATACTGATATGTTATCTAATAAATACTACGAAGACCTAACAGATGCAGAAGCAAATCTCATACTTGATATATACAGAGTCATTGACGAATTGGTATACTTCGGTGAGCCAGTCACATTGGTTAGATTGGGATTTGAGCTTGGCATAAAGCCAGACGAGCTTTCCGATTATCTTGCTATCATTGTTACTATACTAAATAAAGTAGAGGAAGAATATGCCGAGATACGACAAGGCTCTAATTGAGCGTGAAGCAATATTATCCGTTCAGCAAGGTAAGATAACCAATGAGCTTGGTAAATTCATACTACAGCGGAGTATAGAGGTTGCAAGTTCTGCGTTTGTTACAAGTGGCAATAAGGAGTTAAAGCAAGCCCTAATAGATGCTGCCGTAATGCGTACTTGCGAAAAATTCCTGCATTATTACCAAAGCGGTAAATCTGCCGCAAATCTTGTTATTAGTATTATATACTCAACGATGACTAATAAAATAGTTTCGTTAAACCATAGTGATGTGTACGGTCAAAACATAAAAGGTTACCTCACATTTATAGAGGATGGTAAAGCCGTTACCAAGTTAAAACGGTATATTAAGGATGATTATTTAAGTGAAAAATTATAATGATGGAAATTTATAACGATTGGATTTTAGTTAGTTCTATGGGATTGATGTTTGCATTCCTATTTATTTTTGAACCATACGGATGGGTGATGGAAAGAGTATTGCCGTTTAAGCCATTTAACTGCGTCCTATGCCTTTCTTTCTGGTGTAGCATACTCTTGTATAGTTACCTTGGAGTTAATCCCTTATACGCCATTTATACAGCTTTTATCGCAGAGCTGTCTTACCGAAAGTTAGTTAATGAGTAAGAAAGTGTTAGACGTGTGTTGCGGGCCAAGAGGTATGTGGTTTGACAAAAAAGATGAAAGGACTTTGTATCTTGACAAAAGATGCGAAACACATACTAACGATTACCCAAGCGGAAATAAATCGTTGGTAATCGCTCCAGATATTATTGGAGACTTTACGGATATTAAACAGCCCGATAATTCTTTTTACCTTGTTGTATTTGACCCGCCGCATATTAAGCGTAACGCTCTGGGTGAAATCACAAAGAGATATGGTAATCTTGAGGGAGATTGGAAAGAGATGATACGACAAGGATTTAGAGAGTGTTTCCGAGTTCTAAAGCCTAACGGTACCCTTATATTTAAGTGGAACGAAGTGCAATTTCCTATAAAAGATATATTAGAACTTACTGATGAGAAGCCTTTATTCGGACATAAGAGCGGTAAAAAAATGCAGACTCACGGGGTGACGTTTATAAAGGATGAGTAAAGAGAAAAATGTAAATTATAACAGTGGTTGGCTCTTCCTTTATTGGGACGAGCCTCTTTTTTCTAACTCTAATATTAACGACAATGCCGATACCAGTTCCCAATCTAAAGGAAACAAGACCAGAATTCACAAATAGATGTATGAGCAACGAATCAATGATGGATGAATACCCTGAAACATCCCAACGATTAGCAGTATGTTACACATCGTGGACATCGGAGATTAAAAAAGTAAAATAATGGAAGGACTAACAAGAGCATTCCATATGTTCTTTGAGTATAGCGAGTTTAACTCACCCGATGAGATAGACAGCTATATAAATATGGATGTATCATTTCTGAATAAACTATCCAAAGCTCGTGAGCTTGCCGCTATAGGATTTAAAATTACAAGCGGATATAGAAGCGATGCTCACAACACAAAGGTAGGTGGCGTACCCTCAAGCAGCCACACAATTGGTAGAGCCGTAGATATCTATGCTCCTACCTCAACACAAAAATATATTATTATTAACGCTCTTCTCCAAGTAGGGTTTAATCGTATCGGTGTAGCAAAGAACTTTATACACGTTGATGATGACCCAAGCAAAAGTGAAGATGTAATCTGGACCTACTAATGAAAAATGATTTTGATGTAAGCGATTCGTTCGCTGACTTCGTAGACGAAATGACTAATGATGATAAAAACGATAACGCTCAATGCTCCATTGATAATCCAGAGTGTGAGGCGTGTGGTAGCTGATTATGAAAAATCCAATAACAAAACTATTTACAGGGGGTGCGAAGGAAGCTGTGGAAGCAGTTGCCAATGTGGTAGATAGATTCGTAACTACACCCGAAGAGAAAGAAGCTGTGCGTCAAAGCATAGAAGAAGAAATCACCAAGCGTTGGCAGGCCGATAGCCTTACCGATTCTTGGTTGAGTAAGAACGTTAGACCACTAACCCTTGCAACCGTTATGATATTCCTTGTACTTATGACCTTCTTTGAAGGCTTTGGTATTAGTAGTGTTAACGAAAGATGGATTGGGTTATGGGAGCTGGTAAGCGTAACAGTGATAGGCGGTTATTTTGCTGTTCGTTCAGTTGATAAAAGGACAAAAATCAAGTAATGGATACAGGCTTTGTATACAAGTGGTATGATACATCCAATGATATGTATTACATAGGTAGTCATAAGGGATGTATTGATGACGGGTATACAGGAAGCGGTACTTATTTTTTAAAAGCTTATAACAAAAGAAAGAAATCTTTTATTAGAGATATACTCTATATAGGTGAACACTATAGGCTTTACGAAGAAACAATACTTGAATATCTTGATGCTCAACAAGATTCTAATTCATACAATCTAATTAATAAGGCCTCTGGAGGAGGTCATTTTAAAGGTTTAAATCTAACAGAAAAACACAAGAAAAACATATCAATAGGAATTAGCGGAAAAAACAATCCTAATGCTGATGGCAAAGCAAGTATGAAGCCAGTTTATTCTGAAGTAGATAATCTTTATTTTAAATCAAGGAATCACGCAGCTAATTACTACGGTATAAGTGGACCTTATTGTGGAAATATGATAAATGGCAAAAAGAAAAATAAATACAAACTCAAGTACATATCAAAAGAAGAATACAAAAGAGAACAAAGATAAAGTAAGTTGGTGCGAATATGAACCAATAGAATGTACCTGTAACGGTACTTGTAATAAGAAGGGGGGACGTTAATCGTTCCCCTTTTCTTTTTGGGATTCTTTGTATCCCTTCTCATACTCAACGTGCATCTCAAGAATATAAATTCTATCCTCTATGTCGTTGATTACAATAATCTTTTTATCAAGCCTTTCGTGTACGGTATGTAGCTCCATCTTTAGAGATGAGAACTCTGCATAGATACCACCCGCTGCAAACACTGCCGCAACAAGCCATATCAACATAGACCAATTTTCTTTTATAAAGGATTTACTTTCTTCCGCCATCGCGCTTATTCATAAAGTACCACTTCTGTGCGGTGTAACCTATGGATGCTAAAAGCAGTAATATCTTGAGGGTGTTCTCCAAGTTAGAGAATGACAGTGCCATTGTAGACGAATTGATTAAAAGAACTTTCAAGTCTGTAGTATCCATTACGGGTTGTAGCTTACTCCTCCGTCTTCGCAGGACTTATATATGATACCATCTTGAGGGTAGAACACATCACCTTGGTAGGTATCCTCTTCATCAAATAAGTCATTGTCGCAACCATCGGCAGTAGCGATTGCTTTAATTGCCGCATTGTCAAGGATATAGTTAGTGATACGTTTGTTGATATAAGATAGTTTACTATCAACAGTAGTAGATATGGTGTCAAGGATGTATTGGTCTTGCTTCTGCTCCTCCGCTTTAGTTGTTGCAGTTGCAGTGCGTAATATAGAAATAGCTGCTTTCGCAGAGTACATAGCCAAGGTATACTTTACCAGCTTAAACAAACCCTGTTCTGCTACATTTAATGTTTCTGCTAATACTTTAGTCTCAATATCTTCATAGAGACAAGTACCTAATAAGTCTTGTATTGATGTGTATTGCTCCAATTGGATTAATGCCAATAAAGCACCTCTGTCCATACGCTTCGGTAAAGGGAAGTTTTGGTACAGGTAGTTATCGTCTATGAATATTACGTCAACCATTATTATACGTCTTCAGTGTTAGCACCTTTAATACTCTCCAAGTTGATTGGTTCCTCAACAACAGATAGATTCATTTGGTCATAACCTACAGTAGCAAAGATTCTGTTTACAGAGTCTAAAAGAATTTCTCTATTAGGTAGCGTTTCAGTCGCTCTAAATATTTGGTAAGCCGTAACAAGTTCGTTACCTGTGCCTCCCAATTTACCACTAACCATAACACCAAATAGAGTAGGAGAAGTAACGTTGTGGGCTGTAAGTATTTTGGCATCATTAAGTTTTGATAAAACGTCTACCGTCTTGTCTAAATTGGAAACGTCTAATGGCTCAAACTTCGGAGCATCCTCCTCTTGCTTCACCCAAGAGACAATAAAGTTATCTGCGTCAGCTCCTGTAAAGGACTCCTTGAACTTGTTGTACTCCTCACGCTTCTGCTCTGCACTCATATTTCTACCAATGAAGGTAGCCAATACTCTTGGCGTAAAGCCGTTCTCCGCAGAGTTCTTAATGTGCTTACCAAAGCTGAAGTCAGACTCAATATAATGGAACGCAGAGATGTAGCTGGGTACACCATAATATGGGTTGCCACTATAAGGGTTACCTACATAAAGGACCGCTTCAGTACCACTCTTATCAAACTTATTAAATGCCTTAATCTTACGAGGCTCATTGTGCTGTACAGAATTAGAGCCATAGCCGAAACTTCTACGGACGATGTAGTGTGTTACCTCACCTTTATCATTTGGCTCCGCTACACGCACTCCTTTAGGGTCTAAAGACTTAAATTCAAGTATCTTTGTACGCCCCTTATTCCAACGCACATAAAATGCTAATGCACCCTTATGCTCGTATTGGAATGATGCGTGAGTTAGTACCTCGTACAATCCTTTGTTGTTACCACCACAGTGGTTAACGAAAGCCTTTAGTTCTGCTTTAGCCTTATTGGTTTTAGCAAAGTCATCAGTGTAGTCAATGTCGTTACCAACTACCATCTTTGCCTTCTTGGTTAAGATACCACTATGCACAGGAGATTGGCGTAACATCTTCTCAAGAATAACTGGGAAGTCATCGTTAACACCGAACTTAATGTAGTCACCTACAAGAGTATGTCCTAATTTGTAACGACCATTAAGGTCTTCAATAGAGTTCTCTAACTCGTTTGTTGCGATAGAATGCTCTGTAGCTTGCACATAAGTGTTAGATGCAAAGAATTCTGATATATTAGATAGTAGTCCCATTGTATTAATTTACAATTTATAGGTCAGTAAACCTCACGGTAGAGCCATAAATACCTGTACCCGTTTGAGTAACTGTATAATCTTGCACCTCTGTAAGATACTTGTAGCTGTCACCACTGTTTGTTATGGTAAGCTCGTACTCGCCACCTTCAATATCGTTAGATAAAAGGTCTATGTTAATCTGAATGAAGTCCTTACAGGAGTCAAGGTTGTTAAGGTCAGTAAGGTTGGTAATCGTTAGACTACCAGTACCTACCACCTTATCCAATGTAACGTCAAAGCTGTTTACCGTGAAGGATGAGAGCTTGACGAAAGATAGAGTATTTACTACTCCTGTCTTCAGTCTTTTCATTAATGATTAATTATAGTTCAGCAGGTGTGTTCTCTGCAATAAAGGTACGTACTTCTGCGTTGGTGTATACGGTGTAGTTAGGTGCTGACTGACCATCGCCTAAAGCGATAAGGGCAGACACTTCGCTGTCTAACCAAGATGCTTCCATCTCGTATACTACAACATCAGCTACGCTAACGGGGCTACCGAATAGTCCGCTGTTGCGCTCACCAAATTGTTCCCAAGTAGGGTGGTGATTTGTCGTAGACTCTACCTCACCTTCTTCGTTGTAGGTGTTCTCTGTCCAATCGTAGCGAGTGATAGCAGCAGGTAGTTCGTTGGTGATGTCTGAAGCAGGTACGCTAATGTAAATGTTTCCTTTCATTTTATTTATTTGTAAGTGTTCTTTCCAGAGTTATAGTTTTGTAGAACTTCAGCGGCGGTCAATGCGCGGTTATAGATGCGCGGTTGGGCGATTTGGTCTTTGTAGGTTCTTGATGCTCCAGCCGTATCGGTTCCAATTCTTTTGGAATAAGTATTGGTTTTACTTGTTGCACTCGCCGCCGCTTGAACAACAAAAGAGCCGTTTAAGTAGATGTTTATGTTTGTCCCATCATAAACACCGACAACGTGCGACCAATCGCCTTCACTTGAGCCGCTTGCCACTATTAAAGTGGAATCGTATCTAAACGTATAATTCAAAGATGAATCAATATAAAGTGAAGATGTTGAACCGCTTGAAACATTATCGCCAAGCGTTAACAATACATTGTAAATGCTTCCGCTTGATATATACTTTGCTTTAGACCAAACCTCAAGGCTAAACGAACCCGTCCCAAAATCTAACGACTCATTATCGTGAACCTCTGCCCAGCTATTCCCGTCAAGATTTAGCGCGCCTTGTTTCCGCACGTTTTCAAATAGATTCACGCCCGTGATATCGCGGCCCGTTGTTAAGCCTTGGGGGAGTAATACTTCCGAGGTAATACTTGTGGTCGTTGGTGTTGTTACATATGGTTTAGATGTTGAAACACTCGCGCCCCAAAACACATTAGAACCCGTCGCAGTTGCCGAAATAGATGTTCCGTTACTTGATATGGCGGGCCAAATCGCAAAGCGTTCACTTGACGCGTTAGCCGCAACATTTACCAATATGCGCCACCAATCCGAATTTACATCTTCAATTTCTACGCTATTATAACTACCACCACCACCCGAGGTGCTAACATAAGTTCCGTTATAATTGTCAAAAATTATGTATTGGCTATCGGTGTCAAATTGAAAACCGCAATAATGAGAAACGGCACTTGTGGCCTTTTTAACATAGATTCCAGCATAGTAACTTGTTCCGCCCGTAGTGGTTGGGTTTGCTTGAATTTTAGCATAAGCACTTGTTGAAGAGTCCGTAAGCGTTGCGGCTTGTGTTAGTCCGTTAGGCGCAACATCGGTGTTTGAAGTTACCGTAATGGTGTCTTGTGTATAAACCCCCGTTCTTTGTAGTTGCTCACTAAACCCTAACAAGTTACTCCCCTTATTCCAATCAATAACCGCCGTTTGGCTGACGGGTGCGCCGATTCCGTGCGTATACGTTGCGCCGCTAATGGTGCCGTGGTTTCCGTTTCCGCTCCCATCGTACGCCGTCGTTCCCGCGCCTTCTTGCATTGGTAGCCATAACTTTAAAGCGGTGTTATCCACGCCAGTAGGCACCACCTTCTCGGGGTTGTTGTATAGGTCGGCCACTTGTGCGGCGGTTAAAGCGGTGTTGAATAGTTTAAAGCCAGCGATTTGGCCGTCAAAGAATCTCGCACCCGTTTGTGCGCCAATCGTTAAAGCGTTTGAATCGTAGGCAATAGCCGTATCGGAATAGGTACCGCTTGTTGCTACTTCAATTCCGTTTATATATGCTTTCCAAGTGTCTGCGTTTAGGTCAATGGTCGTAACCATTTGATTCCATTCTTGCGGCTTAAAGTCAGCGTTTGGCACTTGTAAGTTTCTCCACCCGCTTGATTGATGGCGGTAATAGTAGTATATATTTCCACCATTAAAAGCCAAAATCATTCCACGTTCAGCGAATGAAAAAGCATCGTCCCTTGTACCCGACCAAGTGGCAAAATCCGTTTTTACATTCGTTACAAAAGTTACGCTCGTTGTGCTTAAAGAACTGGTCAACGCCGTTGGCATTGTTAGAATGTCATTCACCCCATCAAAAGAAAGGGCCTTCCCGCTGTAAAGTTTAGCACGATTAAAAGCCTTCGGAGAAGCATCGTTACCCCTTGGGTTTATAGGTTTGTTTGTATTGCTAAATCCTACAGCCATTATTCTAATTCTTCAGTTGGTTCTGGAAAGTAATCAGGATGCAGACTCTTACAAGTCTCTGTCCACTCACGAATAGCAGAACTGCTACCGAATGTATGGACACCGATAGGCGCACACCATATCATATTGCTATCCCAAGACTCTACAGGCTCACCATTCCATAGAACATCTACACAATAGTTATCGGATAGTACAGGAGCGGTTAGTTCTTCTCCTTCATCATCGTATGTCCCTTCGGTTACTACGATATGCCCAAGTCTTACGATTGAGTGGTTGTGGTTAGGTACAACATCTCCTTCGGGTGTTGTTTCAGTTCCTAAAGCGTTAATCTTTGCACTTGCGGCAGCCTTGCTACCGAATTCGTACTTGCGTAATTTTCTCATATTAGATTGTTGTTAGTGCTGCTAATTCTTCGTTTGATAGTCGTGTCTTGAATAGTAGGGCTTGTTTGATTGGACTTTCTGCATTGAAAGTATTATCTCCACGACCAAAGTTGATTTTATTTGTAGATGGAATACTACTGCTTGAATCAGTACCTATTTGTATCCCATTAATATACATTACAACATCATTCTCTGCGTATGCTACTGCTAACTTAAAAGGTTCACCAGCAGTTAATATACTTCCCGTCTGTATATCAAACTGAACAACATTAGAGACATTACAAGCCGTTCTTAATTTAGTTCCGTTAGATGGATTAAAAATTTCAATTTTGTTTGCCGTACCACCATCGCTAATAGTTAAAAATCGTCTATTGTAAGGGGCGGTACCTTCAATAAAACCTTCAATAAACAAGGTACCCTCACTCTGCCCAATGATATCGGTTGCGCTTGAGACATAACCAATATCCACATTCCTCGTTACACTCGTACCATAGGTAGGTATGTAGGATGTTGCGTAGCTTCCTGCTTCCATTTGGATACCATAAATTTGACAAGTAACTGAACTATTTAATGGCTCATTAGCTAATCCTCTACGCAAACCAATATCAACATATACCGAACCTGCCGTTGCAAGGTTTTCAGTTATTTCAAATCTCTGCCATTCAGTAGTAAGATTACAGGTCGTGTATAAATAGCCTCCTGCTCCTCTTGCAATAATCTTATCAGTTCCGCTTGATACTTTAGCCCAAAAAGACAATGTATAGTCACCTGCTGCTTGAGCTCCAATCCCTTCCGATATATTGCTTTGGTCACCACTTGATGTACCTGCACCTGTATTAAATGTTATTTCATAAGCATTATTTAATCCCTCTGGAGATTCTTCACCAAAAGTAAGAACAGGAACAACTCCTGTTCCAAAACCATTTTTATCCCAATCACTACTGCCTATGTATTCACTATTAGGAAGCAGATTCGTTCTCTGCGGCTCTAACAGGAGCGCAGGACACGAACTATCCGTATAATCTAATCTTGGTACATTGTCTGTAATACCTCCCTCTACGGCAGCAGTAGTCGTTTCTATATAGTCTCTTGCTACAAGTCCCTGCTCAAGTTGGGCATCTTGGATGTAGATAGTATCTCCTGTTGAACCTAAAACACCATTGGAATCAGCAGGGAAAATTCTAACTTGGTTTGTGCTTCTTGTGTAGATAATACTACATCTATACCAACCTCCACCAATGTCCTCTATATCCCCATTAATAGCATTGTTGTTTACATTATTTCCTACAACGCCATTTCCTAAATCAAAAAACACATAAGGCTTGTCAGTTGATACCGAATCAATGTATAAAGCAACCCAATCAGTATTACCTGCCTTTGCATAAACACTAAAGGTTTGAACACCACTTGCAGATACATCTTGTCTAACTGAACCACTTCCTGCATCAATAGTAACTAACCAAGCATTACTTGAACCATCATATCCGCTTTGCCCACCTGTAATACTTGAGCTTGGATTTGTCCAAGTAGTATCAAAACTATTACTCTGCAAGAGCAGGTTTTGAGTCTCCTTCTCTATATTACCATCTGCATTAACCCTTGTTGCAGCAGTTGACCTTGAGAAAGTAAAATCACCATCTCCATTAACAGGCTTTTGGCTATACACCTTGCTTGTCTTTGTTCCTGAAGGAATGAGTACAAGACTCGCTTTATCGTAAATTGAACTCATATTATAAAGTTGTTAAAGATGCTAATTCAGTAGCGGTTAGTTTAGTGGGAAACCAAGAGAAATCCGCAACTTTTGAGCCGTTTGTAGGAGGCAAAATATCAAAATCAGTAACACCTAAATCAAAACCATTAAGTGTGTAAGTCAATGTACCATTAATATATACTAATGTGCTATCCGCATCATATGCAACACCAATCTTAAATTCAGTATCTCCATCTAATGTTGTTCCTTGATTAAAGTTCGTAGCACCTGCAATGTTTGAAAACAATCTTAAAGTGCCGTTGCTAAAATAGGTAGCCATCCTGTTATTGGAATCAATTCTAAAATCATATATCTTGCCACCGCCACCTGTATAGGCATTATATGGTTTGTAATGAAAAACAAAAGAACCTTTATTAGAGCCAATCAATCCGTTTGTCTGAATACCTGTTATACTAACTGCATCATTAGACCTCGTTTGACTTGTCCCATAGGTAGGGATATATGAGGTAGGGTAGGATGCAGAAGCCTCAACTTGAGCTCCGTAAACATATGTCGTTAAAGATATGTCATCAAAAACTGGTGCTGATGTTTCC
>Ga0206123_10003069_pt1 | contig 14006 bp, 19 predicted proteins | sample Helgoland_Spring_2_FD_160086 | JGI IMG/M metagenome (GOLD analysis project Ga0206123, IMG submission 160086) | Pelagic subsurface seawater microbial communities from Kabeltonne, Helgoland, North Sea - Helgoland_Spring_Bloom_20160316_1 | ecosystem: Environmental > Aquatic > Marine > Epipelagic ...
CTCATAATAGGAAAACGAATTATAATTAAGTGCTTTTAATCTGAATATTTTGTTTATTAAATTATAATTTTCGTTATGCCATAATTCACGTATTAAAATTATAATCATACTTATAAAATCTTCAGAACCTTTCTTTGTTTTATTTACAAGGTTGATGATTTCCTCTGAATCGTTTTCTGAAACCATTTTGTAAATAATATCATTTAGATCAATTTTTCGTTTGTAACTGTAATTTTGAGAAAAATGAATATAATTTTTATAGCCTATAAATTTGGATAAGGTATCTAATGTTTTGTTATTTGGTTTTGTCTCATTAACAAGCCCGTATAATCGTCTAATGGTACTATAACTAATTTCTTCCTCAAGAGTCTCTAAAATAACATTGGAGACCAATTCACAATCTCCTCTATTGGTTACTTTTTTTCCAATTTTTTTTTCAATTTCCTTTTTTAAAATATCAATCAAAATAAATATTATTAATGAACCAATTATGAACCAAATATAAGCTTTTAAATCTATAAATTGTACTCATTAAAAAATTAATAATATAACTCTGGCGCAAAAAAACCGGAGGTTTTACAATCAACTTAAATAAATATCATTAAAATGGCAAGAGACTATACAAAATACACAGTAAAAGATTTAGGAGAGAATTTGAACAAAAGACAATTGGTTTTTGAAATTGTAAAAGATTATGTAGAAGAGAATAAACCTTCTTTTGATAAATTGAGCTCTGTTTTTAAAGATGAAATTCAAGGAAGTAAGGGATTTATTAGAAAAGCGGCAAAAGTGGAGGACCCTAAGCGATTTAACACCAAAATGCCATTAAAAATTAAGTTTGGTGTTGAAGTAGTGGTTTCTAACCAATGGGGTTCTAAAAATATGGATGCATTTTTAAGCTTGGCTAAGAAATTGAAATATAAAGTTTCAATGGAGCAATCTGAGATAGTTGAGAAGGATGATTCTTCAACTGATATTACTGAAACGAATAATAATAATCAAGAAGTGGCAGAAATTATTTACGACTTTCCTACAATGAAAATTCCTGATAATCTTTTCCATAATTATAAAGCTGAATGGGGAAGATATTTAGTCTATTACTTAGAAAACAGTCCAGAATTAGAGGATTATGAGAAATTTGAGATTACTCTCGATATGCAAGATAGAGTAGTTGTGGGCAGGAAAGAGCAAGATGATGACTGTCGTCGTTGGTTTAATACATGGAAAGTTATGATTAATGAATTCTATTCAGAGGATAAATCTTATGATGGTGCATTTACTATTTCTGCGGGCGATAAATATGAGGATAATTGGCTAGATGATGACGCTTTTAGATGGCAAATTGCTTGTCACACAGGATTTGAAGACTTATATGATGGAGAGTTGCCAGATGGAGTAAGTGGGGAGGTATTAGGTGAAGCAATTGCTAAGCCTGATGAAATTTTTCAAATTTATAATCATATACAAAAAAATAAATCTTTGCAATACTCTGTGCCAGTGGGAAAGGATAATTCAATTGAAAAAGTAGATACAGAAAAATCAAAAATGACTAAACCATCAAGTAAAGATTTAAGCGTTGATATTGAACTTAGAAAAGGCAATCAGGAACTTATATGTACTATAAAGAATTTTGATGTTAATAGAGAAGACTCTGAGGTTAAAAACATGTATGATGCTTTGCTGGATAATTTTTACTCTGATGATTTTATTACTCTAACCAATTATCATTTATTTAAAGAGTTTATAAGAGAAATATATCATGAGTTTCTAACTAACTCATACCCTTCTGGAGATGAATATGGATACACCATAGAGGATATGAAGCAAGACGGTTTTGATTGGTGGGAGAATGATCCTATTCTAGTTGTAACAAGGATAGGAGAAATTGATCTTAGTCCCATTGTAAATTTTGATGAAGATGATGAAATTTTGTTAAATATGTGTTGTGAAATGTTGGATATAAATGAAGATGATAAAGATGATTGTGAAGATTACATTGTTGATTATATGTCAGATTCAAGATTCAGTGTAGATGAAGATTTGTTTAAAGAAGTAATGCAAGAATTATAAACCTAAATCTATGAAATCATACGTCTATATTAAAACATTCAATAATCAAAACAGCGGTGAAGACTATAAAATTTGTAATTTATTGTTGCGCAAACAAATGGCAAATACACTCTTTCTTTTCATTTAGATAACGATGGAGATGGAGTTATTGACACCTATTACTTTTGTGATATCAAAACTAATGTTAGAGGGTCAAACGGCTCACCTTGGGATTTTGATGAATTTACAGATGAAGAGGGAGAATGGATAGAAAAATATGAATCATTTGAGGATTTTGGCTATGATTCTAATGAAATTTCAGAAAAGCTATACAATATGCGGTTAGAATTTGTTAAAAGGTACCTTAATGAAGCATCTCAAGAAAACATGCTTTATGAAGCTGCAGTTCCTAAGGATAAAATAGAAATGCTACAAGAGGAAGTTAGTTCCGGAATAATACTAGATAATGGATGTCTAATATTTGAAGAGGGAGATAAAAGTATACTTCCCGAATAATTTTAATAGCCCAAAACAAAGGATAAAAACGGATATAAAATAAAAAAAGATGTCGGATAAAAAATTTAATAATATTAAAGACTATTTAAATCATTGGAACAAATTTTTTGTTGAATGGAATAATAATAAAGAGCGAACATTCAAAAAAAATATTTGGAGTAGCTATAGAGGTAAAGGCAACGATGAATTAGAATACGATGTATTTCCACAGCCATATTTAGGTGATGTTAAAAACCATTCTGTTATTACCTTAAACCTAAATCCTTCAAGGTCAAAGAAAAATAAAGAGAATATTGAATTTGAAGAAAAGCATTTACCAAAATTTGATGATGCAAAAAATTATTATGAATATGCAAAATATTTTCCAACCTACAATATCGAATTTTGGAAAAAACAGGCAGATTGGATAGATAGAATATTTGAAAATTTAGAAAAAGAAAAACCATCTAAAAAGCAGATCAAACCATTTGCTATAGAAATATGTCCCTGGGGTTCTAAATCTTTTCAAGCGCTTAAAATAGATGATCATCTTGTTGGTTACATAGATAAACATGTTTTTGATATTATTGGAAAAGCAAACGAAAATTCAAAACTCCAAATAGTTTTTTCAGTTGGAAAAGCATATTATGATATTTTTAAAGACCACAAATTTGAAAAAATTGAAGAGTTTACAAAACATCAAAATAGTGAACCTTATGTTTTGTTTATTGAATCAAATAATAACGATTTTGAAGAAAATATCAAGGAAATCTGGCCCAAAACAAAGGATAAAAACGGAAATCATAGATATGTAAATAGAAGTTTTTCATTTTGGAGAAAAAACAATGTAATTTACTATAATTCATGGGGTCCCGGTTCGAACAATCCACCAGGAAAAAATTTTCATAGAATAGAAAAAAAATTATTTCAAAATTATGATTAGTTGAAATTACTTTATATAGACCTTGATGGTGTCGTTGCAGATTTTGTATCTGCAATGCACGCACAACCTTTAAGACATTCGCCACCCTATGATAAAGACCCCGATACTATCCCAGGTCTTTTTAGACATTTAAAACCCATAGATGCTGCAATTAAATCGGTTGAAAAGTTACTAAAATCTCCGAAATATGACGTATATTTCCTCAGTACAGCTCCTTGGAACAATCCGTCGGCTTGGACCGATAAGCGTTTATGGATTGAAGAACAATTTGGAGATAAAATTAACAGAAGATTGATCTTAACGCATCGAAAGGACCTAGTAATGGGTGATATTTTGATTGATGATAGACCCAACAACGGAGCCGAGAATTTTCAGGGTGAATGGATTCATTTTGGTTCCAAGGCATACCCTAATTGGCTAGCAGTTTTAAATTATTTGTTATGAGAGCACTTTCCAAATCAAGATTTAAACAAGGCTTAGAATGCCCTAACAAACTCTATTTTTCAAATAGCAAAGAAGTCTATCTAAATAAGAAAAATGAAGACTCTTTTTTACAAGCCCTAGCAAGTGGTGGTTTTCAAATAGAGGAGTATGCTCGTTTACAATATCCTGGAGGTATCTTAATTGAAGATCCTGAAGACCGAGAAAACTATGATTACCAAGATTTAGCAGATCAAACTTCTGAGCTATTAAAACTAGAAAATGTAGTTATTTATGAGGCTGCTTTCTATGTTGATGATTTATTTATAAGAACCGATATATTAGTAAAAAACGGATCTAATATCAAGCTCATAGAAGTCAAAGCTAAATCTATTGATTCTAGTAATGATTATAATTTTATTGGTAAAAAAGGAAAACTTGTGAGTGGTTGGAAACCTTATCTGTTTGATTTAGCTTTTCAAACCTATGTTGCAAAATTATGTTTGCCAGATTATAAAATAATCCCTTACCTATGTTTAGTTGATAAATCAAAAGTAGCCACGATAGATGGGCTAAATCAATTTTTTAGAGTAAAACAAAAGACCAATAAAAGAACAGGTGTTGATGTTTTAGTGGATCATAAAAGCCAATTAGGGGAAAACTTATTGTATCGAGAAGATTTATCTGAGGTAGTTTCAAAAATTCATTCTGGGAAATTTTTGTATTACGATAATTTAAATTTTTATGAAGCCATAGATTTGTTACGAGATGTTCGCATAAACAATTATTACCCCAATTGGCCTGCACAATTCTCATCCTGTAAGAAGTGTGAGTATAAGGTAGATTATTCAGAAACGACACCACAAAAAAAATCTGGTTTTGAACATTGTTTTAAAACACAATATAATTGGACAGCTACTGATTTTAATACTTCTAATATTTTTAATGTTTGGGATTTAAAAGATCCAAAATTAATGGCACAAGGATTATTATTTAAATCTCAGCTAACTCCTGAAGATATCAAATATAAAGAAGCGGCTGGAAAACTCAGCCGTACAGAGCGGCAATGGTTGCAAATAGAAAAAGAACGAGACAAAGACACCTCCGAATTCATAGATATTGAAGGATTAAGAGCCGAAATGGCCACCTGGGTGTATCCATATCATTTTATTGATTTTGAAACCTCTACAGTACCCTTACCTTTTCATGAGGATCGTAAACCTTATGAACAGATAGCCTTTCAGTTTTCACATCATATATATCACGAAAATGGACGGATTGAACATGCCAATGAATACATCAACACTACACCTGGGGAATTTCCAAATTTTATATTTTCACAACATTTGTTAGATGCCTTAATTCATGATGAGGGTACTATTTTTAAATATTCAACTCACGAAAACACTATTCTTAATGCTATAAGAGACCAGCTTAAATTCAGTGATTATCCCTTTAAAAATGAGCTTGTTTCTTTCATAGAGTCCATAAGCCATCCAAAAGATAAACATCCAGATCCGTGGGAGGTACCAACCCGCCTTTCAGGAAATGGAACACGAGATATGGTTGATCTTTGTGCGGTTATTAAAAAGTATTATTACAATCCACACACAAAGGGGTCTAATTCCATTAAACAAGTACTGCCAGCAGTATTAAAATCAAGTGAATTTATTCAAAATAAGTATAGTAAATCTATTAAGGCAATCGGAGTCAGTAGTAAAAACTTTAAATCCAAACAAGTTTGGTTACAAAAACAAAACGGAGAGGTCATTAATCCCTATGACTTATTGCCTCCACTTTATGAAAATATGACTCAAGACCAAATCAATGATACCTTATCTGAATTAGAAAATATTAATGACGGTGGTGCAGCATTAACAGCTTATGGAAAGATTCAATACACCGATATGACCAAACAAGAAAGGGAGAAAATTTCTAAATCCCTAAAACGCTATTGTGAGCTTGACACTTTAGCAATGGTAATGATTTACGAACATTTAAGGTCTTTAGTAAAATGAATTTAGAAGTTGAATTGCCAGTTATTTTATCACCATTAATGACCAAATGGTTAGTACAATACAAAATGGATGTAATAAAAGAAATTACAACTTTGGGATTGTTTCATTGGGATTTTAGACCAAATAAGCGAAAACCTGAAAAACCAAGAAGAGTTCCTAGGTTTGGGGAATCAACTAAACTAAAAGAATCAGTTCGTAGTTATGGAATTTATTTTTTGGAAATTGATGATAAAACTTTACATGTATTTGAGAGTTTAGGGCCAAGCTTAGCAGGACTAAAAATTGCTAAAGAATATATTTTTGAAGACAATAAATTCGTAGAAAAAAGCACTTTACTTAATTATATAAGTTGACAAAATATAATTATTCCCAAGAACAAAACATTATTCTTAGGAATAAAAAGTGGAGCCAAAGGGAGTAAAATCGAACTATTTTGGGGAGGATTTGAATTTATTGTATTAGTTTTATATTGCAATAAATTGTATTTACAAATATATTACGATGAATTTGCGATAATAAAAATAAAGTATGTACACGCTTCAAGTATTCAGGACAAAATCAAAAGATCATTTAGAGGCATTTTCTAAGATGGAGGAATTTGTTAAATCATATAATAGTAATGTTGGATCTTCAATATCTAAAGAAATTACTAATAAAATTCATAGCAAACTAAATAGCTTAGTAGACGACAATTCACCTGATCCTAAAAAATACACATCAATTGAAACAACTTATAATGGTAAATCAGTAGAAGATTTTAAAAATTATTTATCAAAATTTATTAAGGAGTATCATTTTGGCTATTCTATTGAACTTGATAATTTAATCGAAGAGTTAGATGATATTGATGAATATGACGAGGCAGAGGTATTAAGTGAAATTAATTGGGAGTTGAAAGATTACATTGAGAATATTAGTGATGGTAACACAGCTATATCGGTAAGAATTTCTGGTTGTATAAGTCAAGAGAATAAAGTTTTCAGATATTCAAGCGAAGGAGAAACAAGTGATTTAAATCCTAACGAATGGAATATTTCTGTTTTAGAAAAATTATTTTCTGATGAGTCTGATAAAAAAAACTTTAATATTTTTTCTGACATTTGGGAAGTGACATGGATAGAAACTGGCTTATTTGATTTAGATGATGAAAATGGATCAGTTGTTTCAAATGCTCAAAATACATTTTTCATTATTGTATATATAAAGGAAGCGGATTAAAATTTAATTAATTAGAGGGGTGCCTTATACTTTTGAACAAAATAGAAAGCTGAAATAATTAAACCATGAATAAATCATTTTTTAAAGGGACTAAAAAGAATTTTCATCATTATATAGGACCTCGACTAAGGAATTTAATTCCACCACTTACAAGAAAACCAATATCCGTATATTAAATTAAGAGAATCTATGAAAAAAACAGAAAAAGCATATCACTAAAATGGAAATATTCATGTTGAAAGAGAGTTAAATGAAAAAGGTGAATCACATGGTATAACTAGGGTATACCACGAAAACGGGCAACTACAAGTAGAGTTGAATTTTACCAATGATATACAAGATGATGGAGATGTAATTTCCTATCATGACGATGGCAGCAAAGCAAGGCAAGTAACTTTGGTAAATCATTTAATGAATGGTCCTTACTATGAATGGCATAGAAATGGTCAATTAAAGACAGAAGGTATTTATAATGATAAAGTCCCCACAGTTCTTAAAGAATGGGATGAAAATGGAGTGTTAATTATTGCCGAATGGACTAATTCAGAAAAAGAAGAATATTTAAATCAATCAAGTAAAGTTAACACAAAGTTACTTTACGATTTGAGAGAAGAATATTTCCAACTTGATGACAATAAAAACTACCCTGAAGCAATAAAAAGATTAACTCAAATTATTGAACAAATTCCTCTTTTGAAAGGCCAATCTTTAATTGCATATGTAGATCCAAGTGACATGTTAAACGGAATATTATTAGAGGAAATTTATTTCAATAGATCACAATTATATTTAAAATTAAATTTAATTGAAGAAGCAAAAAATGATTTAATTAAAGCTATAAAATCAAACCCCAACAGAAAGGAAGCGCTATTTCATCATCACCTAGGATGTACCATGATACAATGTGGAGATTTTACATCATGTATTGAGCATTTTAATTTAGCTCTTGAAACAGATCCAGAATCTTATAATTCATATTATATGAGGGCAGTAGCTTATTGCAGTGATAAATCTGAACTAACAGATGTTAACCAAGCTATAGATGATTTAAAAAAATATCTTGAACACGACCCTGATGATGTTGCTGCAATTAATTTATTAAACGTATTACAATAAAAACTAATAAATAGTTTGTAGATTTATCTAATTTTCTAATTTTCTAATTTAAAATTTACAAACATAATACGAGGGTGAAAGGATAATTAAAATAGATGAAAACATCACAGTTAATGATTTCGAACACATATTTTTTAATGGCCATACTAATTTCAATTTATATATTATTTCTTCATCCACTATAATCAGTCTCAACAAGAGTAGTGAAGTCGAACTATTTTGAGGAGGATTTATATTTATAAAATTAATTTTATATTGCAATAAATTTAATTTACAAACATAACACGAGTCATTAACGATATTAAAAATAAAGCATCTACTCAATAACTATAAAAATTTAATAAAATGAATAATAATATTACAGTACTATTGAAAGCTAAAATAGGAACTATAGTAGCATTTGAATCAACACTAGAATTAATAAATCAAAAAGGGATACCAAACGACATGTTGAAGTATATTTCAATTGATGATGCAAATAAGATTCAAGAGCCTATTATAAATCTTATAGGTAAAGATGAAGTGAATTTTAATCAAGCAAGACCTGTGTTTCTTGAAGTAAATAGTCAACATATAATAAATACTTTGAATGTTTTTTTTCCAAACAAAAGATTTGTAGTTATTAAACGATGGGAGAATTTAGAATATAGAGATCCAGAGGTTTGGGAGGAATATGAAGAAATATTAGAGTTAGATTCTGAGATAATAGTTGGGAATGGTGGGCGTTTAGAAGTTTTAACTGTTCACGACCAAATAACAATAACTAATAACAATTCAAAAAGTTCTGAAGATCATTTTTTTAGTGAAGATAGAGCAGAGCAAGTACTTAAATATCCTGGTTGGTCTACAGCTGACCACTTATCAGCTTATTATAATGCTTTTGACTATGATAAATTATATATATATGAAGAAGAAGTTTACCACAATCTTGAAGTACATCAATTAGAAGGAATAGTAAACATTAATGGGGCAGATCTTCCTTATGCACCTAAATTAATTCTTGATACTCCTCAGTATAGACATAAAATTAAGTTTAAATAGAGTTAGATTTTATTATGAACTGGAACCAACTAAATGATCTTTGTAAAGATAAAAATAAGATAAATTTTCTTGGTCCTCCTGGAAGCGGAAAAACTACACTGAGTATAAAATTATCTCGATATTTAAAATCCGAATTAATTGTTCTTGATAAATTATTATTTGATGAAAATTGTGAGCTAAAAGTTGACAGATTGGTTCATTTTATTAATTCTTTAAAAAGTAAAAATAAATGTATTATTGATGGAACATATGTTTCACTTCTTTCAGAAGAGAGAATACAAATAATTGATTATTTTATCATGATTGACTGCAATATATTTGTGTCTTTTTACAGAATAATTAAGAGAAATTTTCAAAAGAAAAAACTTAACTGCGGCGAAAGATTTTCACCTAAGCTTGTCAAATTCCTTATTGAGTATCATCTTTATAAAAAGAATCGAATTATTAATATGATTCCAAATGATAAATTAATAATAATAAGATATGACAGATTTAAATGATTGGGCAGTATTTTATTATGATTTAGGTTTTAATGTAACTCACATCGTTCCATCAAAAAATGACCCTTCCAAGTACATATACAAAGCTCCCACAAATAATCGTCAACTTATTACCCATAGAAGGCAGGAGATAAGTGAAATGCAATCTTATGATTGGGAAAACGCTACTGGTATAGGAATGATTTTAGGGAGAAATAATATAAGGGCTTTGGATGTTGATCATTTATCAAAACTCAAAAAAGATTCCACACAAACCTTATCAAATCTAAAACCAGTAATAGATGAATTTTTAGTGGATGCAAAGTTGCCTGTTAATTATCCATGGGTAGTACAAACCCCTTCCAAAGGGTACCATATTATAATAAAAACTCAAGATTTACCATTCAAAACAGCTATCAGTCCTTTATCTCCATACGGCGAAAAGAAAACAAAGGCTTTTAAATTAAATATTAAAAATCAAAAAAAATATCCAAGTTTTGGTCATTTTGATCTAAGATGGAATTTACATCTTACGCTGCCACCATCAATAAGTAAAGAAAATAAGAAATATATATTTATCAACGGTATTCCTGAAAGTGAACCTTCGGAAGTTAAATTAGAAAAGGTATTGAGTTTCATTAAAAAATATTGTTTAGATGAAGATTTAATCAAAAATATTAAAGGGTATAATCTTTTTTTAGATGACTATCACAGTCAACACCCTTACACAGATTTTAGTACAATTATTGAAAAAAATAATTAATTATGGAAGAATAACAAAAACAAGCTAATATGGATAATTTAAAAATAGGGGACCCTACTAATAGGAGAATAATAGAAGAATTTTTTGATATTAGTCTAACAGGTTGGCAAGCTGTTGGTATAAATGATGTTGGAAATAACATAGTATTACTTTGGGTAAATCTAGAAAACGATTTACGTAATACAACATATAATGATGGATTTCTTAGTGGATCTAAAATATTTCAATGGGAATCTCAAAACCAGCAGAATGACAATACACCAGTTATTAAAAGCATTTTAAAAAAAGAAGTTGATGTGCACTTGTTTTGTAGGCTTGGGAATACAGGTAATCATACATATATGGGGAAACTAAAATACATGAAGCATGAAAATAACAATCCAGTAAAAATATTTTTCAAATCTATTGATTATGATTCGGATAATATGAACCTAAAAAAAATATATAATCATAGTCCACACCAAAATAGATTATAGACAAAAATTTATTTCTAAAAATAAAAAGTTATTTTTAAAGATAATGTCCAGGAGCCAAAGGGAGTAAAATCGAACTATTTTGTGCGAGATTTAGATTTATTTAAAAACTTTATTCTTTAATTTAACCTTAATATTTTGTATATTTGTAGAGCATCAGGAACGCAATAAGCGTACCAACCGACTCACTCGAAGCACGGTGGTTTAGAATGCGGGAACTCTCCAAAATTAACGAGTCATCCACATCCTTTCTTGTTGCAATTTATGTCAAACTTAAATTGTAAAACAATGAAAAAAACAAAGCAAATTCAAGTCAAATTCTTCAAAGAAGAATCTATTTTCAATCGTATTGACAGAGAAAGCCTTGCGCTTTACCGTCAAATGATGGCAGATCGTTATGGAAATTTTAAAGTCGAGGAAGAATGAGTGTTGCTCTAAGTGGGGAACTCGTCTTTAAAGTGACATTCAATCAGCACGGGTTTCCAGCTAGTATGTACACAAGAGCTGCCATTATACATACATGTGCAGCACAGATATATGCAAGATCACCATTTAGTAATTCAGATAAACCTGAAAAGCTAGAAAACTTCAAAGTAGAATTAATCTCAAAAAAAGTATTATGAAAGATTTATCTAAAATTAATTATGATTCAAGTCTGTATGATATACTATTTATGCTAACAGAACAAAATATAATTAAGTGTTTTGAAATATATCCTATAAAATACACCACAATTCAGGAATTGAGGATTTTCTTTAATGATGAAAATTTATATCATCAAATTCCAAAATCGATCAGAGTCGTTCTTGAAGAAGGATACAAAATTATTTTTCTACAATATGTTGTTCAAATTTCACGGGTGGAGCAGGGTATTGGTTTTATCCAAAAATTAAATCTTACAAAATAAAAGATGATGAGCTTATTATTAAATTCCAAAAAACTTACATTGACAGAGAAACTATAATTTTGACCAAAAGTAATCACAAACAGTTTATTCCAAACTTTTTTGAGTCTACCATAAAAGAGGTTGATAATAACCAATTTTGGTTACACCTCTAAGTTCAAAGATAATTTGATATGCTATTATGAAGTTTGTTGAACTCAGTGTGAGTGATCCATTCTTTAATCATCATATATATTATTTACTGTCCAAATCATAACTTTTATTGAATTCATTAATAAATTTTAATGTAACTTTCATAAAATGTCTGAGTTATTATAAATAACTATATTTATTATGTTTAAAAAAATTAAATAAAATGATAGAAGCAGTTGGATGGATAGCCCTAGCCTGCTTAGTAATGGTAATTGGGAAAGCTATAGGAAAAAAAATATGGCCAGAAGATTGGGAAGATAAACATTAAAATAAGTTTATAATTTTGTTTTACATAACTGAACAGCAAATACTTTCCAGAATATGAAAATTTTATATTTATCACTATCTATAATATTTTATGTTATAGGTGCAATAATTGGGTATGTTCAAAAAGTTGGAGGTGATCAAAGCAAAGTTTCGTATACTGAATCAAAATATCCAATTTTAACTTCATTAAATCCACTTGGGCAACCCTTTTTTACATTAGCAATTATGGGTTTATTTTTATTTTTATTTTTTAATCATTAAAACAAGAGAAAGATATCAAAAGCCTTTATAATGATGAGTTTATTAAGCAATTAAACTCTATTGAATTACTTAACGCATTAAATAAAGAAAATCTAAATGAGTTCTTGAATTTTGAATTAAATGAGGGCGAAATATTTTATTTAAAAATATTTGACTCCGAACAAAAAAGGTGGATAGATTGGGATGAAACTGAAGAAGGAGAAGAGATTTCCGATATTTTATATGATTTTTACAAAAACAATGTTATTTATAAATTAGAAGATGAATATCTACTTGAGGGCTGCCACTCACCATTGTTTACAGAAAATGTCATTTCTTACTTTACTGAGGGACAAATGACCATTCAAGACAATGTGTTTGTTCCGTTAAATAACCTTTTCGATGAAGAGGATGTTAAAGAAGAGCTTATTTAATAATAATGTTTATTATTATTTATAAATGATATTTATTTTGGACATATAAGTTAAAAGATGATGAGCTTATCATTAAGTTTAAAAAACCTTGCATTGATAGGTAAACTATAATTTATTTCTTTCCTGACTTTATAGCATAGTAAATGAATCTTATAAATAACAGAGAAATGATAAATACAGCATATATAAAGTCAATAAAAAAAAGAGATAAAAATGAGATAATCCAAAGCCAGAAACTTTTAAAACTTTTAACCCTTAGTTTTCCTTTTATTTTTTTTTCTACACTTCCCTTAGACCAAACCCTGTTGTATGTGTCAATTATTGATTCTGGTGTATAATAATGAAGACCTTTAAAATTTAGAATCAATTTGTTTTTTGGGTGAAAGAATCCTATGTCTTTATCTTGTTCATCCCATGAATAACCACATTTATAAATAGCTTTAGTTAGATTTTTTAATTTCAAGTCAGTCCAGTCATTGAAGGCTGGCTCAATTCTTTTCATATTAAATAAAATTGATTGTAATTGATCTTTTGTGAAATTTTCTTCCATAAATTTTTAAACATTAAATGCCTTGTAAAACAAAAAGCCATAAATCATTATGTGGTAATACTTGTGAGAAAATGGAGTATGAGATGTAATAATAGGATATTTGATTTGAATTAAAGTTGCTTCTGTTCTTTTGTTGTGTATTCTTTGAAAAGCTCTGATTGAAGCATATTCATATACTATAATAAAAAGAATGCTATATAAAATTTTCATAAAGATTTTTTTAAAATTTCATATAAAGTTACTAATTTATTTTTGAAAAAAATTAGGAATAATAACTTGGAGCAGAGGGGAGTGAAGTCGAACTATTTTTGGGAAGATTTGGAATTATTTTAAATCCAAAGTATTGCTAATTTTTTCATGCTGATTATCTTGTTTTCAAATTAGCTACTAAAAATAAATAATAC
>Ga0206123_10003077_pt1 | contig 13984 bp, 10 predicted proteins | sample Helgoland_Spring_2_FD_160086 | JGI IMG/M metagenome (GOLD analysis project Ga0206123, IMG submission 160086) | Pelagic subsurface seawater microbial communities from Kabeltonne, Helgoland, North Sea - Helgoland_Spring_Bloom_20160316_1 | ecosystem: Environmental > Aquatic > Marine > Epipelagic ...
GGGTGCACCAGCAGCATAACCACCGGAATGGACGCCTACTAAACCAGCTCCTTAAATCTCCCCATCCGCACGCCCGGGTTGCGGCACTTACTGTTCAACACCACTGGTATAATGCAAACCCCACCAAGGGAGTGGAGGAAATTGAGGAAGAGCATGTCGAGGTGATGGAGAAATCCGGAGTTCTCTCGGATACACCTAAATTAACTACCGTTCGTATCGGAACCATTCCGGAGAAAATGAAATACGACCTCGCCGAATTTACAGTCCAGGCTGGCAAGGCGGTCAAGTTAATCTTCGCTAATCCTGACTTCATGCCCCACAACTTGGTGATGGTCAATCCGGGCAAGGCGGATGAGGTCGGCCAGGCCGCGATTAATTTGGGAGCCGGTGGGTTCGATGTCGCCTTTGTGCCGCAGAGCAAGGAAATCCTCTGGGCGAGCAAATTGATTGACCACAAGGGCGAAGAAGTTATCCAGTTCAAAGCACCAGCCAAGGCTGGTGACTATCAATATGTATGCACTTTCCCAGGTCACCACTTTATAATGCGTGGGGTTATGAAGGTACGCTAAAGTAAAGACCCGTAAATTATTATACTATTTGCCGAAAACTTAAGTTTACCAGAGGGAAATATTGGAGTACTTAGTTTCTTCTAAAAGATTTTAACGGCCAGCTACATTAAAAATGAAAATCATCCTTCTCTTAGCCTTAACAACTGTTTCATGCTCCCTTGGTGCAAAACATCACCCCAAGCCCAATGTAATTTTTGTTCTGGCCGATGATTTAGGCATTGGAGATATCTCAGCCACCAACCCAGATTGTAAAATAAAGACCCCGCATCTCCAAAAAATGGCGGATGAAGGAATTACTTTTATGGATGCTCATTCTTCGAGTGCAGTTTGCACGCCCACTCGATATGGAGTACTCACCGGCCGTTATAATTGGAGGTCAAGATTAGCCCGGGGGGTTCTGAGCGGGACGAGTAACCATTTGATTCCAGCTGGGCGCTCCACTGTTGCTCATGTGCTTCAAGAAGCTGGGTATCACACCCAAATGATCGGCAAATGGCACCTAGGCTGGGATTGGGCAAAAGCAGATAAGAGTGAAAAGAAATGGAACAACATTGATTTTTCTAAGCCAGTGAAGAATGGTCCGGATATTAATGGGTTTAGCCATTACTATGGGCATTGTGGGTCCTTGGATATGCCTCCTTATGTCTGGGTCGATACGGGTAAGGTCACCGCTCAACCCGATCGCAAGGAAGGCGTTGCCAAAGCTGAAGACCGCTACGGTTGGTACCGAAATGGACCCATCGGTCCAGATTTTCATATTGATGATGTTCTTCCTCACTTATTTAAAAAAAGTGTGGCCTATGTGAAAGCCCAGGCGGAAAAGAAAAAACCATTTTTTCTCTATCTTCCTTTACCGGCACCTCATACTCCAATTGTTCCTGTGCCCCCATATAAGGGTGCTAGTAGGATGAATGCCTATGCTGACTTTGTGATGCAGGTTGATGGACATATGGGTGAATTATTTGCTGCACTCAAAGAAGCAGGTGTGGATGAAAACACACTCGTATTTTTTACCAGTGATAATGGCTGTTCTCCCGAAGGGAATTTCCCCAAGCTTAAGGAGTTTTCGCATGACCCAAGCGCGGGCTATCGTGGACATAAGGCGGATATTTATGAAGGTGGTCACCGGGTTCCCTTACTTGCCCGATGGCCTAAGGAAGTCAGGGCTGGGCAGAAGACGCAGGCTCTCACCTGCCTAACCGACCTGTATGAAACCCTGCGCGAAATCACCGGCCAACCCAAAATAGATCAGGGGGGAGAGGATTCATTCAGCCTCATGCCTGTATTTAAGGGTGAAAAATCGTCGGCAAGAAAAACACTGATTAGTCATTCCATCAGTGGCTCCTTTTCATTTCGACAAGGTAATTGGAAGCTTTGCCTTTCTGCAGGTAGTGGCGGATGGAGTGCACCCAAGGAAGTGAGTGCCAAGCAACAGGGGCTTCCTCCCATGCAATTATTTAACCTAAAAAAAGACAGGGGTGAAACAAGAAATTTAGTGACCAAGTTGGAAAGCAAGGCAAATGAGTTACTTGGCTTGCTCAATAAGGAAGTGAAAAACGGGAGGTGTTCCCCAGGTAAACCAGTTTCCAATGATCGTACTGTTAACTTTTTACCCGCCGGGATAAAACTGCCAAAATCTGATAATTAATAATAATGAAAGTCTCTATAATCCTCCCTTTTATCGGTGTTCTAACTTCATCCCTTTTTGCGGATACATGGAAAATAGAAAGCAGGGCTGGCTGGAAAAATAATATTAAATCCAGTGATGGAATCACTATCGAAAACAACCTGGTTTCTCCAATCCAAGCACATGGCACTTTTAAAACAAAACTAAAGAAATTCAAAAAGAAAACAAAAGGGGTTGCTCTTACAATTCGTCAATCTCCGACTTGGCAGAATTGGAAGGAAATTGTCCGGGTGGGGCCATCCAATTTGATCGATGCTCCCGTATTTCTTTCCAAAGGCCCCAAAGACTACTGGATCTTCGGCCGGTTCAGCCCGCCAAGAGCTAAAAGCGGGCAAAAAGTAAAATCATTTAAGGCCGAAAATGCCAAGCTTTCAGGTTTTGATGTCCCTCTTAAGACGACAAGGGATGGAAACCAGTTTAATGCCCCTGGAGGGCTCCAAAAGAGCCTGGGAGGATACCATGCCTGGCAAAGTCGGGATATGGTGAACTGGGTGCACCACGGTCCGGTTACCCCAGGCTTTGCCAGATGGACAACCACAGCTGAACAGGTTGGGGGCAAAACCTACATCTATTACGATTTCCCTAATGATCAGGACCCTCATCTTTTTATTGACGATGATCTGACTGATGGAAAGCCGGGTAAAAATATGGGGCTGGCTTTCGCAGATCCCTCCCATGGTTCCGACTGTGCTGTCATCCGTGATTTGGATGGAAAGTTTCATATTATCTATGAAGATTACAGCCCAATCAATGCGGGTAAGCATTCTTGGGACTCTCCTTTGGCGGGGCATTCGGTAAGCCCAAATGGCATGTATCCTTTTAAGATTTTACAACCTGCTGTTGATCACCGGACCAAGCCAACTGGAAAGATAGGCACCTACAAGCATCCCCACTGGACAAAAGAGGACCCCAAGAGGTTTCCCACGAATGTGGCCGAGTATGAAATTCACGAACCTGTACAAAATGCCTATGGCGATTGGGCGGCTATTTGCATAGGTGGCCAATACTATTTGTTTGGAGATTATCATCCCGCCCATCAGAAAATACGCACGGCGTGGTTTACTTCTCCCAATATCAATAAGCCTTTTGAGTTTTGTGGAGAAATAGGCCAAGGACACCCGGACCCTGATATTGGCTTTGCGGAGGGGAAATTCTACCTGATCACTCAGACTGCAAACGATTATGTAAGCACTGGTCCTTGGGTTGAGAAAGTGGAATCTCGTATCGGTGTGGATACCACCAATAACGGTAAAATCGACAAATGGAGTAAATGGGCAGAGATGAAAGAAAGTTATGATTACATCCAAGGTTTTTCCAAACAAATCAAGATGACCCCGGCCAAGTTCAATCTTTCCAACCTTCCCGCTGGTTTTGGCTTTCAGGTTGAGGTCAAGCTTACCGATGTTACCAATAATGCCTCGAAGCCTTTACTAGAAAGCTTGGAGCTTTCATTTCAGGAGTAGTCTCCAGGTAGTCTTTGCAGGTTAGGTACTTTATGAGGTTTCACTACCTGACGACCTCTGTCCTTTTCCTGTTTTTGGGTCATGGATTACTTCAAGCGAAAGAGGTATTCTTTAGTGGAAAAGACCTCGCCGGGTGGAAGGCAGAGGATATGTCATATTGGACGGTTAAAAACGGGGTAATTATTGGAACAAATGGAGCCAAGAAAGTTCCTGGAAATCAATTTCTGTGGTACGAAAAGAATGTACAGGATTTTAAACTCACACTTTGGGTCAAGCAGGTTCCTTTTGCCGCTAACGCTGGGATCCAATTCCGTTCGAAACGGGAACCCAGCGGTCATGCAATTGGTTATCAGGCGGATATTGGTAAAGGGTGGTGGGGTTCCCTTTATCATGAACATGGCAGGCGAATCCTGGCCAAGAGCAAGGACACCCACGGCAAAAATGTAAAACCTGAAAAATGGAACAAGTATGAAATTCTGGCGGTTGGATGCCGAATATGGCTCGCGATCAATGGTCAGATTACGGTGGCACTCCGTGATCCAATTGGGGAACTAGATGGTCAGATTTCCCTGCAATTGCATGGAGGAATGCCTCAAAAAGTCATGTATAAAACCTTTGCACTTGAAAGGAATCCTCAAGTGAAATTACTCGGGATGAATGAATCCGAGCTAAACAAAAAGCTGACGATTGCACCCCAAGGCTTTGTGCAGCCCAGTAAAAAATAATCTCAATTTTTGTTAAAATAAGATTACGGTTGGAGTCCAATCTACATGAGAATTATTCTATTACTACTTCCTGTTCTAGGTTTGGGTTTACTTGCAAAGCCTGAGCAAATCAGCAAAGCCGAACAGGTAAATTTTGCTTCAGTTGGTTCTGCTAAAATTATATTTGGCGAAATTCAAGGAAAAGAGGAAGTAGTGCAAATAGCGGGGAACCGAAAGATTGCCGGTATCTACCCTCACCTCACCACCTATTCGCAAAGCCGCAAAGATGGGCGGTTCTTTAAGGATGGGCATGAGGAATGTGGAATTGGAGGAATCATTCCATGGGCCAATAAATTATGGATGATCACTTATGCACCCCACAAGCCAGAGGGGTCGGACCATAAGCTTTATTCAATCGATAAGAATATGACCATGACCATTCATGCGGAAAGTGTGGGAGGAACCCCGGCAGCCCGTATGATCCATGAGGAATCCAAGCAATTGTTTATTGGCCACTATGCGATCAGCGAAAAAGGTAAGGTTCGGGGTATCAGTCCTGCCAAAATGCCGGCCCGGGTCACAGCATTTATGCGCCATCTCAAAGATCCAGAAAACTTTGTATACCTGTACGATATGGAAAACATGTTCTATGAAGTAAATGTTCATACCCTTGCATTTAAAAAGCTCTTTCATGACCCAATTCCCGGATACCACGGCAAGGGTGGGTTTACATCCCAGGGAAAAGTTGTGGTTAGTAATAACGGTGAAGCTATGAGTGGGCATTTGGATAAACCAGATCTATGGCAGGTATCGAAAGACTACACCCAAAGAAACTCCGAAGATCGGGGCTGTCTTGCCACTTATGATGGAGATAAGTGGGAAGTGATTGAACGCAGACAGTATACCGAAGTAACGGGACCAGAAGGGGTACATCCGACTGCAAAAGGAAAGAATGATCCAGTCTGGGCCATTGGTTGGGATAAACGATCTTTACGTTTGCAGGTTTTGGAAAACGGAAAATTTTCCACCTTCCTTCTGCCCAAAGGATGCCTGAATAATGATGCTTCCCACGGGTGGTTTACAGAATGGCCAAGGATTCGGGATATTGGACAGAAGGATTTACTAATGGATATGCATGGGATGTTTTTTAAATTCCCCAAAGATTTTACCGCCCAAAATTGTTCAGGTATTGAACCGATCGCTTCCCACATTCGATACATTCCTGACTTTTGCTTTTGGAATGGACAATTGGTACTAGCCACAGATGAAGCAAGCATTCAGGGGAATCCTTTGGTCGGTCAGCCTCAATCCAACCTCTGGTTTGGAGATTTTGAGGAACTAAAAAAGTGGGGCCCTCGCAACGCCGCAGGTTCGATTTATATGAATGATCAAGTCGAAAGTGGGAGGCCGTCCGATCCATTCCTCATCAACGGTTTTCCTCAAAAAATCGTGCACTTGGTTTCGGACAGACCTGTAACTTTTTCTCTCGAGGCAGACGTTCGGGGAAACGGGAAATTTGAAGAATATAAAAAAATCAAGGCGGATGGGTATACATCTCATATATTCCCCAGAGATTTTGCCGGTCAATGGATTCGTGTAATAAGCAATAAAAGTTGCCAGGCATCTATTTCCTTTCAGTTCTCGGATGATAGCTATGGTAATTCTGTTAAAGAAGATAAACTATTTCAATCGATTGCAGATTCTAGCGAACCCAACCCTTCCGCAGCCTTTCTCTTTCCCAATGCTCATAACCGTCACCTTTCGGTCCTCAGTTCGGATGGTAAGGCTTATGAATTTGATCATGTCACATTTAAATACAATCGCTTGAAAAACGAGCCTATTGCCAGTGAGTGTATGAGTCCTGCAGCCTTTAAAGGCTGGGATGTTAAGGCGTGCGAACAAACCCTACGGAAATTCCTCACTCCAAAAATGGAGTTTTCTGTAGATAAGGCATCGGTCATTTTAATTAGTAAAGAAAACCGCTCGATTGTGGGTCAGAAAGGAAACCGTACGGTGCTAAGATTACCCAAAGGCCCTAATACCTACCGTGAAAGTTTTTCCTTTGGGCATCCCAGAATGCACCGGGAAGTTGAATCAGAAAGAATGCTCGCCAATATTCACGGCACATTTTACGAAGTTCCTTTCTGGATTGTGGGACAAGCCCCCCTGTATACCAAAATGCGTCCGATCAGCACTCATAATAGGCAAATCTCAGACTTTACCACATGGAATGGATTGCTGGTACTGGCAGGACTACAACCAAATGCTTCCACTTCTAACCGCATATTTAATTCACCAGACGGGCAAACATCTCTTTGGTTCGGCGGAATTGATGAGCTTTGGAGTTTCGGTAAACCGGTTGGGGTAGGTGGTCCGTGGAAAAACACCGATGTGCAGGCAAATGAACCCTCCGATCCCTACCTTATGACTGGTTACGATCAAAAAAGCCTGGTGCTTGAAGCAGACAAGGATTGTAAAATAACCGCGGAGATAGATATCGATCACTGGACAGGATTTCATCCATACAAAAAATTTGATCTGAAAGCAGGAAAGAAGACGACTTTTAAATTCCCTGAAGGCTTTGCCGCTCATTGGGTCCGTTTTGCTTCTGATAAAAAAGCCCAAGTCACAGCCCAACTCCTTTACCGGTAATTTCCTCAAAGGTGTACCTTTTCCCAGGAGAGAAAAGATGAGTTGTTTTGATTTCACCTTCATTTCCCTCTACATAAATTTTGTTTTCTTACCCGAATAGGCTTGAAGGAGATCTTGGATGTCTTCCAGAGTGAAGGCCGATGATCTACACTTTTCCTTTTTTCGCATTTTTGATTTTTTCTATCTCAGTGGATGCCAAGCTCAATGTAGTCTTTATCCTTGCTGACGATATGGGCCGTGACACCTGGGGAGCGTATGGAGGAAAAGATTGTAAAACCCCAAACATTGACCGCCTCGCTAAAGATGGGGCTCGTTTTGATCGGTCTTATTGCACGGTTGCGATGTGTGCACCTTTCCGCCAGGAACTCTATAGTGGCCGTTCTCCCTGGCGAACCGGTACTCTGCCCAATCACTCCAAATCAGTTCCAGGTACCCAAAGTATTATTCATTATCTAAAGCCTTTGGGGTACAGGGTTGCTTTATTAGGGAAGTCCCATGTGGGGCCAAAGGAATCCTATCCTTTTGAAAGGCTTGGAGATGTGAGCAAGCAGGAAGATGCGAACCCGCAGCTTCTTTCCAAATCTCAAAAGTTTTTCGACGACTGCCTTACAGCTAAGGAACCCTTCTGCCTTTTTATCGGATCTCACGATTCTCATGCCCCATTTACCACTGGAAACCCCTCGCTTTACGATCCTCTAAAAATTCAGGTACCTCCATACTGGGTAGATACACCAGAATTGCGGGAAGTTATGGTCAAATACTATGCTGAGATTTCTAATTTTGATAGCCTGGTGGGGATGATGCGATCGGAACTAGAAAAGCGAAATCTTTGGGATGACACTATTTTTATGGTCTGTAGCGAACAAGGAACACAGCTACCTTTTGCTAAGTGGACCTGTTACGATAACGGCCTCCATACTGGATTTGTTGCCCACTGGCCCGGATGCTCCAAACCTGGGTCTGTTGTGAGTGAATTGGTAACGACTGCAGACATTACCCCAACCTTAGTCGATGGGTTAGGTGGTAAACTTAAAAAAGGTGACTGTGATGGAAAGAGCTTCCTTCACTTGTTTCAGGGAAATGGTGAACCAATTCATGACAATGTGCTGGGTGCCTTTACAAATTGCCGCATTAGTAATAATCGGGATCGGGTGTATCCCATCCGCTCTATCCGGGATAAGAGATATGCTTTAATCTATAACCCAAATTATTCATCGATCACATCGAATGTAACCCTGACGCAAGCCTTGGAGCTAAAGCAGAGTGGGGCGGTCAAAAAAGATCTTACACCGGCTGCCTCTTGGGTATTGAAAGGAAGGAATGATCATTCCGCGAAGTCCTTTATTCATAAATTAAACCATCGACCAGAGTATGAATTGTACGATCTACAAGAAGATCCCTATGAATTGAAAAATCTATCTGATAACCCAAAGTATAAAAAAGTATTGGTGAGACTGAAAAAAAGTTTACACCAACAGCTTCAAGTTATGGGGGACTCTGATCCAATGGTAACAGAACAAGCTTTTCTGAGTTTGGTTCAAAAGCGTAAAAGAAAGTAATGACCGCTGTTCTTAAGGGAGTGATCTTTGATATGGATGGGGTGATCATCGAAAGTGAATATACCCACTACCGAGCAATTTGTCATGCCATGGGTTCTCAGCTCGCGGTAAGCTATGACACTTTTGTTGAAAAATGCACTGGGGCCGATGAACGGTTTGCGATGGGAAGAATGGCTGAATTATCTGGGATTGATTATGACGAAGTATTATTACAGCAGTGGTCTAGAAAAAAAGCAGATGCGTACAGGCAATTGGTGAGCACTGAAGCAAAGGCAATGCCGGGTGCGATGGACTTAGTGGAATCCACCGCCAGCCGTTTTCCTATTGCCCTTGCGACTGGTTCGAGAAGGTCGGATGTGGATGCCGCGTTTGAAGCACTCGCTGAGGGACGGCTTCCCAAACTATTCCATACGATTGTCACCTCAAGTGATGTCGAACGGCCCAAGCCAGATCCCTCGACCTATCAAAATGCAGTGGATGGGTTGGGCTTGTCTTCCGAAAATTGTCTGGCGATTGAGGATTCCCCCAATGGTGTCAGGTCTGCCAAGGGTGCTGGTTTACGAGTGCTTGGCGTATCTGCCATGCATGGTGCGGAGTCTTTAAGTGCGGCTGATTGGTGTGTTTCTTCCCTGGAAAAAATTTCAATTACTGACCTCATTTACTTGTTTCAGTCTTACCCTCCCGGTAACCCTATAATTTTATGAAAATCATTACCCTTTTTACTCTATCACTTGTTATCTTTGGACCTTGCCTATTACACTCAGAATCAATGCCTGTTCGGCCGAATATCCTTTGGCTGGTAGTTGAGGACCAATCCAAACATTATGGTTTCAATGGAGAAAAGTTAGTACGCACCCCGGTAATAGATGCGTTGGCAAACCAGGGGGTTGTTTTTACCAACGCTTCGGTTACCGCTCCGGTATGTTCGACTGCGCGATCTGCTTTAATCACAGGTATGTTTCAGACTAGTATAGGTGCTCACCATCACCGAAGTGGCAGGGGAGTGGAAAAAATTCAAAAACCGGATCATGTAAAACTTATACCCGAATTTTTTAAAAAAGCTGGGTATTATACAGCACTAGGGGGTAAGTCGGATTATAATTTTGTTTGGGATTCATCGATATTTGATGCACGAGATTGGTCGGGCCGTAAGAAAGGCCAGCCGTTTTTTGCTAAAATCTGTCTCAGTGGAGGCAAAGCCCGAAAGCAGGCAAGGAAATCCAAAACAATCCCCCATGTCACCGCTTCTGATGTGAAACTGCCCCCTTACTATCCTCGTCACCCTGTAGTTCTAGAGGATTGGGCAGCTTACTTGGATACTTTTACCCTCATGGATCAGCAAGTTGGGCAGATTATTGATCGCTTAAAGAAAGAAGGAGAGTATGAAAATACAGTCATTTTCTTTATTACTGACCATGGAGTCAGTCATGCCCGTGGAAAACAATTTTGTTATGATGAGGGTATGATGATCCCATTTTTTGTTCACGGGCCTGGACGCGTGAAGGGAGGGGCTGTGAGGCAGGATCCGGTTCTTCATATTGATCTAGCCGCGACCTCTCTTTATTTCGCAGGAATTGAAGTTCCAAAGTATATGGAAAGCCAATCTCTTTTCGGGCCAAATTTTAAAGCCCGTACCTATGCCATTAGTGCTCGTGACCGATGCGATGAAACTTATGACCAGATTCGGGCCGTTCGTACTAGGGGGTATAAATATATTCGAAACGGTTATCCAGATCGTCCACACTTACAACCTTGTGCCTACAAGGATAATAAGGGAACTTACATTGCAATTCGCGAGTGGGGAAAACAGGGTAAGCTTTCTGAATTACAGGAGAAGTTACTTTTAGCACTGACCCGTTCGGAGGAAGAACTTTACGATTTAAAAAAGGATCCTTGGGAACTGAACAATTTGGTTGATAATCCAAAGTATCAAAAGACCTTGGGTGAGATGAGGCAGTCTCTTGACAAATGGATTCAGCAAAGTGGAGACCAGGGCCAAACCGTCGAGTCGGAAGAAATGTACGATAGCGACATGAAAGTTTATTTGCAGGGGATGATAAAATCAGGCAGATCCGAGCGTTTTGATGAGATCAAAAAAAATATCTCTCTTATGAAAAAATGGTGGAAGGAAGGGAAGTAGGCCCTCTATTAGGGGAATATTTCATGAATCACCCGGCATTCAGGTAGGAGATTCTGCAGTCTCGAAGCCCCCTTGTCGGTAATTCTGGTTGCATAGATATGGAGTTTTGTGAGGGACTGAATCCTTGCAAGGTAGGGGATTGAATGGTCGGTTATTTCAAGGTCATGTAACCATAATGTCTGGAGGTTGGGAAGGGTGGATATTTTTTGAACGGTTAGGTCTGATACTTCAGTTTCACCGAGGTACAGACTTTCCAGCTTTTTAAGCGTAGCTAAATATTTGGCTGATTTATCGGTAATTGGGTTTGCCCGCAGTCCAAGATAAGCCAACTGTTTCATTTTAGAAAAATGGGCGAGGCTATGATCGGTTATTTTGGTTTGCCCCACTGGAAGAAAGCAAATGCTCTCTGACGAAGAGAGTATTCGGGCACCCTCGTCATTAATATTGCTTCGATACAGGTTGAGCCACTTCAGGTTAGGCAAGGCAGTGATGGTCTCCAAATCTTTGTCATTCAGCTTTGTATTTTCTAACGACAGGTCGGTTAAGGCCGGGAAGTGGTGCAGAATGGAAAGCTGTCCTTTAGCTCGCTTTGTATCGTGTAAGTGAATTTCTGAGACATGCCCATTTTTATAAAAAATAGAGCCGCCCCAAAGTTTGATTTTGGAGGAAACATTTCGTTCTTTTTCTTTCGAAATTCCTATTTCCCCCAAACTCTGGAGGAAAAAAAAGGAAAAGAAAATGGATTGAAAGAGAAGAGGTGCTGATCTCATCTTTATTTGCGTACGCTACTGGTGTACAAACGTATTTCAACGAGATTAGTAACCATCTGAGATGTCAGGCTAATCGGGCGGCAAGTTTCACAGCGTGCTTCAGGCTACTTGGGTTGGCGACCCCCTTCCATGCAATATCAAGGGCCGTACCATGATCGACAGATGTCCGTACGAGGGGAAGCCCAAGGGTGATGTTTACCGCTGAATCAAAAGCCAGTGCTTTTACCGGGATCAAGGCTTGATCATGGTACATACAGATGTAAGCATCAGTCTTTGTCCGGTTGGCTGGAGTAAACGCAGTGTCCGGTGGTAATGGACCTGAAATATTTCCACCATCCGCTCTCGCTCTATCGATCGCTGGTTGAATAATCTTGGATTCTTCTCCATTTCCAAAAAGCCCATTTTCACCAGCGTGGGGATTGAGTCCGCAGACCGCGATTCGAGGTTCTCTGCCAAGGAGGTTTTGATGAGTGTTCCGTGTCAGGGATATGACTTCATAAATTTTATTCTCACTCAAATATTCAGGTACCTCGGAATATCCAATGTGTACATTTACAAGGCTACAACTGATCTCATCCGAAATGAAGGCCATACAATATTTTTCAGTATTGGTATATTCGGCAAATATCTCGGTGTGACCGGGGTGGGGTACACCTGCTTGTTTGAGTGCCTCCTTGTTTGCCGGGCAGGTGGTGACAGCATGGACCTGTTTTGCAAGAGAGGCATCCATAGCTTCTTGGATGTAACCAAAAGTTGCTTTCCCTGTCATTCCATTTGCAGTGCCAGGTTGTAAGATTCCTGGATCCATGAACCCGAAGTCAAGAACAGCCGGGGTATCACATGACCCTAGGTTTTCTTTATTGATTGTTTTGAAATCAGAAGTTTTACCGGTTTTCTGGGCACAAAGTTTCAGCACTTCTGTGTCTCCAAAAATGATGGGCGTGTAGATTTCGTTCTTAGAAGCATAGGCAAGGAGATCAAGGCAAATTTCTGGCCCGATTCCAGCGGGATCACCCATAGTTACAGCAATACGTGGTTTATTCATCTACAGTTTGCCCGCTTCTGTCCAATTTCTTCGTTACTTGCATCCTGGAAGACATTAGCAGGTAAACTTACCCTTCCACCTCGCTTGCGTTCTCTTATAGATAGGGTGGTGGTGAACAGTCATATCGGTATTACCCGAGGGTTGAACGGGGTATATTTTTTTTGGGTGATTTGGATGTTCATACTAAAACATAATTGAATGGTATGCTGATCAGGGCAAGCTTAGGGTCACAGATGGGTGACTAAAATTTGTGGATCGAGAAATTGTTTAACCAAATTTGATCTTGAGGGTTTAGTTTATCTTTTTCCTTGGCTAAGCTTCGATAGATCCCCCATTTCGGGCGAACAAATTCAAAACCATCCCGCCAAGTTTCAAGATTTCTCAATTCTTTTTGCTGATTGATTTTACCATCCACGGAACGAACAGAGAAAGTAATGAATCCATTCTTGGAATAATGAACTATACAAGCACACTGTAACCATTGGTCTTTAGAACTCTCCCAATCTGTTAAAAAGACTTTTCCCGAATCTTGTACAGACCACCACTGTAATTGAAGTTGTGGGTCTCCTTTGTTGTTTACTCCTGACAGAGTGAGAATTGGTTTATCTATGTTTTTGGAGCCAACGGCCTTTAATTGAAAGAAGTGACAAAATTGCTTGGTAACTTGGAATGATTTATCAATCTTTAGATTCCATTTGATATGCTGAGTTTCCATCCGTTTTCCTCTCATCGGACCTGGAGATCCATGGTAGCCTTTTATTTCGTTTCTCTGCCTTTCTTTTCCTGAAGACCACTTCTTATCTCGATCACCATCAAGATCTCTATGGATGATAAAGGAAAAGGCGGTTCCTGTCTCTTTATCTTCCACCATCCTTATATGTTCATGCCCAAGGTGGTTTTGGGGGTAGAGGTCAGGTGATTCAACAGATTTTTCACCAAACACATGTTGTATCTGGAGAACGGCTGAGTCTGCATTATCCTGATCAGCCTGTAAAAATATTACCTGATGTGGTTTCTGTAAGTTCTTAGCTGACAAAGGATACATGACAATAAAAAGCCAAATAATTAATAAGTTTCTCATTATTTTAAAATTGAATTCTTTTTTATAAAACGGGGAGATTGTTTTAAATCCAATTAAATAAAAAAAAACACCGCATTACTGCGGTGTTTTTTGGCTTTTAAAAACAAACTAACTGAAACAAACTGACTTTCGCCAATACTTATAAGACGCACCTAAAGTGAAAAACGTTCGAAAAAAATCCATTTTTTTCTGATCACCTCTGAAATGTTCTTTTGTTCAGGTGTCGAGAGGACTTCAGGTTTTCCCGAAAATTGTAAAAAGCACTTCAGCATAGAGGCGGTGACCAAAATCATTGGGGTGATTGACATTATTTC
>Ga0206123_10003084_pt1 | contig 13973 bp, 6 predicted proteins | sample Helgoland_Spring_2_FD_160086 | JGI IMG/M metagenome (GOLD analysis project Ga0206123, IMG submission 160086) | Pelagic subsurface seawater microbial communities from Kabeltonne, Helgoland, North Sea - Helgoland_Spring_Bloom_20160316_1 | ecosystem: Environmental > Aquatic > Marine > Epipelagic ...
TTGATTCGAAAGTTTTCTGGCAAATTGGATATTGAATCGACGCTGGGCCAGGGGACAATAATTAAAATGTTGCTGAAGATTCAAAAAGAACCGGTCCCCTATGAGAAACGCGGGGGTGTTGAATCGCCGCTGACGAAAGATGAGAGCGTGGATTGTGAGGGTTTTCCGAAACTGGATGCTATTTCCCGGAACCTGCCTGTCATGATGGCGATTTCAAATCCGGACCAGGTGGTTACAGATGTCAATGCTGAATTCTCACGGGTGACAGGATTTAGTCTTGAAGAATGTGTGGGTGAAGCCGCCAGTGCGTTCCTGCTTCCTGAGGATCAAAAGGCACTGGATGAACTAGCGCTTGTCCAGGAGACGCAGGCGCAGGCACGCGGTGTCCCGCTAAGGATGCGTTGTCGTAGCGGTAAGGTTATTGATGTAGAACTATTCAACCAACGTTTTTATGATGCTGATGGGAAATTTGGCAATAGCTTGAACACTTTGATTGATGTAACTGCCAGGAACGATATTCTTAGAAGCCAGAGTCAGATGCGGGAGTCAATGATTGAGGGAAATCACGCGCTTGCTGAATTTTCCGGTGTTGCGGCCAGAGAGCTGAAACAGCCACTCAATATGCTCGAATCATTTCTGTGTATGATTCGGCCGAAAGCGGTGCCGGGTTCAAAGAGTCATGGAGACCTGGAGCAACTGGATTTCAATCTCGCAAAAATTAATGCGCTGGTGGAAGATTTGCTTATTCTTGCCCGGGTTAATCTTGACCCGGAAGATCTCAGGCAGATTGACCTTGGAGGTTTGTTTGAGGCAACCATTGCTGAACTGGAAGCTGATATTCAATCGGCCGGGGCAGAAGTTTTGTTGCAAGGTGAATTTCCGATTGTGCATATCACCTCATCCCAGCTAGGGGTGGTGGTGAAGCAACTTATCTCAAATTCGTTGAAATACCGAAGTGCCGAGCGTGCACCGATTATAAAGATCTCCTGTGTGCGCAGCGGCAACGGGTTGGAAATCAGGGTGACGGATAACGGAAAGGGACTTGAAGCGGAGCAGTGCGAATATATATTTGATGCATTTAGACGGGTTGGTAGCGGCAGCGAATGTAACAGCACGGGCATGGGACTTGCAATTTGTCGCCGGGTTATGGAGCAACTTGGCGGTTCTATCGACGCAACTGGCGAACCTGATGTTGGTAGTGAGTTTCACCTCTGGTTTCCTGACTATGCAAATTTCCATGGTCAAAAATTTAGTGCGATGTAAGTGAGTTGTCCCGCTATCGCCGCATGGCGAACATGGTGTCATAGGGCACTGGCCTGGCGATATCAAGAAATTGGTCATCTGCGGGCATCGGGTATTTTAAACCTGTGGCACAGTTGAATAACATCACCGATTCCTCCTTTTGTATCTGCCCACTTTCGCGCGCCTGAACCAGGGCGGCAGCGGTAGCAGCACCCTCGGGGCAGAGCAAAATTCCGTCTTCCCTTGCTATGAGTGCCTGCATTGCAAGGATATCCTGATCAGCCACTTCTGTCGCAAATCCATTGCTTTCGCGCAGGGCATCGAGAATTAGAAAGTCGCCGATTGCCGCGGGTACCCTGATGCCCGCTGCTTTTGTTGTGGCGTTTTGCCAGGGTTCCGCATGGCGGCTACCCTCGTTAAATGCTTTGACAATCGGTGCACAACCACTTGACTGGACCGCAACCATTCTCGGACGCTTGCCGTCTATCCAGCCAATCTTTTCAAGTTCATCAAATGCTTTCCACATACCAATGAGTCCGGTACCACCCCCGGTAGGGTACAGGATCACGTCGGGCAGTTGCCAATTGAGTTGTTCAGCAAGCTCAATACCCATGGTTTTTTTACCCTCAATTCTGTAGGGCTCTTTTAAGGTAGAAGCATCAAACCAGTTTGCAATTTTGGTCCCGCCACCAACAATTTTCCCACAGTCATTGATCAGGCCGTTCACTGTATAGGTATTTGCCCCCTGAAAGGTGATCTCGCGGATGTTGATCCGGGGAGTGTCTTCGGGACAAAAAACATAAGCCTCAATGCCGGCCTGACTACAGTAGGCGGCGAGTGCAGCCCCTGCATTTCCGTTAGTTGGCATGGCCATTCTGCTAATGCCGAGTTCTTTTGCCATAGAGACTGCCAGGGCGATACCTCTGGCCTTAAACGATCCCGTCGGCAAGCGGCCCTCGTCTTTAATAAGAACCGATTTTATACCGAGTGTGGACTGGAGAAAATGACTGGACAACAATGGCGTCATAATTTCCCCAAGCCGGACGACATTTGTGGCATGTCGGATCGGCAGTAGCTCCCGGTATCGCCAAAATTCCGGGGCTCGCTGTTGAAGTACTGATTTTGGAAATTTTGCTTTTACCGCATCAAGGTCGTAACGAACCAACAGGGGTTTGCCGGTTTCCGATAGATTGTGAATCTTGTCTGCTGGATAAACCTTGCCCGTTTCGCTGCACTCCAGGTGTGTCACAAATGTTTCGGTATTTGGTATCTGGTTCAACATATCAAGCTTCGTCCTGTTGTTCACTTCGGTCGTCGGGAGAATCGTTATTTTGACCAAACAGTGGCGTGGATGGCGAGTTCTGTTCCCGCACTATGTCAAAAAACTTCATAAAATCATAGAGATAGATGATTGGCATGATTCATGTATTCGGCATATGTAAGGGGTTCATGTATTAGGTTTAAGCAATAGGTTCATGTAACAGAGAATAGTTGAGCCAAAAAATAACCAATAGCCATCAATAAGAAAAACGGTATGTCAAACAGCCTGTTATCAATTATCGAATATTTTACCCGTCATAAAGTTGCTGCCAATCTGGCGATGACCATGATGGTCCTCTCCGGCGTGTGGGCCATAAGCCGGATCAATACCTCACTGGACCCGGCGATCGATTGGCCAGTGGTATTTGTCAAGGTCGATTGGCGCGGTGCATCTGCGGAGGATGTGGAGCAGCTCATCGTTGTACCGATAGAACTCCAGCTTCGGGGGATGGAAAATCTGGAGGAAGTGTATTCCGCCAGCTATACCGGTGGCGCGTTTATCAGAATTCAGTTCAATCATGGCGCTGACATGACGGTGGCATTGGACAGCGTGAAAGATCGGGTGGCCCAGATCCGCAATTTTCCTGCTGATATGGAGCCCTTGCGAATTCGTCGCAATACAGATTTTGAGGACATCGCCGCCCTTATCATCACAACGCCAGGAGATCTCGCAGAACTGGCACCCCTGGTGCGGGATATGGAACACCAGTTAGTCGCGGTGGGTGTTGACCGGGTTAATTTTGACGGTTTGCCCGAGGAGGAACTTGCCATCCAGGTCAGCAGTGACCAGTTGCTGGAACTCAATACCAGTCTGGATCAGTTAGCCAGTGAGGTGCGGTTAAGAAGTAGTAATACCCCGGCAGGGATTGTGGGCCGGGGTCAGGGTTCCCGTCAACTTCGTAGTCTTGAACAGCGCCGTGATTCAAACGGTTTCAGGGATCTGGAAATCTCCATCAGAAACGATGGTAACCTGGTGCAACTGGGGGACATTGCAACCATCGAGAAGCGTGCCAGGGCGGGGCAGCCAAAATTACTTAAAAATGGACAGGTGGCGATAGAGGTTAGTTTATACCGTCTGACTGATTCCGATGCCTTTGAAGCTGCAAATGCGCTCCACGCCTGGCTGGATGATGTCCGTGTCAATCTTCCGGAGGGGATGAACATTCATGTTTATCAGGAAGTCTGGGTCCTGCTCAAGCATCAGCTTAACTTGATTCTCGAGAACGGGTTAAGTGGCCTGGTTCTGGTTGTTTTCATTTTGTTCCTGTTCCTGAGTGGCAGGGTTGGCTTTTGGGTCATGGTTGGGATACCGGTAAGCTTCCTGTTCGCAACACTATTTTACTACGCAATTTTTGATGGCGGGATCAACATCCTGGCATTAATCACCTATGTGATGGCTCTGGGTATTGTGGTCGACGATGCCATCGTTGTGAGTGAAGATGCCGTCACACAATTTGAAGCGGGTAAATCGGCTGAAGAAGCGGCGGCAGGCGGTGCAAAACGAATGTTCTTCCCCGTTGTGACCTCATCATTAACTACGCTTGCAGCATTTGTTCCCCTGCTGCTAACAGGTGGGGAGATGGGTGCATTTATCATCACCTTGCCAACGGTGTTGCTCTGCGTGATTTTGGCTTCGCTGGTAGAGTGCTTTTTGGTGTTGCCCGGGCACTTAAGGCAAAGTTTTGAGAAGATGGACAGGGACAAACCCGGTAAGTTTCGGCTGGGTTTTAATGCTGGATTTGTGCGGCTCCGAAATAAATACTATCAACCTGTGCTCAAATACTGTCTCGCAAATCCTGGAGTGACCCTGTGCAGTGCGATTGGTTGTGTTGTGTTGGCACTGAGTCTGGTTGCCAGTGGCAGGGTTGGGATGAATCTTGTCACCGGCATGAGTCTGGAAATGCTATCGGCTGATATTGAATTCAGTGCGGCTGCAACCGATGAAGACAAACAAAAATATCTGGCGCATTTGGAATCAACGCTCCAACTGACAAATGCCGAGTTTGATAATGCAAATATCAATGGGTTTATCGTCAGAATTAACAGTGCACGATTCAATCAGGAACGAAAAAATGGTGATCAATATGGTTCCTTGACGGTTGAGTATGCCTGGGAAGAGGCCAGAACTGTCGAGCCACAGATTTTTGTTGATGCCTGGAAATCCAGGGTTGTCAAAATGCCTTATGTAGAACAGTTTCAGCTCGCGGTACAGGGCGGTGCAAATAATGGCCGGCCGGACATCACAATTGTTTTGCGAGGCAAAGATATTCCGACATTGAAACTTGCTTCGGAAGATCTCCAGGAAGCTATGTCAGGTTATGAGGGTGTCTCGAATATATTTGATGATTTACCCTATGGACGAGACCAGATCGTGTTTAATCTGACCCCTGTAGGCAAGGCGCTGGGGCTCACTTCAGGGCAGTTGGGGCAGCAATTGCGCTCTGCCTACAATGGTAATCGCGTGCAAATTTTTAATCTGAATGATTCCGAGATTGAAGTATTGATGATGTTGCCCGATGCCGAGCGAGATAATCTCGCGTCGCTTAAAAACTTCCCGGTCAGAACCGACGCGGGAGAGCTCGTGGCGCTGGGACTGGTCGCCAATCTTTCCCATCGCAGGGGTATTGATGTCATTAATCACAATGATGGCCACATGTCGGTCTATGTCAGTGCCAGTGTCGATAGCAGTGTTAATAATACCCAACAAGTTCTATCCCATCTTGAGCAGAATGAATTGAAGACCATCCTGGAGAAATACAATCTGACCTCCGGTTTAGGAGGAAACACCAGACGAAACCAACAGATACTGGAAACCTTCTCGGTTGGGGCAGTACTTACCCTGATATTTATCTATCTAATCCTTGCCTGGTCTTTTGCGTCTTACACCTGGCCCTTGGCGGTAATGACCGCAATCCCCCTCGGCTTAACCGGTGCGATTGCAGGCCATTGGGTGATGGGTATGGATATCGGGGCTATGTCCCTGCTCGCATTCTTCTCCCTCACGGGTATTGTTGTAAACGATTCGATCGTGCTGATTAGTTTCTTCCGTCGAAACATTGACGTAGGAAAGTCAGTCGTGGATGCGATTGAGGATGCTTCGTTGTCACGATTTCGTGCGGTGATTCTAACCTCTTTGACAACAATCGCCGGATTGACTCCGTTGATGTTCGAAACTTTTAGTCTTGCTATGTATATGGTGCCGATCGCAATAACAATTTGTTTTGGGCTCGGTTTTGCAACACTATTAATATTGTTAGTAGTCCCTGCGCTAATCATCTTGATAGAAAACTGTCGAGCATGGTTTAAACATTATGGCGCAACATGGATCCCAACTTTTAATCACTATCAAAAACCGTAATCCGGTACACCAGGAATCCAGGATGTCATTATCAGCACAAGTAAGTCGTATTTCCGGGGTGACCAGAGCGTGGGTTTCACGATGGCATCTGACCGGACCAGTCATACTGGTAGTATTTGTTGGCCTGGCAGTTTTACTTTTCATGACGGGCCCCAAGAATACCCCCCAGGGTCGTACGGAAAAAGCCTGGCCTGTTTCCGTTATGGTTGCAAGCCCGACAAGCCTCTCACCAAACCTTCAAGTGTTCGGGAAGGTTCAAACTGATCAAATAGCCAGTATCAAGACTTCAATCACTGCACCTGTAGCGGAAGTGCTTCACCGTGAGGGTGATAAGGTCGAAAAAGGTGATCTGCTGATGCGCCTTGAAGACAGTGAGCTGGCACTGGCGGTCAGAGTTGCAAAGGCGGAGTCCCGGAACAGAGAAGCATCGCTGATGTCAATTGAGAACGACTACAATCTGACGAAGGCGCTGACTGTACACGAACAATCACTCAACAACATTGCGCAGCAACACCTTAAGCGCCAATTGAACTTGTATAAACAAGGTATGGCATCGAATGCCCTGGTTGATGAGGCACGTCGCGTGGCAAGTGAGAGTACAATCAAAATGGAAAGGCACATGGCGCTGTTAGCAGATTTCCCAAATCAGATCGAACGACGGCAGGCGGAGCTTGAAGAATCCATGGCCAGGTTGGAGAAAAGTCAACTTGATCTGGCGCAAACGAATATCACAGCACCTTTTAGCGGCAGAATTCTTGCGACTTTTGTATCCGAGGGTGACCGGGTCGTCGCTGGCATACCCCTGCTAAAGATTGCAGGCAGTGAACATCTGGAAGTCAGGGCAGCATTGCCGCTGGGATCGGGCACTTTGCTTCGTAAAGTACTCGCGACTGGGGAGGAGGTGCTGGCGACTGGCGCAGTTGATGGTGGTGTTATCTCACTGCGACTGGAGCGTTTGGCATCCAGCCTGAAGCAGGGCCAAAGTGGTGTTGATGGTTTCTTTAGTCTTCGTTCAGGTGATCAACCTGAACTGGGCAGGGTGATTAACATGAACATCTCGATGCCCCTCGAGAGCAAAGTTTTACCCCTGCCGATTCAGGCACTTTATGAAGGTAATGGTATCTATCGTGTCAATAATGGTCGGCTCGAACATTTACATGTTGATGTGGTTGGTGATTACATTGACGCAGGTGGCATCCAGCGAGTGCTGGTTCGGTGTGGCGAGGTGAATCCTGGCGATACCCTGGTAACAACCCAATTACCAAGAGCAATTACGGGCTTGTTAGTCGATCCGATTGAAGCGGATGCCATGATGAAACTTCAGGTGATGAATTGAGCCTTTTCCGCCATGCGAAATGCTTTTGACGTGCCTTGTTTCGGTTAATGTTCGACGGCCGGTCTTCATGACTATCCAGCTGACACCGGGGCAGGAGACTGTGGCTGCCGGGTGATGTTAATAAATACTGCAAGTGCCGCCAGGGTCAAAAATAGCGCGAGAATAAATGCGGCACCTGGAAAGTAATAAGGTGTCTGATCTTCTGTGAAAAACGCGAAGACCTGCGTCATCATCAGGGGGCTGATGATCGAAGTCAGACTCATGGTGCTGGAAAGTCCACCCTGCAATTCACCCTGTTGGGTTGCATCCACCTGTGCGGAAGCGATACCTTGCATCGCCGGGCCACCAAGGGCACCGAGTGCGCCGGGAATCATTGCAAGATAGATCATCCAGGGCGCTGTGGCGGTACCGTACCCGAAAAAAGCAACCGCACTGAAACTCATACCTAAAATACCTGCCCAGCGTAAACCGGTTCGTGGAATCACCCAACGGATCAGGAAGCCTTGTACAAGCGCCATACAGATACCAACAAACATCAGGGAAAGTCCAATCTCCTTTGGGGTCCAGGAAAATTTCTCAATCGAATAGAAGCTCCAGGTCGCGGGTAATACATGATGCCCAATATTGTAAATGAACATGACGATGATGATGCCGATAACCAGTGGGAATTTTTTCAGCTGTATTAAAGTGCCAACGGGATTCGCCCGTTTTAATTCAAATGGCCGTCTGTTATCAGTTTTGAGCGATTCCTCCAACACGAGGAAACCAAAAATCAGGTTGAATAGTGAGATTATGCCCGCGGCAATGAATGGAACCCGCGAGCCGTATTCCCCAAGGAAGCCACCAATCACCGGACCAAAAACAAAACCCATACCAAATGCGGCGCCGATTAACCCAAAATTTTGTGCTCTTTTATCCTCTGGCGTGACATCCGCCATATACGCATTACAGGTGCTCATGGTCGATGCACCTATCCCGGACACGATGCGACCGAGAAACAGCAGAAAAAGTGACTCGGCAAAACCCATCACCAAATAATTTATGGCCATGACTAACAACGAAAATAACAGGACTGGCCTGCGTCCGAATCGATCAGATATGTTGCCAATAAGCGGAGAACAAAAGAATTGCATCACCGCATAGACAAACATAAGCCATCCGCCATATCTGGCAGAGTTGCCGAGGTCCTCACCTGATATTTCCATCAGCAGGTCTGGCAGCACAGGCATGATGATACCGAACCCGATAGAGTCCATGAGAGCGGTTAGAAAAATAAAGACCAGGGCGAATTTATTCATAATGATTTATTGAGTTGGTTTGCATTAAATTGTTGGTTATGTCAGTTGTCGCTTAACTCAATTGTCGTTGAAATAAGGCCAACATTCTTTCCCAGTGTCGTTCCGAAGATTGTGCGTGGTAGAGCTCACGCAGCGGAAATACGAATCCGTGGTGGGTACCTGGATACCATTCAATTCGATAGTTAATGCCAGTCTCTGCGAGATAGTGATCCAGCGATTCTATCATTTCAGTAGGTGCCCACTCATCTGTCTCGGCGCAACCGATATAAAGCTCACCATCGATATTTTTTGCAAATAGATGGGGTGAATCAGGTTCTTTGGTGAATAGACGTATGCCATGAAACGATGCGGCCGCTTTGATTCGTTGAGGGAGTTTGCCAGCGGCATAAAATGCGAAGGGTCCACTCATGCAATAGCCGACAACACCGACGGGACCGTTTGAAGCGTCGTCATCCTTATCTGCGTATGCCAATAGTTCCAGACAGTCTTCAAGCACCAGTTCATTTGTCAGGGCATTCATATAACCAAACATGATTTCCCTGCTTTCGGGGGTTCCGTCGCTGGCAAAATCAGGGGTATCCCGGTAATACATGTTCGGCAAGATGACATAATAGCCAACGGAGCCAAGCCGACGGGCCATCTCGTGTAATTCTTCCCTTTTACCGGGTGCATCCATCAGAAACAGGATGACTGGATGGGGACCATTTTCCTCAGGACAGGTGATAAAGGTGTTCATTTGGCCATGTTTTGTTGGAATATTGATGTGTTGGTCTTTCATTTTCTCCCTTCCTGTTGTACGTGCCTGCCTGGTTTAATGGGCAGCGGCCAGCTTCTGGCGAATGAATATTATGCCCTGTCTGCTTTGATGGGAGCATGGCTAAGCTGTCCTGTCAATTTGTTGTTGCTCGTGATTGCAAATTGATGTGGATTGTTCGAGTTGGCGGGTCACTCATTAGCTGCGGTTATCGGCCGTCATTGCTGAATAAATAATCTTTCCAGTTAAGATCCCGGGACATGAACTCGGCGCCATTTTCGAGTAGCATTCAACCTTTTCAAACTCAAGAGAATTACTATGACTGAATCAATCTCCATCGGAAAACTGTCAATTGACGCCGGGCTACATGCGCTGGTGGAAACCCGAATGGCACCGGGCACGGGGATTGAGGCAGCGGCGGTCTGGAGTGGCCTTGAGACCATCCTCAAGAAGCTGATGCCAAAAAATGAGGCCTTATTGGCTCGCCGGGCCGACCTCCAGAATCAAATTGACCAGTGGCACAGGGATCATATTGCCAGTAAACATGACCCGCTGGCCTATAAAAACTTTCTCAAGGAAATCGGCTATCTGCTGGAGGAAGCAGGAGAATTTGAGATTGGCACCAGCAACGTTGATGAAGAAATTGCACTCATGGCTGGACCGCAGCTTGTGGTGCCTGTGGATAACGCCAGATTTGCGCTCAATGCTGCCAATGCTCGTTGGGGTAGTTTATATGATGCCCTGTATGGGACCGATGTTATTCCTGAAGACCAGGGTGCCGAGAAAAGTGCCGCGGGCTATAACCCCGTTCGTGGGAACAAAGTTGTCGCTTATGCTATGGGTTTCCTGGATGAATATCTGCCCCTGGTAGAAGGCAGCCACAGTTCCGTGAGTGCCTATTCCGTTGACGATGGAAAGCTAAATGTTCTCCTGGAATCTGGTGCACCTACCCAGCTTAAGCATGCAGACCAATTTGCCGGTTATGCAGGCCCGGCTTCAGCACCCAGTGGTATTTTACTGCGTAATAATGGTCTTTATCTGGAAATACAGATCGACCCGAAAGACTCGGTGGGGAAAGATCATCCCGCGGGTGTTAAAGATATTCTGATGGAAGCCGCGGTTTCAACGATTCAGGATTGTGAAGATTCAGTTGCAGCAGTGGATGCTGAAGACAAGACCAGGGTCTACAGTAACTGGCTCGGTCTGATGAAAGGTGATCTCGCTGAGGAATTCCGTAAAGGTGATGAAACCATAAGACGGGAATTGAAAAAAGACCGGGAGTATTCGAACCCTGCAGGTCATCCGATAGTGTTGCACGGGCGCAGCTTGTTACTGGTGCGTAATGTGGGTCACTTGATGACCACCGATGCGGTTTTGTTTGACGGTAACGAAATTCCTGAGGGTATTCTGGATGCAATGATGACCAGTTTTTCCGCGGTGCACGACCTGAAACATACCGGGAAACTGCGCAACTCCCGGGCTGGCAGTGTCTATATAGTGAAGCCTAAAATGCATGGCCCCGAAGAAGTTGATTTTACCGTTGAATTGTTCGGTATGGTGGAGGATGTTTTGGGTCTGGAAAGGAACACCCTCAAAGTTGGCATAATGGATGAAGAACGTCGTACCACGGTGAACCTGCGAGCCTGCATCGAAGCTGCCAGGGAGAGAATCATTTTTATCAATACCGGTTTTCTGGACCGAACAGGTGATGAAATTCATACCAGCATGGAAGCCGGTGCCATGGTGCGCAAGAGCATTATGAAACAACAGGCATGGATCTCGGCCTATGAAGACTGGAATGTTGATGTTGGACTGGCAGCAGGGTTGCAGGGCCGCGCCCAGATCGGAAAAGGTATGTGGGCTAAGCCCGATGAAATGGCAGAGATGATGGAAGCCAAGATTGGTCATCCCAGGGCCGGTGCAACAACTGCCTGGGTACCTTCCCCGACCGCCGCCACTTTACATGCCATGCATTACCATGCGGTGAATGTGACAACCGAACAGAATCATCTAAAAAACAGAAAGTCGGCGAAGTTAGACGATTTACTGACGATACCTTTATTGGATGGTACTAATTTGTCATCAGACGAAATTCAGCAGGAGCTGGATAACAATGTCCAGGGTATCCTGGGCTATGTGGTTCGCTGGATTGATCAGGGGGTTGGTTGTTCAAAGGTTCCCGATATTGATGAGGTGGGACTAATGGAGGACAGGGCGACCCTGAGGATCTCAAGCCAGCACATTGCCAATTGGCTGCATCATGGTATCTGTACCTCTGAACAAGTGCTTGCGACGATGAAACGCATGGCCGCTGTTGTGGATAATCAAAATGCCACAGATTCACTTTATGTCAATATGGCCCCGGACTTTGACGATAATGTTGCTTTTCAGGCTGCCTGCGATCTTGTTTTCAAAGGGGTAGAGCAACCGAGCGGCTATACCGAGCCAGTACTTCATGCCCGCAGACGGGAGGCAAAGCAGCGACAAATCGGTTAGTCAATTTTAAAGAGATACAAAAAGTAGGCCGCAGGAAGTATCATTTAGATATTAGACACGAAGAAACGGAATTTTTAGGTCTGATTGTTGATTCAGTGGCATGAGTGAGGGTCAGACTTGAAATTTCACGCTCTGATCCCTCGTTCTGCCGAATTTGACCAAAAATACTGTGTTCTCCTGGATAGAGTTCTGGTAGGTTATTTTCCGCACAGGTAGCGCCGGAGTAGCTGTGAACGGCTATGTCTAAAAATAATAATAGAATCCTGATAATTGAAGATGAAGCACTTGTTGCCCGTGAGTTGCAATCCCGACTTACAAATATGGGCTGCGAGGTTGTGGGTATCGCCTATGGCAGGGAGGGAATTGAGCTCGCTCGCAGAACCAAACCGGATCTGTTGCTGACCGATATTCACCTGAAAGATGGTGAGGACGGTATTGAGATTGCCCAGATCATTCAGGATGAACGGGATGTACCTGTAGTATTTCTAACCGCATATTCGGATGAAGCAACAGTCTCCAGAGCAAAAGCACTTGCACCCTACGGTTACATCATCAAACCGGTTGAGAATCGTGAGCTGGAAATTGCCATTGAAATGGCGCTCTACAAATTTAATATTGAAAAGGAACTCAGAGAGACCCAGCAGCTTCTTCAGAATGCGTTAACTTGTATTGGTAGCGCCCTCGTTTTTGTTGATGTTAAAGGGCAGATAACTGATCTAAATGCCGATGCCGAGAAATTGCTTGCAGCGTCAAAATCAGATTTGCTGGGCCAGGATTGGCCAAATATCTTCTCCCTGCAGCAGGGTTCCTCAGTGCATTACAAAATTGAAAGTGCCCTGAGATCCAGTGAAGTCAGCAAGTTGGCACCCTTTGTACTAAGTAACCCCACGGGATTGCCAAGGTTAGTCGATGGTCTGGCCGGACCTATGCACCCTGGTGGCGTTCTGATACTAAGGGAATTGTCCGAAATATCTGATCCGCTTGAAAGTTTGCCGGAAACGAGTCAAATACTCTCCGAGCTTGGGCCCGATCAGTTGAGTCCAAGCGAATCCTCCATGTGCCAGCTGCTGATTTCAGTTGATGCTGAGTCAATTAACCCGCCAGAGGGTTTCAAAGACGATCGAATTGTCGATGAAATTTTGAGTTCACTTAACCAGAGTTTACGGTCCACTGATCTGGTCAGCATCTATCTAGGTACCCAGCTCTCGGTAAGTATGCCTTACACTTCCATCAGTGAAGGAAAAAATATTGCCCAGTCGATATTAAAGTCGCTGAAGTCCAGGTCATTCCTCAATCATGAGGTCAGGTTTTCTATCGGTCTTGCCCATAGTTCTCCGGGTGACCAGCAGCCATTTGAGTTGTTCCGTCGTGCTTCCTGGGCGTTGAGTGTTGCCCAGGAGTCAGGGGGTGGCCGGGTCATTGTCTGGACAGCGGCCGCAGAGAAGAGTATGTCGGGGGTCTCTGGTGAGGGGCAAATGCTCAGGGAGCACAGTAATCTGGTGCTTCTCTGGAACGTCATGAGTGTCGTCATGAAAGCCGCTTCACTCGAGGTGATGAGCGTCCGCTTGTGTGAGCATCTGCTGCAGTCTTATGCGCTGAAAAAGGCCGTTGTATTGAATATTGGCGACACGGTTTCAGCCCTTGGCGGTGTCCTCGAAGATTCGGATTTTACCGGCGTTTCAGATATCGGTTGGTCTGAAAAGGAGTTTGGCAGGATAAAGGAAGCCGTTCGAAGTGGACATTTTGCAAACTTTGGCAATTTGTATCTGTTTCCTATACCTGGTGTGAAAGGCTTGTTCATTGAGAGTTTCACGCCTCTGGGCAAGGCAGATGTGGAATTTATCATCAGTCTGGTCAGCTATTTTTCCAGTGCCATGGCGAGGTTCGATTTGGCCCCCGTTGTGGATTCTCCTGACCTTGCTGAAAATGCGATGGTCTATAAATCCGCGCGGATGCATAGCGTGGTAGAAAGTTGTGAGTTGGTGGCACCGACGGATGCCACGGTACTCATTATCGGCGAATCGGGAACGGGTAAAGAAATGCTTGCCAGGCATATCCACGAAAAATCCCCCAGGGCAGACAAGCCCTTTATTATTGTGGATTGTGGTGCCGTTGTTGGCAGCCTGATAGAAAGCGAACTATTTGGGCATGAAAAAGGTGCATTTACCG
>Ga0206123_10003086_pt1 | contig 13966 bp, 8 predicted proteins | sample Helgoland_Spring_2_FD_160086 | JGI IMG/M metagenome (GOLD analysis project Ga0206123, IMG submission 160086) | Pelagic subsurface seawater microbial communities from Kabeltonne, Helgoland, North Sea - Helgoland_Spring_Bloom_20160316_1 | ecosystem: Environmental > Aquatic > Marine > Epipelagic ...
CCAAAGAGTTTGAACAGGCAGAAAACGAGGTTAAAGACCGTATCAACAAATTGATGTCTGGATCTGGAGAGCGTTCTGTGGATTATTACCACAAAAAACTCGGTAAGATTATGTGGAATAAATGTGGTATGTCTCGTAATGAAAAAGATCTCAAAGAAGCTATCGAAGAGATTGCAGCTTTAAGAGAAGATTTCTGGAATAATGTAAAGGTTCCTGGGACAAAAGATACCTTAAATCAAGAATTAGAAAAAGCGGGCCGTGTTGCAGATTTCTTGGAGCTAGGAGAACTGTTTGCCAAAGATGCTTTAGATAGAAAAGAATCTTGTGGTGGTCACTTTAGAGAAGAAAGCGTAGAGCTTGATGGTCCTCAAAAAGGAGAGGCTCTTAGAGATGATAAAAACTTTAAGTATGTTTCTGCCTGGGAGTACAAAGGAGCTCCAAAAGAGGCTTTACTACACAAAGAAGAATTGAATTTTGAGAATATAGAATTGAAAACACGTTCATATAAATAAGATACAGATGAAACTTACACTTAAAATTTGGCGTCAAGAAAATGCAAATGCAAAAGGGACAATACAGACGTATCCTATTGACGGGATAGCCCCAGACATGTCTTTTTTAGAGATGTTAGACGTTCTAAACGAAAAACTCATCAATCAAGGAGACAACCCTGTTGTCTTTGATCATGATTGTAGAGAAGGTATCTGCGGATCTTGTTCTTTGCAAATTAATGGAGAACCTCATGGTCCAGACAGACGCGTGACTACCTGCCAATTACACATGCGTAAGTTTAACGATGGTGACACGATTGTTATTGAGCCTTTTAGAGCGAAAGCATTTCCGGTAGTAAAGGACTTAATGATAGATCGAAGTGCTTTTGATAGAATACAACATGCAGGGGGTTACATTTCCGTAAATACCTCTGGAAACACTATCGATGCAAATGCAATCCCTGTTAATAAAGAGAATGCCGATGACTCATTTGCAGCGGCAACTTGTATTGGTTGTGGAGCCTGTGTAGCGGCTTGTAAAAATGCAAGCGCGATGCTTTTCACATCTGCAAAAGTGTCTCAATATGCGCTTTTACCTCAGGGACAAGTGGAAGCCTCAGAGCGAGTGCTTAACATGGTTGAACAAATGGACAAAGAGGGCTTTGGTAATTGCACCAATACAGGCGCTTGTGAGGTAGAGTGTCCAAAAGGAATATCCCTAGAGAACATTGCTCGCATGAACCGTGAATATCTGTCGGCAAGTATCAAAGGATAGCCTGTAAATATCTTGTAATTAAATTAAAAAAGCCAAGCACCCATGCTTGGCTTTTTTAAATTGCTTTTGGTATGTTATCTTTACTCTTGGCATTTATAATTAAAACACTATGAGTACATCCCTTTTTGACGCTATTAGAAATGCAAATATTTCTGTGGTAACTTCATTGATAGAGGAGAATCCTTTATTAACCCAAGAGAAAGACCATCGTGGTTCTACACCATTATTACTTGCCTCCTATTATGGGCACATAGATATTGTAAGGGTAATTTTAAACCAGCCTCAAGATATTAATGCTCAAGATGCCTCTGGGAATACTGCCCTTATGGGTGTTTGTTTTAAGGGCTACACAAAAATTGCTGAATTACTTATTGAAAGTGGGGCAGATGTAAACATCTCAAATTTCAATGGAGCAACTGCTCTTATTTTTGCAGCTACCTTTAATAAGCCAGAGATTGCCACATTACTTTTGGCTCAAGGTGCAGATACAAATGCCATTGACGACAAAGGCAATACTGCCCTGCAGCATGCTAAAATGCAATCTAGCGCTGCTGTTATAGCCCTTTTGGAATCCTAGAGTATGAAAACTTCATCTTTAAGAGTAAGTATCGTACAGTCTGATTTGATCTGGGAAAACCCACAGGCAAATAAAGCTCACTTTTCTAAAATAGTAGCTCCTTTAGCAAACACTACAGATTTAATTGTATTGCCAGAAATGTTTACCACTGGGTTTTCTATGAATGCTCAAGGGTTTTCAGAAACTCAAAATGGAGCCACCCTGCAGTGGCTTATTTACACATCAAAACTTCTCAGTAGCGCTATTGTAGGAACCATTATTATTAAAGATGGAGTTAATTTTTACAACAGATTGCTTTTTGTCACGCCACTTGGGGAGGTACATACCTATGACAAAAAGCACACCTTTACTTTGGCAGGAGAACATCGCGTGTTTACCTCTGGAGATAGGCGTATTTTTATTGACTATCTAGGGTTTAAAATTTGTCCCTTGATATGTTATGATTTACGTTTCCCTGTTTGGGCTCGAAACAATGTTGGCTATGATATTGTGTTGTATACTGCCAATTGGCCGCAAAAAAGAATTGCTGCTTGGGATACCTTATTGAAAGCCCGCGCTATAGAAAATATGAGCTATTGTATAGGTGTAAATAGAATAGGAAAAGATGGAAATGGACATCAGTACCTGGGGCACTCTGCAGTGTATGACCCTCTGGGCACACAACTCTCCACTAAGGACAATGAAATAGCATTTATACAAACCATTACATTAGATAAACACCATATTCAAACTACAAGGGAGACCCTTCCATTTCTGGACGATGCAGATGGTTTTATTTTAACCTAAAGGTTTCACTCCAGCTCCAATTGGCCCGCAACTCAATTATTGATGGATAATACACCACCCTTTCAGGGGCTCGCTTTTCAAGGAAGTTTCCTGAATCCCAAATTTTATTTTTGTTTTGATCTATAACAAGGCGAATAAAATAATTACCAGGATTGATATACTTAAAAACCACAGGCGAGTTTGATTCTAAATAGGCTTGTCTGACTACCTCAAATTTTTTGTTCACAAGTTCAATAAGTAAAGGGAATTCATCTGCATTATCAAGAGTAAGAAATACAGACGCAAAGTCTGCTGTGGGCTTCACTTGTTGCTTAAATGCAATAGAGTCACTTATATTTTCTAAGTAATCTGTTAAGGCGCCTTGACCAAGGGTGATCCTATAAAGCTGTTCTTCTTGTTTGTCAAAAACAATTTGGGCTGTATTTTCTTTCAGATTTAGTTGTACTGTAAAATCGATGGCAAGTGAGTCTTTAGTTTGTACAGAAATTTTCTCAGCGTCAATAGCAACTAATGGGGTATTTGCTTTCAGTTTAAGGGTATCTTCTAGAGATATCCATCTATTGTTTATAGCAGTAAGACGCAATGAGTCAGAATAAAGCTCCCTAAAGCGGACTGTGGTAGTATCAATTTGCAGGTTGTTTTTTGTAACAAATACCAAGGAGTCTTTAGTGATTTTTGGTTTAAACCAAAAGTTGAGAGTGTCTTTACCAGGTTGTTTTATAACCCGGTATTGAAAATCTTCCGGCATTGGTGTAACCAAAGAAATTTGATAGGTATCTGGCTTTCCCTCATATCCAAAAGAGATTCTATTGCTGCTCTCTAACTTTGGACGTGTTGGCTTAAAATCTGGTACTTCTTTGAAGAGTTTCAGCTCAAAGGCACTATCAGTGGGGATGGTTATAAGGTCTTTATAAAAGCCTATTTTATCTGTCTTTGGTTGGAAGGTGAAGTTTCTAGTTTGTTCTTTTAAGGCGATGAGTTGGTAGGTGCCCTCTTTTAGATTTCGAAATTCAAAATTATTGGTTTGGTCTGCGGTTGTAGTTATGTAGGTGGGTTTCTCAAGATAAACTAGCGAGTCATTGTAGGCCTGGTCTACCTTGTGTAACATAAGGGTTATAGGAAGATCTGTCTGTGGAAGTAGCGCATCAATCACCGATCCTTTCAGATACAGGCTGTCAATATAACTACCAGTAGAAAACACATATTTATAATTTGGAAATAGATTTCCTTCGTTGTTGTCTAAAATACTATTTCCGAAATTAAGGCTGTAAGTGGTATTGTTTTTAAGAGTATCTAAAATTTTTATTTTTAATACTTTAGAAACACTCAGGGGAGTTATCAAAGGAGGGTATTTCAATGGGGGAGAAATGATAAGCTCTTTAGAAATATCCTTGAGTTTGATAAACTCGTCAAAAGTGATGCGAATTTCATTGTTTTTGAAATTGCTTGTATAATTATCAGGAACACTTCGCAAAATAACAGGTGCGATGGTGTCTCTGAGTCCTCCACTGGGTTTTCCTTTTTTTGCACAATCTGTAAAGGAAAGTAAAAAAAGAAATACAATGGGGATGTATAAGAGGCGATATGTTTTTGAGTGATATTGCTGCTGCATAGTTCCTAACAAAAATAGGAAAAGTTTTATTGTAACTCTATTTAAAAATAGAGAACTCTATCACAGAGAAATAGCCATGGTAGCGATACTAATTGTTACATTTTCTGCTTGTTGTAATTGCGTTGCGCAACTCTCTAGAGTAGCTCCAGTGGTAACAATATCATCAACAAGTAAAATATGTTTGTTTGCAATTTTTGCTTTGTTTGCAAGAGTAAATTTATGATGCTCTTGGATTCTTTTAAGTCTTGATTTAAAAACTTGGGAGTCTGTTTTTGAGATCTTGACAAGTACATCCTCCAGGTAATCAACTCCTAAGGCCCCAGCGATTGCCCTGCCAAAACCGGTTACTTGATTGTACCCTCTTGTTTTTTCTTTGTTTTTGTGAAGCGGCACACCCACTACTGCATCTATGGTATTGTAGGCTTTTATTTCAGAGAGTTCTGCTCCAAGCCAGTGGCCCAGAAAAGGGCTTATTTCTTCTTGTTTTTTATATTTTAAATTGTGCAGCAAGGATTGAGTAATGCCCTTTTTTTGAAATACTAAAAGCGCAGTTGCCTCTTGTATAGCCACCCTGCCGTAGAAGATTTTTTTTAAGGTTTCTGCTTTTGTTTTATGAAATCCAGCCAATGGGATTTCATGTCTGCAGGTGGTACAAATAATTTGCTCCTTTCCGCCAAGAACTCCCTGACAGCCATTACAAATTTTTGGAAATAAAAGATCCAAAAGAGCATTGCGAATGTGAATCATTACTTTATAGTTTTAGTACCTTTGGCATCTGTAATGTAATAAATTAACATCAAAAACACATCATGACAACTCAAATTAATAACAATAAACTAGCAAAAATCTTAATAGCGGTGTTGCTAGTTTTATTGGTGTCCTTGGCAGGATATACCTATTCATTAATCCAGCAAAATAATGAAACTGTGCTTTTTTTAGAGGCAGATAAAGCTAAGGTTCAAGATGAATTGAATTCCCTAGTTGCATCCTACAATGAGATGTTGCAAGATCAAAAAAGTAAAGATGAAGAATTGATTGCCGCGAGAGATCGCATTTTAATTCTTATAGACTCTGTAAGGGATTACAAAGCCAATCTTTCTGATATTGAAAGATATAAAGCTCAGCTAAGGGGTTTGAAAAATGAGCGTACCCAGCTCTTTAAACGTGCAGATAGCTTATTGGCTGTTACTGAGCGTTTAACCAGAGAAAAAGACAGCACAACAGTAGTTTTAAACAAGACCGTTAGAGCTGTAGACTCTGTGACTACATCCAACATTCAAATGTCTTCATCTTTAAAAAAGGGGGCATTGATTGACATTGCTAGTGTAAGTGCTACAGCCATTATTGTTCGTAAGGGAGGTAAAATCAAACCAACCAGCCGCGCTGGTAGAGCAGATAAAATTCAGGTATGTTACACCATAGCTCCTAATGTTTTGGCCCAGCCAGCAGAGCGGTTATTGTATGTCCAGGTTATAAATCCAGATAATAACATAATTGGAGACAAATCAAACATTACCTTTGGTCAAGATGTACTTACCTACAGTGCAAGCGATACTGTTTTTTATGAAAACCAGGCCCTAGATGTGTGTACCATTGTTGGCGGGACAAGCAAGGAGTTGATAAAGGGGATGTATACCATCTCTATTTTTGATGCTGATAGGCAAATAGGGAGTACAACACTTATGTTAAAATAGGATTTCAAAAAATACTTAAAAAATAAAATCTGCTGCCATTGTATGGCAGTGGATTTTCATATTTTTGTGCTATGGCAAACAATGAAGATCAATTTAAAAAAGTAATTTCTCATGCAAAGGAGTATGGGTACATCTTTGGTTCTAGTGAAATCTATGATGGGCTTAGTGCAGTATATGATTATGCTCAAAATGGTGTAGAATTAAAAAAGAACATACGAGAATACTGGTGGAAAAGCATGGTGTATATGCACCAAAATATTGTGGGGTTGGATGCTGCAATACTAATGCATCCAAAAACCTGGAAAGCCTCTGGTCATGTAGATGCCTTTAGTGATCCACTTATTGATAACAAAGACTCAAAAAAAAGATTTCGTGCAGATGTTCTAATCGAGGATCATGCAGAGAAACTTGAAAAAAAAGTTCAAAAAGAAATCACCAAAGCCAAAAAACGTTTTGGTGATTCTTTTAACCAAACAGAGTTTGTTACTACCAACACAAGGGTGATTGGCTACAGAGAGAAAAAGGCTGAAATACTCTCTACCATGGCCCGTTTGCTAGAAAAAGAGGACCTTGCTGGGGTAAAGTCACTCATAGAAGATTTAGGCATTGTTTGCCCTGTTAGCGGCTCTAAAAACTGGACAGATGTAAAACAATTTAATTTAATGTTTGGCACAAAGCTTGGCGCATCTGCTGAAACGGCCACAGATTTATTCTTGCGTCCAGAAACAGCACAAGGGATTTTTGTAAACTTTTTAAATGTGCAAAAAACGGGAAGAATGAGAATTCCTTTTGGTATTGCGCAAACAGGAAAGGCGTTTAGAAATGAAATTGTGGCAAGACAATTTATTTTCAGAATGCGTGAGTTTGAGCAAATGGAAATGCAATTTTTTGTTCGCCCAGGCCAAGAGATGAAATGGTACGATTACTGGAAACAAACTAGATTAAAGTGGCACCATTCACTGGGTCTTGGTCCAGAGAATTATCGTTTTCATGACCATGAAAAGTTGGCTCATTATGCCAACGCAGCAACAGATATAGAGTTTAAATTCCCCTTTGGATTTAAAGAGTTGGAAGGCATTCATTCTCGTACAGATTTTGATTTAAAAGCCCATGAGGCCCATAGCGGTAAAAAATTACAATTTTTTGACCCTGAGCTCAAAGAAAGTTACACCCCATATGTAGTAGAAACATCTATTGGTCTTGATAGAATGTTTTTGGCTGTATTTAGCAACTCTTTACAAGAAGAAACCCTGCAGGATGGCTCTACAAGAACTGTCTTGAGATTACCCGCAATTTTGGCACCTGTAAAAATTGCTGTATTCCCACTTATAAAAAGAGATGGGTTGCCAGAGCTTGCAAAACAGATAATTGAAGATTTACAGTGGGATTACAATGTGTTTTACGATGAAAAAGATGCCGTTGGTAAACGCTATAGACGTCAAGATGCCAATGGTACACCATTTTGCATTACCGTAGACCATCAAACTCTTGAAGACAAGACAGTAACCATTCGTCATAGAGATACTATGGAGCAGCAACGTATTGCCATTTCTGAAATCTCTGGTGTGGTTGCACAAAGCTTGTCTATGAAACATTGGCTACAATAAAGCGCACTTTTTACATTTAAAAAGATCCAACGTCCTTATTTTTTTGGGATAAATGTTCTCATTTTCTCATTAAAAACTCACTATCCTAGCACATTTTTTTTTGAAGCTCCCATTATATATATCTTAGCAACTTAAATAATAATCACTAATATGAAAATTAAATTACTCGCAATACTTGCCTTTTTTTTAGGATCAAGTTTAATGCATTCACAGACACAACCAACAAAACCTGATTACATTGGAGAACTCCAATTAGTTACCGTGACTCCTTCTTTGTCTTCAAAAATGGACCAGCTTGTTTCTACTCCAACAACAGGAGAGGCAAGAGATGGAAGGTACTCTAAAACAAGAAGACCAAAAAGAGAAGTAATTGCAGGAAAAGGATCAACGGGAGATTTACTCTCTAAAAACCCCCACCTTCTAACAGGGAGTGTGAAAGTAAACTCAGCAGATGCTGTATGGGATGCAGGATATACAGGTTCTAACCCAACAGACCCTGCATTAGCCGTAGGGCCAGAACATGTTTTTGTGGTTTGGAATACAAAATTTGCAATTTTCGATAAAGACGGAAACGAACTAGTTGGGCCAACAAATCCTAACCCAGCGATATTTCCATCTAATGGTTGTTGTGACCTAACAGTATCTTATGACACTGCTGCAGATAGATGGATAATTTCATACCTAGGTGGTGGTGCCCAAATTGCAGTTTCACAAACTGGAAATCCTATTACTTCAGATTGGAACATTTACAACATTGGAACGGTTAATGATTACAACAAACTTTCTGTATGGAGTGATGGATACTACCTCACAGACCAGTCTAACGGAAACAGATTATATGCAATGGACCGCGCTGCAATGTTAGCGGGTGCTGGCTCTGTATCTATACAAGGGTTTCAATTACCAGGAATGGCTACTTTTGGATTCGCATCTCCTCAAGCCCTAAATGTTACAAATGGTGACATGCCAGCTCCAGGAAACGCACCAATTGTCTTTTTTCAAGATAACTCTTACGGAGGTGTTTCTGAAGATCATATCAAATTTTGGAGCGCAAATGTAGATTTCTCAACACCTGGAAATTCTTCAATTACTGCTGCACAACAAATTCCAGTAACACCATTTACATCTATTTTTGATGGAGGCTCTTTTAGTAATTTAGCCCAGCCAAATGGTGGTAGTTTACTTGATGCATTACAGGGTATTGTAATGAACCAAGCACAGTTTAGAAAATTTTCAACACATAATTCAGCAGTATTTAACCATGTGATTGATATAGACCCATCTGGTGGTGGTAAAAGAGCAGCAGTAAGATGGTATGAATTCCGTCAAACTTCAGATGGAGCCCCTTGGACACTATACCAAGAAGGAACCTATGCCTCTCCAGAGGGAAAACACGCCTGGAATGCAAGTTTAATGATGGACAACCAAGGAAACATTGGTATGGGATACTCAGCGATGAGTGTTCAAGGAAATGGAAATACCGAGGTAGGATCCTATTACACGGGTAGATTTGCATCAGATCCATTAGGAGTGATGACTGTAACCGAACAAGTTATAGCTCCTGGAGATGCTGCTATCTCTGGAGGTCGATATGGAGATTACAGTAAAATTGATATTGATCCCAGTGATGATGCAACTTTTTATTTTACAAATGAGGTGCATACCGCTGGTGCTCCCGGAAATTTCAGAGCTGCCAATGTAGGTCGTTTTAAGATAGCTCCAGATGCTGAAGTAGATGCTGGTATTATTGCCTTTGTTACTCCTGTGGACGGAGATCTTTCTTCCACAGAACCTGTAGAGGTTATTGTACGTAATTTTGGAACCGTTAGTCAGTCAAACATTGAGGTAAGTTTCACCTTAGACGGTGGAACACCGGTAATAGAGGTGGTTCCAGGGCCAATTGCTCCCGCAAGTAACATCAATTACACGTTTAACGCGACGGTAGATATGAGCGTGGATGGGCAAACTTATAACCTATGTGCAAGAACCAACCTCACTGGAGATGAATTAGCAGATAACGACCAATTATGTACTGATGTAACTTCTTTACTTGGCCTAGATACAGGGGTAGTGGCAATCACTTCTCCAGTAACTGGAAGCGGCTTGTCTGATGCTGAGGTCGTAACCATAGAAATTGAAAATTTTGGTGCTATTACACAAACATCAATTCCAGTGTCTTACTCTATAGATGGAGCAGCACCTGTTAATGAGACCTATACAGGGTCTATAGCTCAAGGGGCAACAGACACCTATTCATTTGCAACAACTGCAGATTTATCTGAACTTACAGATTATGTAATTGTTGCAGCAACAAATCTCTCGGGTGATGATAACCCATCAAACGATGATGCATCTACACAGGTGACCAACTTTTTATGCCAACCTGAGACAAACTGTACCCTTGGAGATGGTTTAACATTGGTGTCAGTCGAGGAAATAAATAATCCTTCAGGATGTGAAACTGATGGCTATGGAGATTTTACAGACCTTATTGCCAACTTAGCTCAAGGTGGAACTTATGACATCACTCTAACCACAGGGTATGGAGATCAATACGTAAAGGTATGGGTAGATTTTAATGATGATTTTACTTTTTCCAACAATGAGGTAATCTTAAATAATTTTGTTATTGCTCCAGGATCTGCAGCTGGTAATTACACAGAGACAGCCTCTATGACTATACCAACAAATGCAACCTTAGGGCAGCACAGAATGCGTATCAAAACCAATTGGGACGCAAATGTTCCTGTTGATGCCTGTGAAGAGACGACATACGGAGAAACAGAAGATTACACGGCAAATATAACAGATGAGCTTGGTGTTAATGAGTCATTTTACAATGCAGATTTTGTAATTTCAAGCCAAGACCAAAACTATTTTGATCTTAGTTTCAAGAGCCCATCATACACCAATGACCTACCGGTATATGTGATGAATAATTTGGGGCAAACCCTAGCGTATTATTTATTAGAATACGAAGGTACAGGATTCAGCAAAACAATTGATATGTCTTATGTTGCCTCTGGGGTTTATTTCATAAAAATTGGATCAAAGTCATTGAATAAAGTACAGCGTATTATTGTAAAATAATTCACTACTCGATCATTTTGAAAAAAGGTTTCTAGCAATAGAGACCTTTTTTTTATGCTTTTTTAGAAAAAAGCCCTTAATTGAAGATTTCCTGTGTGCACTGTGTTGCTTGTCTGGCTTTTTCTTCCATTATAATTAAGGTTGGCATCCAGATATTTGGTAATGCGCTTTTGAAACAGCAACCGCCAAGTATAATTGTTTCCCGGCTGTAGCCCTTCTAACATTTGGTAGGCTACAGGTGAGAAAGCGTTTCCACTAAAGCCGTTTTCAATAAAGGAGAATTCTCCATTGATAGAAATTTTTTCTGCGTTTGCATAGGCAAATGAGGCTCCTAATTTTTGCTGGTTTAACTCCTCCAAGCCGTTGATGGTATTTTCTTTGCTAGTGTTGTTGTAAAAAATATCAAACCGAGTTTGGCTATTGAGCAAGTATGATATTTTAGGATTCACCTCAAAGGTTTCTAGGGCATAGTTTCTTGCCTGAAAATTCTCAGAAATACTTTGATTTGTACCGCTAGCTCCCTTGGCAATTAGCAGCCAGTTTTTACCAAACTTATGGGTAAAGTTGAGTTGGTGACTCTCAAGTTTGCTTGATTGCAACCCCAAAGATTGCAGGGCGGTTGTTGCTGTATTAAGATAAGTGTAGTTGGTGGTATAATGCTGTTTTCCTCTATTGAAAAACAAGGTGTTTCTAAAGTTTAATACCAGTGCTAATTGGTCTTCTTTTCCATCTTTAAAGGGGTTGATATTAAAATCCTCATTGGCTCTTCTAATTTTTCTGTCAATGATATACGAACTTGTATTGTAAAACGCAGACAGCACTTTCAAGATTCCTTTTTTACCAGACCACTTTTGGCCATTAAATGTAAAGGTTTGTCCAAAAGTGTTTTCTCTTATTTTAATAAAACGTTGATTTGGCAGTAAGATTCGAATAAAATTTGCTTGATCTTGAAACTGTGCTATTTCAAATTCTTCAAGTTCTTGTATGCCGTTTGCATTGTAATCATTCCATGTGTAAATCCCTTCTCCTTGATCTACCTCTATGTAGGTGAAATCTTGTTGCGGTGTTACTCCATTATTGGAGGATAAGCTAGTGTTTAACCTCACAAGTCCCTCAAAGAGACTTTGGTTGTATAACAGTCTTGCATTTAATGTTTTTTCTCTTTGCTGATTTTCAGTAGTTTGCAAAACACGATAGTTTGCAAACACAGATAGTTGCCTGTCTTTGGTGTTGAGTACTTTAGAGTTTAGATAGATACCGTTACTTTTCGTTACTCTTTGAACACGGCCATTTTTTAAACTATCATTGGTTCTATAGCGGTATCCTCCTTGCAAAAAGACCTTGGTGCTATCACCAATACCAGCAAAGGCCTCATAGGCACTATATTTTATACTTAAAGGGGTTAGGGTATCTTTTTCAATGGCACGAACCCTATTATTTTCAAAACCAACTTTGGCTCCTATCCAGGCTTTTTTTAACCAGTAGCTGGCGCTAGAATTCCCTCTTAAAAATTGTGTTTCAAGCAAATTACTTTTGCTATTAAGGTAACTTGAATTTGCTGTAAAAGTAAGATTTTTATAATTCGAACTGGCAGAGAGTTGGTGTCTGGATCCTTTGTAATTTTCAGAAAATTGAAGCTGTTCAAAGCTGTAATATGCCTGCCCAAAGGTCTTTGAGCTTGTGTTTAGCCCAAGGGTAACAAATCTTCGATCTCCTTGGGGATTTGTTACATTCCAATCTCTATTGAATTCAACATTATATAAGCGTTCAATGGATTTAAAATTTTGGTTTAAAAAATCAAAAGTCCCCACCGCCTTTACAAGCAAACTATCGGGTCTTTTGATAATATCTTGCTGAAATTCAAGATGCGCTGCATAGCCCTGATTATCATCGTTGTCTAGATCAGAAAATAAATTGAGATCTTTTCTGCTTCCAGCTAATTCAAAATTTATTGTTGTATGCTCTCCAGGGCGATAGCTTGCTTTTACACCTCCTACTTGTAATTTTGTTGGCGCATTAAGACGAATAATGGGAGCATAATTTCCTTGTGGTACGCCATTTACAGCTGGCGTGTATTCAAATATTTTATTGATTGCAGACCCCTGGGATAGAATGTAATCGCCTTGGTTATCTCCAACAAGAGAAAAGCGTACATTAAAAAGTTCGTCTTGAGGGTTGTTTGAAAACACAAATATTTCTTCTCCATTTATATAGAGTTGTTTTTTATACAAAAACTTACCATCTTCATACTCATCTGGCACAGATGATGGTGCTGTCATCGCTTCTTGATTGTCACCAGCCTCCTGTAAAATAGCTACTTGTTCACTTGATAAAGATTGTTGTAAGGGCTGATTTTTTGCATCATTTTCAGAATACACATATGCCCCTATATCAAAGGTATCAGAGGTATAATCTCCGCCACTATAACCAATAAAGCGAGTATAGTTTCGTTCTGTAAACTGGTACTCTACCCTGATTCTCATGTTTGCCGTAATACCGTAGGTGGGATTAAATTTTATTTCACCGGCATTGTAATCAATCAGGTACTGCTCATTCTCTCCTCGTTTTAATAAAATACCATTCACATATACTTTTTCACTTCCAGATACAATCAGCACAAACAACTCCCCATCAGGACCCACAAGCTTATAGGGGCCTTGGTTTCCTTCTTGCCCCACAAAATTACTACTACTAAAGACTCCTCTTACCAGTGCTCCAGAGGCAAAGGTGCTAGTTCTAGCTCCATTATCATGCTCAATAGTAGCACCTAGAGAGATCCCTTGAACTTTTTTTGTAAAGCGCCCAAAGTAGCTATTTTGATTTTGCAAGTCTATATCCCCAGCCCGAATATTCCAGGAATCACTAAAAAGCTCAATAAATATCTGGTCAAACTCCTCCAAGTTTTGGGTATATCCTCCTTGTTGGGTAGGTATATTAGCATCTTGTATGGAGGCTCGTATGGATATTTTATCGCTTAGTTTTCCTGTTATTTGCAAATCTAGTTGTGAGTTAACAACAGCATTTTGATTGTTTCCAATGGTAATACCCCTAGAGATACTTCCCGAGCTAGTAAGCCCATTGAAAGGAGTAAATAAACTTTCTGTATTGCTTTGATCTAGGGAGTAGAGTTTTTTTATACTCTGTGTACTGTTCACAATAATCGATTGATCAAACTCAAAATATTCTTTGGTTAAAAATTCAGGAAAAACAAGGTAATCTATATGTAATGAATCTTTTTTTTTAATCAATGCTTGTGAGGGAAAGAAAATAGCCTTGGGATAGTCAACGCTATAAAGGGATGAATCTATTAGCGTCCCTTGTAGATCTTTTACAA
>Ga0206123_10003100_pt1 | contig 13916 bp, 13 predicted proteins | sample Helgoland_Spring_2_FD_160086 | JGI IMG/M metagenome (GOLD analysis project Ga0206123, IMG submission 160086) | Pelagic subsurface seawater microbial communities from Kabeltonne, Helgoland, North Sea - Helgoland_Spring_Bloom_20160316_1 | ecosystem: Environmental > Aquatic > Marine > Epipelagic ...
TGTATCACCTGCCGTATTCGCAGACGTTACGTCCGCGTTGTCGGCGACATTCGTCGCCTGCGATGCGGTCGAGCCCTGCTGCGCACCAGACTGCACCGTCGCTGCCGCGACGCCGTTAACCAAAGCTGTATCACCGGAGGTGTTTGCTGACGTTACATCCGCGTTGTCGGCGGGCTTGTTCCCATCATCGTCGACAACTTCGGACCAATTCGCGCTAGAACCGCCAGGCCCCGCAAGTGGCGTCGCTGAATAGGTTGTTGTATCAGTTGCGGGAAGGTAGGCAGAAAAGAGCGAACCGGCTCGCGTCCTGAACCACGCAAACCTTTCGACGACATCATCAGTCTTTAGAAAGTATTCATTAGATCGGCCCTCATACACCTTGGCAAATCCAGTTTGCGTATTTGAGGTGTTAATCCAGATCTCGACAAGATCCCAGGCACCCGGGTCGCTAGGATTGGTCCATTTGTAAAGTATCCCACCTTCGACAGCTGTAGCAGTAACACCCGAAACAATCTCGGATCCTGCCAGCACATCATCATAGGGCGTGCGCGAAACTGGGACGTATTGAACCCGGACATTAGACCCGAATTGGCTGGTAGAAGGATGGCCGAGCCAACCGGACCAAATCACAGTCGCGCCTTCATGCGTGAATGCTCTTTGGGCGGATCTTTCCGCTACATTACCCGCGGGAGTCGGGCTATTGCCGCGATTGGCTAAGATTTTTCCCGTAACAACCGGAACACTATTCGCTGACCCATCGATCAGTAGTAACACACCACCAGCCGAGCCACCTGCACCTGAACCACCCGCAACATAGTCTCCAACAGCGCCTAAACCGCCATCGTCCCCAGATACGTCTAGTTGGCCGCTAGCGCCAAAACTGACACCGCGAGAAACCACGACAACCGATCCGCCGCCATTACCACCGAGACCGCCTGGAATGTTAACGGGTGGAGGGCTTGGGTCGAGTTCTCTATCGATCGATAAAGGACCGTTTGCGCCACCGGTACCGCGAAGATCTGCAGGAATTCCTGACAAGTCGCCGGCGTCATTCTCAAGCATTAATGTTGGGATTGCCTGGAACGCGCCGACTTGTGTTATCCCGGGTCGAAAAGTTATCGTCTGAAGGTCAGATGCAAGAACCGCGCTACCTTGTGTCAATGTCGTACCTAAGGCCGCAGCGAGGCCATTACCACCGCCCTTCCCGTCTAGGCTTCCCAACACTGAAAAGTGACCTTTCACCCAGATTTCAATGTTCCCGGTAAAGCTGATGACATGCCCTGAGGATATGGTTAGATCACCGTCGTAATAGTATCTGGTTCGAGTAGTTGTACCGCCTGTTAAAGTCCCGCTGGCAGTTGTGAACCCTGAACCATTGATGGATAGAACACTATCCAGATCGGTGCCAGCGCTCGTGTATTTGGCATCCGGAACAACAGTAGTTCCGCCATCTGAGTCTGCCAGCACAGAACCTGGCGTACTAGATCCGACAAAGTCGACAACGACTGAGTCTTTCACCTGGTCAATCGTGACTCGGCGAACCTCGAATGGTCGATCGAGCACAGACACATCGGACAAGGACTGATAGTCACGCAATGTGGAAAGGTCAACCCGATGAACATCACCTACTTCAATATCAAATCCAATTGAAGGCATGATCGATACACCGCTCAGGTAAAGCGGTGGCGCCGCAACAGCATCCCGTAAACTAGCAAAAATGCCCTGCAGGATGGTCGTAGTGTGACGAGCTGGATGAAGCCCTTTGAATGAGAGCTCACGCGTTTTAGCATTGGGGAATCTCACCCTGGATACTGGATCGGTTAGCGTTCTAGTTCGATTGAACCCCTTATCATTGGAGCTGAATTCACGATAACCCCAGTGCACGGTGATCTTATTGGCTACGCCGTCGAGGTCATGTGTTAACTTGCCATGTTTGGCAATGAGTGACGCATCTAGCGTTGAAATGTAATCAGAATCAGCGAGTGTTGTGACCTTGCGCCTTAGGGACAACTTGCCAGCGCTATCAACATGCAAGTAGGCATTGATCAGTTGCAAACATTCTTTCTCAATGAATGTCTTGCCATCGGTTTTCGATAACGCACCACCTTCAAACCGAAGAATTAGACCCCGGGTTTCATCCGAAGAATCGTACCAATCTGGATAGTCTTCGAAGGTTGATGTGTTGATATCGGCTTCTGCAATGCCGCGATGATAGGCCGCTGGCAACGTCGCGCCTCCCTGGTTCAACAAGACACCAGTTAGCAGCGCATAGATGAGCTTGGACACGGGCAACTCTAGGTAGGGATAGTATTCAACCTCAATGCCGTTGTCGTCATTCGCATCGTCAGGAAGCGCGTAAGCTCTCGCAACAGTTCCAAACAAGCCTCTAGTTACACCGGTGAATTCCGTTGCGGTCTTACCGGTCGCACTACAAATCTCATAAGCATTGTCCGACTTAATGCGGATCATGATCAAAGAACTGGATGGGGAGTAACTATATGACGTGCCTTGTTCAACCGGATCAAAATCAGTCGTGGTATAGACGGATAACGAGGTGTCAGAGGCAGCAACTTCCGCGCTCAAGCGGGTTGAAGGGAAATCGAATATATCTGATTTGAGAGAGCTAAGTTTGTCGGAACACGAAAAGGAGTACTCACCATCCTGATAATCGATTGAGCTATCTATCTGCTGGGTCATCTCCTTGCGATAGTCTGCCCAGGGAAGATCTTTAAACCCGCGCCACAATGTGACTATGCGTCCTCGAGGACCTTCGTCATTGTTGAATTGCTCGTCATTTAACAGATCGGAAACTGCTTCATTCACATCCAGGAGGGAAAACGTCAATCGACCTATTTCAGACCGCGCTTGTTCAGGAATGTACCGTTGCGTCTTTGCGTTAGTTTTGATCAGCGAAGAGTGGACAGTAGATGCACCGGGCGTGCCGATATCGGAATGGGAGGTGAAGTAATACGTGGTCCCTGAATACACCATAGAGATGACAAGGCGCAGCTCACGCTGCTTGGCTTGCGCGTATTCGTTGTAATCGTCAGAATTGGTTCTCACTAGAGCACACGCACCTTAAACGAGAACACTCTGTGTCGAGGACCTGGCTCAGTGTACTTCCAGCTGTTTCGGACCATTTTCACAGACAACAAGTTATCCGGAGAACCTTCTGTGCCGTATCCATCGATACTGAATGGTTCACCACCTGCCACCGAATGATTGAACTCATTCCACTTAGCCCAATCTGCAAAGTCGACTAAGTCAGATTTGACGTCGTAGTACTCGACCCTGCCAAGATAAGTAGTTTCGAGATTCGTGCCATCCAGAGACGACGTTTCTTTACCAGGATCTTTGTGCTTATCAGAAAACTGCTGTAACTCCGGATGTAACTTCCCGTCACTTCCACCTATGAGCGATCGGGAAGGCGTGTAAACCAGGTAACCCACTACACAGCCCCTGCAGCCAGATCACGGCCGTTTCTAGAGTCCGCTGGCACAAGCTCGTAATCTTCTTCGACGATTAGACGCTTGATATCTGCAAGGTTCTTCTCGGCATCAGACCCGAATACAACGCCTTCAGGAAAATGGAAATGGATTTCTGGTCGTGCCGAGGTCTGATCATCGTCGTTGGCGGCTGTAACGTTGCTTGGAAGAAGGTTCGTACTAGTACCATTCGATTGGGGAATGCTGGGCAATGAAACGGAAGCCCCGCTGCCTCCTCCGCCGCTCAGAGACACAGACCCACCGCCACCCCCTAAGCTAGTGCTTCTGATTGTTTGGATGTTCTTGAGGCCTGTAGCAGCCATTGCTATACCGGCCGGTATCCCCAAAGGATACCCACCGGCATTGTGATAACTCTTAAGGACCGATGAGGGCAGGGTAACTACAGCTTCAGCCAGGGCGAGGTTTTTCTGTAGCTTGAACATCGTCTTGCTTTGGCCGGCGAAACCACTCACCAATGACTTCATGCTTCCAAAAAACTGGGCTCGGCGAGCGTCGGCCGCAGCGCGTTCTATTTGGCTTTTCTGTTTCTCGTACTTTTTAGTAGCTCGGAGATTGAGCGCTTGAAACTTATCCTCAGAAATTAACTTGTTTTCAAGCGAATCCTGCAACAGCGTTTGCTCGTCACTGTACTTGGACTGAAGCATTTCCAACTCAGTGAAATATGATTCATTGAGTCGATCAAGCCGGCTCTGAATCCGCTCAGCCTCTTGTGCTGTAGCCTCAACATCACCATTCCCTCCAGTTTGAGAAGAATCCAACCTGGCACCGGCAATTGCTGCTATTTCTTCAGCCCGTACCTGTGCAGATTCAAGAATTTCTTTTAGTTTCTGGTCGATAATGGCACTAGGAAGTTCTTGCATCATCAACTCATGCAGTTCAGTCCGGGCAACAGACAACGCATGGCTCTGAGCTGCAGCAAAGTCCTGCATGCCATCAGCAAGGTTAATTTTAAAACCGTTGGCAAGCTCATCGAATCCAGCTAAGGCCTCGGCCGCTTTCTCATTGAACGGAGCGAGGAGCTGAAGAACTTGTTTAAATGGCCAGAGAATGCCATCAGTTACCATCGAGCGAAGTTTGTCACCAGCCTCGATCAGGGTTACAAAACCGCTAACGCCTGCTGCAATAAAGCCGCGAGCCGCGATCTCACTAGCCTTAAAAATGACCTGAACCCCTCTGACACCGTCAGAAAATGTTCCCACCCACTTGGCACCAAACTCCATGCCTTGGGATATAACTTTCGACATCTCTTCACTGGACAATCCAGCACTAGCAAACTGGTTTGCAAGCTCTTCAATGACTGGGGCAACGGCTATAGTTACTTGCGTAGCGAGTCCGTTTGATGCCTCGGTCGCTCTGAGAATCGCATCGTTCGCAGCTTCCAGTTTCGCTGCATCAGTTCTGCTGATTGCAATCCCTAATCTCTCTGCTTCTTCCCGGGAGGCCCGCATTGCATCTTCACCCTGTTGAAAGGTGTTGATTAATTTGACGCCCGATCGACCAAAGATATCACTCGCCAACGTCGCTTGCTTATTCTTGTCGGTTAGCTCACCAATGGCGCTGCCGATTTTAATAAACTGCTCATCGGCCGAAAGGTCTCGAATATCATCGAGTGATATCCCGAGCTCCTTGAGCCCATCCTTTGCAGTGCCAATGCCACGATCAGCCTCACCAATGCCGCGTCGCATTTTCTCAAGTGATTTGCTTAAGCTTTCTGCAGATTCGCCGTTCAGCTTTGTAATTAACTGAAGTCCTGCAAGGCCCTCTGTTGTAGCTCCAACTCGGTCAGCGAATTTTCCCAGGGCATCACCTGAAGCTAGCGACTTGGCGATCATTGCACCCATGCCCGCAGCACCGGCGAGCACACCCATTTTTAATTGTGTTGAATTAATACCAGCACGAACAGACCCAAGCCCTTTATTTATGCTCATGAACGCACGTTTTGTCGCGTCTTTTCCTGTGATAATAAACTTGTATTCGTCAGTCATCGGATTGGTTTATCAAAAACTCGATATGCTCCATTGCTTCTAGGTAACGATTTGGCTGAGACGTGATGCCGCCATCGGTGAATAAAATCTGGTTTTGGTAGTGGATATGTAGGCGCAAAAAAATGGCTGATTGATCATCCACCATCGGTAGCAGGCAAATCTCTGACTCGATCACACCAGGTATAACAAATTGAGGAACAGGCGCTGGATTTGAGGCGTCACAATGTCGGCCCCATTTACAATTTTCGCAATTGAAATCCGCCCGGTTCTGGGCGACCGTCAGAGTGATCGCTAGTCCTTTTTTTCCTCATCACTCAAAGTCGCACCCTCCATGACCCGACCAGCTAATTCAGCAAGAGTGACAAACGGGATAAGCTCAATATTTTTCTCTGAGAACTTGACCTTTTTGCCGTCAGGGGTCTTGAATTCCTCCCAACCAACAATGCCTCGCCTCAAAACCATGGACTGCCCTTTGAAGGTAGCTTTCATCTGACCATGCTCGTCAACCATGATCTCCCCGGAAACTTCAAGCATGTCAAACTGTGTTAGGGGTCGAAGCTTAAAACGCGTTGGCTTCGCTTCATCCTTTTCGGCCTCAGGGGTATACCAGAACTCTACGAGTCCAGCTGCTGCAACAATCGCCATGTGCTACTCCTAAGTGAATGCCAAGGAAAACGCGGAATCGTCACCCGCGCACATGAATCCAATGTCTCGTGTCCGAATACCGTTTCTCTCCCCAGGACCTAGCTCTGCGTATGCACAGGTCGGCATAGACAGCGCCCAACGGTTACCCACATCCGAACCAATCACACCGGTCTGGATAGCTTTTGTGGTACCAGCCTTGAGATCGGCAATTGGATCATCATCCGCAACCAGCGTAGCCTCGGGATCAAAAGAGCCGGTGTAATCGTGGTCCATGATTTGAATACGACCATAACCATCTGCCGAATTTGGGTTTGGCGGCGTCTCTATGACATTGCCTATGTCAAAGGTGAGATTGTCTATGATCGATGCAAAACCACCCGTGGAGAAGGATGCGCCAATAAACGGAGCAGGCACTGCAGAATGGTACGAAAATGCAGGCAAAGCTGTATCGACAGGGTCTACCATATGCCCAGTGATCGTAAAACTCAGCATCGCTTTATCGCCAGTGTTTGCAGCGAGTCCAAACGTTCCCTGACAGCCAAGCATTTTGTACAAAGAGCCATCGTCGTAGAAATACAAGGTGCCGTACTCAAACCCAGTTGACCGCCCAGCATAAGTCACGCTGGTTGATGCGACGACGTTAACGCCGCAACCGCACATGCCCAGCAGCGGATTGATCTCGGGGGCAACACCAGCCGTACCAGAGCCTTTCAACTCAACATTGAACGTCACCTGCATCAAGCAGCCACCAAACTCGGGCTTCAGCTTTCCATACACTTGTCTGACCGGATTGCGCTCAAACATGCGCAAGCCTTCGAGAGACCAGCCAATATCTTCAACCAATATTGCATCCACAAGGGGCTGAGGCGAGGCATCAACACCCGGAGTGCCTTCAATTTTTGCAAGAATCGCCTCTCTCTTAACCAACTTCGTCATTATGATTCTCCTTCCGATTCAACCTTAGGTTCGGCTGGTTTTTCTTTCGATTTTGCCTCAGCCTTCACCCTCGCAGCCTCGGCTTTGGCAGCAGCCTCAACGTTCTTGCAGGCCTGGTCGCGCTGCGCTTCGGTGATCTGCTCACCAACAAGCGCCTCAAGGGCTTCAACCTTTGGCTTTCCATCAACGCACAGATCATCTGGCTGGACCTGTGGGATCGCGTGTTCAATCTCTGACATGAGTAACTCGGCTTTATCTTTGAACACACGAGTACCCGCCGCTTTCGGCGCTACTGTCATCTTTTGCATTGTTTCTCCTATGCGCTGGGATCAGCGCGTGACGTGCGGTACTTGATCCGCCATCTGGTTGATTGGACAGCGACTACAGAATCACCCTGTCCGTCATACTCGATTTCAGCGGCTCCGAGCGGTAGCGTGTCTACTACAAACGTAAGCCCCTGATTGATTGTTGCCATCAGCTTCACGTGAACTTCCTTGCGGAGTGTCCAGAGTGCTTTCTCATAAGCCGGGGTAACACCCATGGCTCGATTCGCAGGCTGATTGGCTTCCACTAACAGATCGACATAGACCGTTAGTGAGGAATCTATAAAACTGTTACCAATGATTTCTGGGTCTTCGTCAGCACCCGGGTGAACTTCGATCGAAGACTTAGCCGATGGTGGCAATGCTCGAGCGGCAGATCTATACACATGCTTTCCAGCGGATGTGTCAGTACCGATTTTGGCAATCACCGCATCCATGATTAATGAACCGCGATGATCAGCCATTATCGATCTCCAGAATCAACCGAACCTGCCCATCTTCGTCGGGTTCCATTTGTACAATCCGATACTCAGTATCTTCAAGCACAAGGATTTCCCCTTCAATGAATGGACCATCTGATTTTTTAACGGTCATGAGTGACTGTGAACCACTCAACCCCGCGCCTAGCTCCGGATCGAAGTACTCTCGCTCGAAAACGACATTGATGGTCTTCACCAAACCATCGTTACCCTGGTAGCGAGCGGGCTCACCAAGAGCATCGACGATGTCCTCAGTGAGCTCGATTGCATCCTGTCTAAACGACATTCGGATTAGTCTTCTTTCTTGGTCAAAGCAAACGCTTCATCACGCTGGGCAGCAGTGATTTCAAACCCAAGGATCTCATTCAAAGCAGGGACCTTTGGTTTGTCGTCTGCAGTGAAGTCAGAATCTGGATTCAACTTGCCAATTGCCTCAACAATTTTCTCCAGCATCTCCGGCGCTGTGGGCTCACCACCACCCGCTGGCGCTTTAGATGACTTCTCTGCCTTGGCAGGCGTATCGCCCTGAAGTGCGCGACGAGCAGCACCGATCTTTTCAAGACCGGTACCCTCCTTCACATCACATTCAAAGCTGCCACCTGGCTCCACGTACTTACCATCACGTTTGATGGTGTTGATCGCTACGTATTCAGCCATCCTACACCGCCTTAATCGAAGCAAAAGCATCGATTTGATGAGGTACTACTAACGGCGCAGATTGACCCAAAAGCATTTGCACGCTTGGGTCTTTCTCCACCCAGGACTTTGGAAACAGTCTGACAGAAGCACCGCCAGGGAACTCCAGATCCTGAATCGCACCGTAATGACGTGCAGTTCGTGCACCGGTTGAACCTAGCAGGATTTTATCTGCCGGCACCATGGGATATTCAGTCCCATCGATGTCATACCACTCGGTATAGCCGTAGATATCCAGGCCCACATCTTTGACGTGGCCGTAATAGACAACTCCCTGTTCAGCGAGGAACTGAGGGTCAATCACGCCCAAATCAACACGTCTTGTATTGAGCTGGTCTTTGACCTGATCGTTGGCCAAGAATGCATTGATGACGTCAGATCCAAACACCGCAACGTTGGGAACGATTCCAGAAGACTGACCTACCCGGTCTCTCCAAGCACGAAGATCTTCCAGCGGCTTACTGGTCGATGCTGCTGACCATAAATCACCACCGGTAAGCGTAATCTTGTGCGAGGCCTTCATCGAGAAGTCGATAGTGGCATTAACGCCTTCACCAACAACATCGATGGAGCCTGTGTTCAGCGCTTGTGCTGCCATCCACTCTTCGCGGCGTGTGATGATCTGATCCATTTCATCCAGATCCTTCACCATCTGCTCTGCAGCTTTGGCCATGGGGCTTGCGTTACCGCCGTAGATCGACTGCCCTGCAGCTCGCTTCAAAATATCAGCAGCTGACGTTGCCCACTTTGGCTTCAGGTATGGTGGCGCAAACGATGAGGTTGTCATGCCGTCACGTTCTACCAGTTGACCTTCTGCCTTTGCGTTAACAAATGGCGCCATCTTGCGCTTACCCTTGATGATATCGATATCAACATAGGCAGTATTGGAAATCTCCGTTCTTGAGAAGAACGTATCCAACAGGAAGGTGCGGGCGGGAAGCTTTTGATCAAGCATTGCCAGCATCGTCCGTGTATCAAACAAATTAATCGGCATTTTTTACTCCTTACGCTGATTGCGCTGATTTGAGGAAGATACCTAGGCTGCGCAATGCAGCTTTGGTGCTCGCCTTCGTGTGACCGGTACCGTAAGTGACCTGATCTTCATTGAACTCACCTGTCAGGTAAGCAACGGAGACCTTATCGCCACCAGATGCATCAACAGCTTCGGCAGCAATCGCAACTGGCACCTCTGATCCATCCCCAGCAGCTGACAGAGACAGGTTGTACTTACCAGAAGCAGTGATCTTGCCAAGCAATGCACCACGGACAATGGTCTGACCCGAGATAACAGTGATTGGATCGGTGATGATGTTCTGATCACCGGCAATAAGATTGTCCGGTGTGAACGTTTCTGAAGTGATTTCCGGCATTATTTCGCCCCTCTTCGTTGGTTAGTTTGTGCCACTGCACCCGACACCAGGGCAGCAAGCTCTTTGTCATCACCATCACCTTCGGCATTGCTGCCAACACCATCAGGCGAATCAGCCTGGATGTCTTCCTCGGATGTACCACCCTTGGGGTTTGGTGTTTCAATGGCACCCAAAACTTCAAGAGCAACACTCTCTGCAGTTTTTTCGCCATCTTCTTTTGCGGCTTTGACGATCGCCTTGGCCGCTTCGCTGCCGTGGACGTTAATGCTGTCCAACGCTGCAATACGGGCGCGTTCGTTTTCTGCTGCTGTTTTTGCACCTTGAGTAACACCATCGGCTAATATTTCATCAAATACAGCCTTACAATGTTCCTGCAGGTACGCTTTGGTTATTTCCTTTGGCTGTACAGCCGTTGTATTGCTCATGCTTTCTTCTCCGTTAAGCATAGTAAGTAGCCCTTCCAGGCTGCCTGTCGAGTCAGCTAAACCAGCCTTGACCGATTCTTCTCCAACGAACGTATTACCCTTCCAAGCAGCAACATCGTCAGTTGAAATTCCTTTAAAATTGGCGATATCGCCAAAGAAAACAGCCGCTAAATCATCAAGCTGTTTCTGTATAATTTGTTTCCCTTCATCGGTAGTGACGTCAACCCGCTTAAGCGGCGAATCACTGTTAACGATTTCGATTTCTTTGAGCCCGATTTTCTCGTCATAGCCTTTCCAATCGAAGAAAGTAGCAACAACACCAATGCTTCCTACCATTGCGGTAGCATCGAGGATGATTTCGTCCGCGGCCGCAGCAATCCAATAAGCAGCAGACGCCCCGATTCCCTTCACATAAGCCATCACTGGCTTGGTGGACTCGGCCAGGCTGTTTGCGAACTCGTGGACACCAGCGACATAGCCGCCACCTGAATCAACATTCAGAATGATGTTGTCGATACTGGGGTTGTTGAGAGCGGCCTGAAGATCAAGATTCAAACGCTGGATCTTGTAAGGAAAAATCAGACCACTAATCTCTATGATGGCCGTACGATCCCTGACAGTTGTCAGCATCGATGCACCCACCATGAAACTTGCTACTTCATCCAACAGCGCCTGCGGGTTCTTCTGATACCTGTCCTTGAGTTCCGGCGTTATCGCCATCAGTGTCTGTTGATGTTCCATGGTTCTGTTCCTTATCGATTTGTTTTTTCACGGCCTTGTAAGGCTCGCCTGTCATCTCCCGGGTGATCCTGTTCATGGACTTGCCACCGATCTCTTTGGCTAGCTTCTGCGCCTGCCAAGCCTTCAGCTCGTCAATCTGGCCAAGGGTTGGACCGATCCATTCAGATCCGAGATAAGCAAGTCGTTTGTATGGATCTTCGTAACCAGGCAATTTGTATCTACCAGCTGCAACACCTTCATCTACAAACGAGCTGTAAGTCGGCTGACAATATCCATTCGCCAAATTAACCCTGCCTGCTGTATACGTGCTTCCGGCTTCCAGTTTTGCTGCTCTAGACGCTGAATAAGAGCTCTGGAACTTCTTCAAGATGATTTCCAACGGCAAACCAGTGGCCGCGCCGATCAGCTCCATCATGAAGTGGATGAATTCAGCTGCGTTCGCGTTAGGTCGTTTGGGATCTGCAAAGGCAATCTCTTTCACCCAGGAAGGCAGTTCGACAATCGAAGCGCTTCCCATGGCGATTTCATTTGGACCAAGCGACGCACCACCGGCTAACTTGCCCTGCGGCAATGCTGGTCCTGGACCACCACCACTTTCTTTCAACAGAAAAGCAGTGAAGTAACTGGAAACCACCGCTGAACGCACCTCAGACTCGAGATAGGTGCCGGCCTCTTTCAATAGCGCAAGTACAGGCGCAAGCGTTGGCGCACCTCGTGTCTGCCCAATGCGTTCAGGCATGAAGTAGTGAAGTACGTTCTTTCTGCCAGTTCTCTTGCCGTAAATTTCACGGGCATCCCATTTCCAGTTGTCCTCAAAGAACTTTGAACCCGGGTGACTCGTCTGAATGTGTACACGCTTCGCCGCTCCATAACGGTCTTTCTCAATGCCGAAAGTTAGTTTCGATGTGTTAATGCCGCGATTAGGATTGGATACCCGCTGACCATCAACTAGCTGGAATTTCAAACCCCAGGGGCTTGCCTTCCTCTTCAGATATGGGAATAGACAAAACGCATCACCACCCAGCTTTGCATCACGTTCAATGGTTCGTTGTGACTGGTAAAAATTCTCGCGTCTGGTTAAATCTGATTCGACGCTAGAGGCCCAAAGATCAAAGTCATACTCCAGCTGTTCTTCAATCTCTTCAGCCTGAGTCGGTGTAATGTCCAGAACATCGCTGTCAATCGTGCTTTGCAGGCGCAACCCAGAACCAACAATGCCGTTCACAAGCGAATCAATAGCCGCCCGGGCAATCGCGTTGTTGCGATACACGTCATAGCTACGATCGATAAGCACATCACGGTCACCTTCAAGCGCGCTATCAGCATCAGCAGTCGGCGCGTACCAATCCCGAAGACCTTGATGCACAACACCAGCGCCTTCGTAGTTCGCAACGAACTGGCCGTCATGACTAACCTTTACGCGAGGCTTAGCCATGCTTGCTCACCACCTGGGTAATGCGGATACCATTTGATTCGCCATTCGCTTCATCAAGCAGGTTTCTCCACTTGTCCATCTCCATCTTTAAGGCTTCAAGCTTCTGATGCGCCATACCACGCCCGTTAAGGTTCATGGATGCGCTTTTCATCGCCTTCAGATAGGACGCTTTAGCAGTGTCATAAAACACTTGAAGCTCTGCCTTGCTGTATCCGCTCATCAAATTCCCTTGCTCAGCACCCTCGCCTCATCAGAGGGAGGGTTAATGTTTGTGTTTCCGTCAACGTAGTAGTTCTCATCCCACTCCGCTGCCCAGATAGGTGGGTCTTCCCAGTCGATCTTGTCCGCGCCGACTATGTAAGATCCGGCTTTGGCCATGTACATCAGGTCGCCTTGCTCGTTTGCCTGGCCCCTTCGTTTGGGTTTCCAGCCATTTGGCAACCGTTCTTCTGCTGTAAGTTCTCTAACAATCGCTTCAGGCAACCAGCTGGCAAAGTGCACATAACCAGGTCCCGGCTCATCTCGTTTGAGATCGGCATGGATGCTGTCTTTCAGTCGATTTGAGTTGAGCTGATAGACTGGGATGTCCCCGGCCACATTCGTTTTACTATCCTTCCGTGCTTTCGTGTCCGGATAGGTCAACTTGTATCGGTCAACATTTGTTGTGGGGTTTTGACCCCTACCTCGCGCCAGATAAAACTGCCTGTGCATGTCTTCTTTGACGAGCTCTCTGTAGAACTCATACGCCTTGTCCGTAACCCCGTCCGCGCCATGCATGTCACAGAGAATCAACGTTGGACCCATGGTTCGACCACTATCGTCGTTCAGTTCGTAGCGACGATTGATCGCGTAACGTATTAGCACCTTCCAATCTTCTTGATATGCAGCTGGGTTGATCGGTAAAGCGCGACCGTCATCATTCTTCCTGGTACCGGATTGATTGATATCGAATCGATCAATCACCCAGGTTTCCAAACCTACGCCGTACCCATGCACCGAAACCGCAAACTTCCTAGCCTGCACATCGATCGTGTAGATGAGGTAACGCACCCCATGCGGAATAGTTCGCTTCGCCCACTTCTCCATGTGGCTGGTGAAGTCATTTGCAGAACCTGTGGCTTCCATCGCCTTGGGCAGAAAAGGTCTACCTTGGTCAGTGTTAATCGTGCTCTTTAGCGGCTGCTCATCGCCCGTTCGTTCGTACTCCTGGGTAGCCTCCAAGAATTTCAGATAAAGCTCCTGCCACGTCTGAAATGCTGCTGCAGGTCCTTCTAGCCAATAGCTAAGGGTTGAGGATCTGCGTCTCTCTCCCTTGACGACACCATTCTCTACACGTTGACCTTCGCCAACCCAAAGACCGGCGTTGTTCCTTTCA
>Ga0206123_10003105_pt1 | contig 13900 bp, 12 predicted proteins | sample Helgoland_Spring_2_FD_160086 | JGI IMG/M metagenome (GOLD analysis project Ga0206123, IMG submission 160086) | Pelagic subsurface seawater microbial communities from Kabeltonne, Helgoland, North Sea - Helgoland_Spring_Bloom_20160316_1 | ecosystem: Environmental > Aquatic > Marine > Epipelagic ...
GGGGGGTGTTGAACAATTTATTATTTACCCGAATCCAGCTCACGAGTTTATTTATCTAAAAAAATTGACCAAAGAAGAAAATATAACTCACCTTGCAATTTATAATAATGTTGGAAAACAAGTTTTTTATTCAACAGCTTTAAATATGAAGTTGAACAAAATTAAGGTTGCCGAATATGAAAAAGGAATGTATTCTATGAGGATCATCACATCAAAAGAAATATTAATAAAGAAGTTTATTGTTTTTTAGTTTGAAGAAGCTACTATTAATAATACTTATTTGTATTGCACACAATGCTTCAGCAACTCATTTAGTGGGAGGGAATATGGCCTATGAGTATTTAGGAGATACTGATGGGGACGGGAACTTCAATTATAAGGTTACTTTTCAAACTTTTTTAGATTGTAACTCCCCCTTTTGGCTTACTAGTTTCCCCCAGTCTATATTAGAAATAGGTGTTTATGAAGGTGTGGCAATACCAAATGGCAGTTTGAATCAAACAACAACATTAGAGCTTTTTTTAACAGATAGTAGTTCTATTGTTCCAACACCTACAAATGGCTGTAATGTTGGACAAGGAGTTTGTTTATACCAAGCAACTTACGAAGCTGAAGTTGATTTACCAATATCGTTTGCTGGTTATCATTTATTTTATGACAGGTGTTGCAGAACGGGGGCTGTTATTAATTTAAACAATGCCGGAAATCAAGGATTAGCATTTCATGCATTTATTCCTCCAACATTAGTTAATAATAATTCGCCTGTTTTTTCTGATGTGCCCGTGCCTTTTTTGTGTGTTGGAGATACTACTTCAATTTTAAACACGGCAATAGATCCTGATGGAGATTTATTAATCTTTTCTTTTGTAGATCCTTATAAAGGATTTGGAGCATCAGGAAACCCAACACCACCGTTACCAGGAACATTGTCTTGGCCAATACCTACTGTAAACTGGTTAAACACATCTTACAATGAGAACAACCCATTTGGAGCTACTGGGCATGCATTTGTTGATGGAGCGACTGGTCTGTCTGAGTTTATGGCACCAAGTTTAGGGAATTTTAGTGTTGCAGTAGAAATAAGAGAATTTCGTTTTGGAAATTTAATAGGAATTACTAGGAGAGATATGCAATTTATTGTGATTGATTGCCCGCCAAACCCTCCTCCAGTTTTATCGGGAGTAGGAGGTAGTGGCATTACAGCATATACAATTCAAGAATGTGACAATTTATCTTTTCCAATAACATTTACCGATCAGGATGGGGATAATCTTTCTTTGTCAAACAATGGGGACTTGTTTAATTCTTCAATTGTTAATCCGCCAGCAACTATTGATCCACTAGTGTCAGGAAACACTACTGTTACAACAACTTTTAATTGGCAAACAGGTTGTGGTGCCGCACAGGCATTACCTTACTTTTTTACATCTTCAGTTACAGATGATGGCTGCCCCGCTAAAACAACAAACATTGTTTATGAAATTACGGTAGATCCAACACCAGCTCCAGACTCAATTATTGGTCCTCCAATTGTTTGTGAAAACACTATTGAAACATATACAGTAGATACAATTAATGGGTTCTCGTATAATTGGATGGTTGTTGGAGGAAATATAGTTTCAGGTCAAGGATCTACAACTATTAATGTTAATTGGGGGAATATTGGTGCAGGATTAGTTTCGGTTTCAGGAACAAGTAGTTGTGGCTGTCCTTCAGCGACAATTGATACAAACATTACCGTTTTAGCTGGGCCAACAGCAGATGCTGGAATAGATTTTACAATTTGTGAAGGTGATACCGTTCAAATAGGTGGGGCTCCAACAGGTCCAGCTGGCACAGCAATGTCTTGGTCTCCAAATAATAATATTACAGATACAACTATTGGAAATCCTTTTGTGTTTCCAACAGTTAATACAGATTATGTTGTAAGTATTGATAATGGTGCTTGTACAGCAAAAGATACGGTATCTATTGCGGTTAACTCTCTACCAATAATAGATGCTGGTTTACCACAAACAATTTGTAACTCAGGAATAGTAAATTTGGGAGGTTCACCGACAGGCCCAGCTGGGTCAACGTATAATTGGACACCATCTGGCACCTTAAATAATGGAGCGCTAGCAAATCCAACAGCAACATTATCTGCAACTACGACTTATGTTGTTAGTGTCACGAACACAAATTTATGTACAGATACAGGCTCTGTCATTATAACAGTAACTCCTCCATTAACACCAACATTTTCAATAGACACTTCAATTTGTATAGGAGATGTAATTAATCCATTATCAACCACATCTAATAATGGAATAACCGGAAGTTGGTCGCCTTCTCCGAATAATATGACAACAACAATATATACATTTACACCAACCCCTGGACAATGTGCAATACCAACTACATTAACAATTACAGTAAATCCTATTGTTACACCAACATTTAATGCTGTTGCTTCGGTTTGTGTTGGGGATGTAATAAGTCCTTTACCAACAACATCTCTTAACGGAATAAACGGAAGTTGGTCGCCAGCGTTAAATAATACAACTACTACAATATATACATTTACACCAAACGTAGGAGAGTGTGCTACAATTGCAACATTATCAATAACTGTAAATATGCCAACTACACCAACATTTAACGCTGTTGCTTCGGTTTGTGTTGGGGATGTAATAAGTCCTTTACCAACAAGATCTCTTAATGGAATAAACGGAAGTTGGTCGCCAGCTTTAAATAATATGACAACTACAACATATACATTTACCCCAACAACAGGGCAATGTGCAACTACCACCACATTAGATGTGACTGTAAATCCATTGCCATTAATTGATGCAGGACTTAATGAAGAAATCTGTACAGGAAGCTCTTTACAGTTAAATGCAACAGGAGGGGTCTCATACACATGGTCTCCACTAATCAATATTATTAACCCACAGACGGCAAGTCCAACAGTTTCACCTGCATCAAATACAACATACGTTGTGGTAGGAACAGATGCAAACCAATGTTCTAATGCTGATTCTGTAATAGTTAATGTTTTTTCAATTCCTTCAATTAGCGATACAACAATTTGTATAGGAGATGAATTACAATTGAATGCCGTTGGGCCTTTGAATGCTTCATATATTTGGAGCCCTTCAACAGGATTGTCAAACCCTAATATTGCAAACCCTATAACAACAACAATGGTAAGTATTACTTATGATGTAACAGTTCAAGATGCAAATGGCTGTATTGCTACAGAATCTTTATTTATTGAGGCAGAAACAAAACCTAGAGTAGCTTTTGATTTCAACATTAAACCTGGTTGTGAAGGAATTTTAGTGGAATATATTAACTTAAGCTCTGGAGGAAATGAATATTTATGGGAGTTTGGAGATGGAGAACAATCGTCAGAAACTGATCCAACCCATTATTTTATTTATGGTGCTAATTTTGAAACAAGCCTGGAAGTGTCAAGCATTAACGAATGTACAAGCACATCAGATTCATTAATTAATTCTGGAACATTTGAAGAACAGTTTAATATTGCTCCTCCCTCTGTTTTTTCGCCTAATAATGATGGGGTTAATGATGTTTTTCAAATAGATATTTCCGAAGAAATGGTTTCTTGTGTTAGCCTGCAAATTTTTAATCGTTGGGGGTCAAAAATATTTGAATCTGAAGGACAAAATGTAGCATGGGATGGAAGAACAACTGCCGCTAAAAAAGTACCTGTTGGAACATATTTTTATGTGTTAGAGATTAACGGAATTCTTAAAAAAGGGTCGTTAACTTTGCTAGAATAAAAAGAACTGTAGTCAAAGAGACATAATATTTACAAAAGATTAAGGTGCTTTGTAAACTCAAATTAAAGACCGAAATTAATTTTTTAGAATGAGCTATTTAGAAACAACTAAAGACGTATATAAAAAAGCCGCAGAAAACCCTGATGTAGGGTTGTGTTGTACTACTACACCAATATGGCAATTACCAGAATTGGATATTCCAAACATAATGTTGGAAATGAATTATGGTTGTGGAAGCACTGTTAACCCTAGAGACTTAGTAAATAGTCCTAAAATTTTATATGTTGGTGTTGGAGGTGGTATGGAATTGCTGCAATTTGCTTATTTCAGTAGACAAAAAGGTGGTGTTGTTGGAATTGATGTGGTTGATGAGATGCTAACGGCTTCTAAAAATAATTTTAAAGAAGCAGAAGAAAAGAACGATTGGTTTAAATCTGATTTTGTTGAGCTTAAAAAAGGTGATGCTCTAAGCTTGCCAGTTGAAAACGAAAGTATTGATGTTGCAGCACAAAATTGTTTGTTTAATATTTTCACAAAAGAAGATTTAAAACTAGCCTTAAAGGAAATGTATCGTGTTTTAAAACCTCATGGAAGATTGGTGTTGTCAGACCCAACTTGTGAGACTGAAATGCCAGAGAACTTAAAAGCTGATGAAAAATTGAGAGCATTGTGTTTGAGTGGCGCACTTTCTTTAAATGAGTACATTAAAATGATAACTGATGCAGGTTTTGGTACAGTAGAAATTAGAGCAAAAAGGCCTTACAGAATATTATCTCCAAACCATTACGATACAGATAAAAATATTTTTATAGAAAGTGTTGAGGTTTGTGCTATAAAAGACCCCGTTTTACCTGATGGTCCATGCGTTTTTACCGGGAAAACAGCAGTTTATTATGGTGATGAGGATTTTTATGATGACAATGCGGGACATACTTTGATGCAACAAATGCCTTTAGCCATTTGTGACAAAACCGCTAAAGCATTAGAATCATTAAATAGAGAGGATATTTACATTTCAGAATCTACTTTCTTTTATGATGGAGGAGGCTGCTGTTAGGTATTAGTTACTCTTTGTTTTTGGAATCTATAACAATAGTAACTGGACCATCGTTTAACAATTCAACTTTCATGTCTGTTCCAAACTCTCCAGTTTGAATTGGTTTTCCAAAATCTTTTTCAAGTTGCGAAATAAACTGTTCATACAAAGGAATGGCAATAGTTGGTTTGGCAGCTTTTAAAAAAGAAGGCCTATTTCCTTTTTTAGTGCTAGCATGCAAAGTAAATTGGCTGATCAATAAAATACCACCATTTATATCTACAACAGACAAGTTCATCGCTCCGGATTCATCACCAAAAATGCGTAAACGTGTAATTTTTCCAGATAGCCATTCAATATCTTCAGCGGTATCATTTTCTTCAATACCTAATAAAATTAATAAACCAGCATTAATTTTACTTTTGATTTGTTGATCAATAGAAACAGATGCTGAACTTACTCTTTGAATAACTGCCTTCATAATTAATAACCCAGCCCTCTATAATTCTCATCCTCATCATCTTTATAGATGCTTAAGTAGTTATTATACCTAAATGCTGAAATTTCATCATTTTCTAAAGCTTCTTTTACAGCACACTTTGGTTCGTTAACATGTACGCAATTATTAAAATGGCAATTATTTAATAAACCTCTCATTTCTAAAAAGTAATGAGATAGCTCTTCTTTTTTAAAATCGATTAATCCGAAAGCTTTTATTCCTGGGGTGTCAATTAAAAAACCTCCAAAATTAAGTTCAAACATTTCTGCAAAAGTAGTGGTATGTTTTCCTTGTTGGTGCATTTCAGAAATTTCACTTGTTTTTAAATCTAAGCTTGGTTCGAGAGTATTAAGTAATGTCGTTTTTCCAACACCAGAATGCCCAGAGACAACAGAAACCTTATCTTTCATCAAATCTATTACAGAATCTATATTGGTTTTTTCAGTTGCAGAAACTTCTAAGCATTTGTATCCAATTTTTGTGTAACAATGTTTTAGATAAGAAAGTTCATCTTTTTCATCCGCAGTGTAAAGGTCAATCTTATTAAAAACAATAGTAGTTGGAATATGATATGCTTCTGCCGAAACTAAAAACCGATCAATAAACGCAGTATAAGTTTTGGGCTGTGATAAGGTAACAATTAGAATTGCTTGATCAACATTAGCGGCTAAAATATGAGAACGTTTAGAAAGGTTGACAGATTTTCTAATAATATAGTTTTTCCGTTTGTCTATGCCCGAAATAACAGCAGTTCCATCCTCTTCCGATTTTAGCAGAACAACATCACCTACAGCAATAGGATTGGTAGATTTAATACCCTTAATTCTGAATTTACCCTTTATTCGGGCATCAATGTGCTCTCCATTTTCTAAACGAACAACATACCAGCTCCCGGTAGATTTTATAACAACACCTTTCATAAAATGAATTCAAATTCAAAAGTAAAGAATAATAAGGGTATAACTAAAAATCTTACTTTCGTAATGTAAATTGAAATGGAGGAAGTATGTCAATAGAAGTAAAAAATGTAACTAAGGTTTATGGAGAACAAAAAGCATTAAATGATGTTTCGTTTTCTATAGAGCCAGGGCATATCGTTGGTTTTTTGGGTCCAAATGGAGCAGGAAAATCTACTATGATGAAAATTATTACTTGTTTTATTCCGCAAACAGCGGGAGATGTTAGTGTTTGTGGCTATGATGTTGTTGAAAACCCAATAGATGTAAAAAAACAAGTAGGTTATTTGCCAGAACACAACCCTCTTTATTTAGATATGTATGTTAAGGAGTATTTAGATTTTGTTGGAGGGGTTTATAAGATTGATAATAGAAAAGCTCGAGTAAAAGAGATGATTGATATGGTTGGTTTAGGAATAGAGCAAAATAAAAAAATTGGAGCGCTGTCTAAAGGTTATCGCCAAAGAGTTGGATTAGCACAAGCAATGATTCATGATCCAAAAGTGTTGATTTTAGATGAGCCAACAACAGGACTGGATCCTAATCAACTGGAAGAAATAAGAGGGTTGATTAAAAACATTGGGAAAGATAAAACGATTATGCTTTCTACACACATTATGCAAGAGGTTGAGGCAATTTGTGATAAAACAATTATTATTAATCACGGAAAAATTGTGGCGAATGATAAAACGCAAGATTTACGAGATCAACAAAAAAAGCAAATTGTATTAACTGTTGAGTTTGATAAAGATGTAAACGTTAAAGAGCTTCAGAAAATAGAAGGAGTTTTACAAGTTAAAAATTCGCACGGAAACGTTTGGTTGTTTGAAATAAAAGATGATGCAGTAAGAAACAATATTTTCCAATTTGCAATGCAAAAGGAAATAGTTGTATTGTCTGTTCAGAAAGAGACGCAAAGCTTAGAAGCTGTATTTAAAAAGTTAACAACATAAAATTTGGCAACTTCTATTGCTTGAACGATAAAAAATTACGATTTTTGACCTTCAAAAAATAATTGTGGAATGATTTGGCTGCTTGTAACCACACAAAAAAATGCTAAAATGTGTCTTCAACGACCATAGCTTTTTAGCCGAAAAATAATTTATTTAAAAACTATTACGATGTCGTATTTATTTACATCCGAATCAGTATCAGAAGGGCACCCGGATAAAGTTGCCGATCAAATTTCTGATGCACTAATTGATAATTTTTTAGCATTTGATGCTGACTCAAAAGTTGCTTGTGAAACTTTAGTTACAACAGGACAAGTTGTTTTAGCTGGAGAAGTAAAATCTAAGACTTACTTAGATGTTCAAAAAATTGCAAGAGATGTAATCAATAAAATTGGTTATACTAAGAGTGAGTATATGTTTGATGGAAACTCTTGTGGAGTCTTTTCTGCAATACACGAACAATCTCCAGATATTAATCAGGGAGTAGAAAGAGCAAACAAAGAAGAGCAAGGTGCTGGTGATCAAGGAATGATGTTTGGTTACGCTACTAATGAAACAGAGAACTTAATGCCATTAGCATTAGATATTTCCCACTTGTTATTAGTTGAATTAGCTGCGTTGAGAAGAGAAAATAGTGAAATCACTTATTTACGTCCTGATGCAAAATCTCAAGTTACTATTGAGTACGATGATAATAACAGACCTGTTAGAATTGACGCTATTGTTCTTTCTACTCAGCATGATGATTTTGATACAGAAGCAAACATGTTGGCTAAGATTAAAGCAGATGTTATTAATATTTTAGTTCCTAGAGTAAAAACAAAATTGCCAACTCATATTCAAGAGTTGTTTGACGATAAAATTACTTACCACGTTAACCCAACAGGTATTTTTGTTATTGGTGGCCCACACGGTGATACAGGGTTAACAGGTAGAAAAATTATTGTTGATACTTATGGAGGAAAAGGAGCTCACGGTGGTGGAGCATTTTCAGGGAAAGATCCAAGTAAAGTAGATAGATCTGCAGCTTATGCTACTCGTCATATCGCAAAAAACCTTGTTGCAGCAGGGTTGTGTGATGAGGTTTTAGTTCAGGTTGCTTACGCAATTGGAGTAGCAAAACCTATGGGAATCTTTATTGATACTTATGGAACTTCTAATTTAAACATGACAGATGGTGAGATCGCAAAGGAGGTTGAAAAAATCTTTGATATGCGTCCTTATGCAATTGAAACAAGGTTTAGTTTAAGAACACCTATTTATTCTGAGACAGCTGCTTATGGGCACATGGGTAGAAAAACAGAAGAAGTAGAAAAAACATTTACTGACGGATCAGGACAAACAACAACTATGAAAGTTAAATTGTTCCCATGGGAAGAGTTAAACTATGTAGATAATGTTAAAAAAGCGTTTGGTTTATAACCTTAATATTAAGTTTTTGACCGTTGACAGAACCTTTGTAAAAAAAATTAAACTTTAAATTATTTTTTTTGTACTTTGGCAATCTGTTTATAGAGGCAGAATAGATTTTTTTGGAGTTTATAACCGTAAAAAGATCAAAAGAAACCTTTGGTTGAATAGAAAATTAATAAAAACAATAAGTCAAATAAAAATCAGTTAGATTACAAACTATTTAAAATTATGAAAAAAGTATTTGCATTATTAACAGTTGCCGGAATGTTAACATTCGGAACGTTTAATTCAGTTTACGCTCAAAACGAAGCGGAAGTAACAGAAGAGACTATGGAAGTTGATTCTGCAGCAGAAGCTGACGCAGCAGCGGCAGAAGCAGCAGCAGCAAAAAAAGCGGAAGAAGAAAAAATGGCAGCTGACGCAGCAGCAGCTGAAGAGGCAGCAGTAGCGCCTGTAGAAGATGAATCTTTCACTCAAATTATTAAGCAAAAATTTATTGAAGGTGGTCCTGGATTTATGGGGATTGTATTAGTTTGTTTAATCTTAGGATTAGCAATTGTTATTGAGCGTATTATTTACCTTAATATGGCTACTACAAACACAGATAAATTATTAAACAACATTGAGTCAGCTTTAAATACTGGTGGTGTTGATGCGGCAAAAGAAGTTTGTAGAGATACAAAAGGGCCTGTTGCAAGTATTTTTTACCAAGGTTTAGAGAGAAGCCATGAAGGGATTGATATGGTTGAAAAATCTATCGTTTCTTACGGAGGTGTACAAATGGGGTTATTAGAGAAAGGAATTTCTTGGATTTCGTTATTTATTGCACTTGCACCAATGCTTGGGTTCATGGGAACAGTAATTGGTATGATTGGAGCTTTTGATGCGATTGCTGAAGCTGGTGATATTTCTCCACAAGTAGTTGCCGTAGGTATTAAGGTTGCCTTATTAACAACTGTATTTGGATTAATTGTAGCAATTATCTTACAGATTTTCTTTAACTACATTGTAGCAAAAGTAGATAGTATCGTTAATGATATGGAAAATGCTTCTATTTCATTGGTTGATATGTTAATTAAAAATGAAATCACAAATAAATAATAACTATGAATGATAAGTTGTTTAAAATAATTTCTTACGCTCTTTTAGGAGTTTCTGCAGTAATGGGAGTGTATTTCTTCGCAGTTACTGATTTTGATTTGAGTCCTAGCGGGAATGTACAGACAACAGCAGGAGTAATGTTAAGTTATACGTATTTGTTGGCAATAATTGCAGCAGCAGCGGCTCTTGTTTTTTCTGTCATCGGTATGGCAACAAATCCTAAGAAAGCGAAGAGTGCTTTAATTGGAATTGGAGCATTAGTAGTTATCTGTGCAGTTTCATATGTAATGTCAGGAAATGAAATTCATTCTGATGCTGAGGGTAAACTTTTAGCAGATGCTGGAACTTCACAATTAGCTGAAGGAGGATTAATAGCATTCTATATTTTAGCTGCAGTTGCAATAGGATCTATTGTATTTGCTGAGGTATCTAAAATATTTAAATAAAATAGAATTATGGGAAGAAGAGAAGTATCGGAAATAAATGCTGGATCGATGGCGGATATTGCTTTCTTGCTTTTGATTTTTTTCTTGGTAACAACGACTATGGATACAGATGTTGGATTAATTAGGAAATTACCACCACCAGTAGACGTGCCTGAAGATGTAGATGTTAATAGACGAAATATTTTTGAGATTCTAGTAAATGCAAATGATCAGTTGTTAGTTGCTGGGGAATATATGCAGATTACGGAATTAAGAGAAGCTGCTAAGCGATTTATTGCTTCTGAGCCAGGAAATCCAAAAATGCCAGAATTTAAAATGACGGAAATTGAAGGTTTAGGAGTCGTTCCAGTTTCAAAGCAAATTATATCACTACAAAATGATAATGGTACTTCTTATGAAATGTACATAAAAGTGCAAAATGAATTGGTAGGTGCTTATAATGAGTTGAGAAATGAGTTTGCTCAGGAAAAATTTAATAAACCGTATACAGAATTAGTTCAAAAATCGGGATCATCAGATGCTATTGAAATTAAAATGAATGCGGTAAAGAAGTTTTACCCTCAACGTATTTCTGAAGCAGAACCTAAAAAAGTTGGAGGAGCTGAATAATGTCAAAATTTAGAAAAAAAGGAAAGAAAGGTCAACCAGCTGTTAATACAGCTTCATTACCTGATATTGTTTTTATGTTGTTATTCTTCTTTATGGTAACTACTGTAATGAGAGAAACTACTTTAAAAGTAGAAAACGTTACTCCTAAAGCTACAGAGGTAGATAAACTAGAAAAGAAGAGTTTGGTAGCATACTTATACATTGGTAAACCAGTTAGAAACTTACAAAGTCAGTTTGGTACGGCTCCAAGAATTCAATTAAATGACGCTTTTAAAACGGTTGATGATATTCCATTGTTTGTTGAAATGGAAAAAGAGGCCAGAAATGAAGCGGAAAGAAACTTAATTACTTGGTCGTTAAAAGTTGACTCTAAAACAAAAATGGGAATAGTTACTGACGTAAAGCAAGCACTTAGAAAAGTAAATGCATTAAAGTTGAACTACTCAACAAAAAAGACGGATAAAATTTCAAACTAAGAAATTTTTAATAATAGATATAAAGTCCAAACATTTGTTTGGACTTTTTTTATGCCCAATTACATCATCACAAAGTTGACTCGTAATCTCTTTTTACTACTTTTACAATTGTGCCAATTTCAAAACCATATAATGATTCTATAGAGCTGTCTTTAAAAGATACAGTATATGGTATTGAACATGAGGATTTAATTCCTATCCGTCACACAGAAATTGCATCTAAAACAGCACCGACCAATAACATATTGTTTGATCCTTCACCATTAAATTCAGGCACGGAAAATTGGCAGGTATTAATACTTTTAGTAGCAGTGTTGTTGTTGGGTATTGTAAAAGCTTTTAGTAATAACCGTTATCGATTGGGTTTAAAAGCGTTAATAAACTATAGCGTAGCCCAAGAAATTATTAGAGAAGAGCAGGTGTTTTTTCACCGGTCTAATATATTTTTAACAATAGCTCACACATTAACGCTTTCTTTGTTTTTGTATCAATTAAAGTTAGAGTTATTTAATCAGAGCGATAACGTGGCTAAGTTCAATGAGTTTTTAATTATTGTTGTAGCGATAGTTATTACTTATTTCGCGAAGTATCTTTTTTCTAAATTACTGTTTTTTGTATTTAATAACACAAGCACATCAGTAGAGTATATTTTTAATGTTTCATTATACAACAACTTATTAGGAAGCCTTTTAATACCAATCCTTTGTGTTGGTTATTTTACTGAGGTGCCTTTTTCTCAATTATTAATTTATGTTGTTGTCCCTATGTCGCTTTTAGTCTTTTTGTTTCGGTCGATTAGGTTGGTGGCAATTGGAAGATCGATAGGTTTGTTGTATGTCTATATATTTTTGTACATTTGCAGCCTTGAAATTTTACCGTTGGTCGTTTTGTATCAGATTTTCATCCGTTAATGAAGCAAATTAGACTAAAAAAAGAAAAGGAGAATGTTGAAAGTTAAGAGCGTTTTAGTATCACAACCCAAACCACAAACAGAAAAATCACCTTATTTTGATTTATCTGATGATTGCAAAGTGAAAATTGATTTTAGGTCTTTTATTCATATAGAAGGAGTGCCTAAAAATGAATTTCGTCAGCAAAAAATTAATTTATTAGATTTTAGCGCTGTAATATTTACAAGCAGAAATGCTGTAGATCATTACTTTAGAGCTGCAGAAGAAAGTCGTGTAACTATTCCTGATGACATGAAATACTTTTGTATTTCAGAATCTACAGCATTTTATTTACAGAAATATATTGTTTACAGAAAACGTAAAATATTTCACGGACAACAAAGATTTGCAGACTTAATGCCTTTATTGAAGAAACATAAAGAGAATAATTTCTTATTGCCTTGTGCAGATATTTTAAGATCAAATATTCCTGATTTATTAAATGAAAACGGAATTGATTTTAAAGCGGCAACATTATATAGAACAGTTTGTAGCGATTTATCTGATTTAAGTGATGTAAACTATGATATATTAGTGTTTTTCAGTCCTTCAGGAATTAAATCTTTATATCAGAATTTCCCTGATTTTAAACAAAACGATACACGTATAGCTGTTTTTGGTCCAACCACTGCTAAAGCTGCTGAAGAAGCAGGTTTAAACATTGATATTGCTGCACCACAACCAGAATCGCCTTCAATGACTAGAGCATTAGAGCTTTATATTAAAAAAGCGAACAAAAACAGTAAAGTAAAAAAATAAAAAAGAGCTTTAATTAAGCGCTTTTTTGTTCATTTAAATTCACTTGGATTGAATTTGTAATTGATAATAACACTTGATTTTAGCGTTATATATTGTTACATTTGCAGCCAAATTTCAACTAAAATAAGCAGCTAAAACTATAGAGTTTAATTTTAGTTTGCGTTAACCAAATTATATACAATAATGAAATTATCTAAATTTAAGTTCGAGTTACCACAAGAATTACTTGCTGAAAGGCCAGCTGAAGAAAGAGAAGAGTCTAGATTAATGGTGGTTCATAGAGATACTGGAGAAATTGAGCATAGAAAATTTAAAGATGTTCTTGAATATTTTGATGATGGAGATTTAATGGTAATGAATGACACCAAAGTTTTTCCAGCTAGGATGTATGGTAACAAAGAAAAAACAGGAGCTCGTATTGAGGTTTTCTTATTAAGAGAATTGAATAGAGAGAGTTTGCTTTGGGATGTTTTAGTTGATCCAGCAAGAAAAATTAGAATTGGTAATAAACTTTATTTTGGTGATGATGATTTAGTTGCTGAAGTAATTGACAATACAACATCAAGAGGAAGAACATTACGTTTTTTATTTGATGGGCCTTACGAAGAGTTTAAAGCAATAATCGAAAAATTAGGAGAAACTCCAATACCAAAATATATTACTAGAGATGTAGAACCAGAAGATGCTGAAAGGTATCAAACGGTTTATGCTAAAAATGAAGGAGCTGTTGCAGCACCTACTGCTGGATTACATTTTAGTAGAAACTTATTAAAGAGATTAGAGATTAAAGGGATTGATTTTTCTTACCTGACACTACATGTTGGATTGGGAACTTTTAGATCTGTTGAGGTAGAAGATTTAACAAAACACAAAATGGATTCTGAAGAAATTCATATTCCAGAAACATGTGT